>Ga0255338_1005659_pt1 | contig 11286 bp, 10 predicted proteins | sample MeOH1_35cm_T4_19_FD_203715 | JGI IMG/M metagenome (GOLD analysis project Ga0255338, IMG submission 203715) | Sandy soil microbial communities from University of British Columbia, Vancouver, Canada - MeOH1_35cm_T4_195 | ecosystem: Engineered > Artificial ecosystem > Sand microcosm > Unclassified ... | reverse complement strand
CGGATTTCCACGTTCTGCTTCTTGGTAAAGACGCACACACTTATAATTATACTCCACACCAATTCAAGGAATATATTAATCTCGCCACTAGAAGAATGAATATTGCGCAATTGTTCGATCTTATCGAATTCTTTGCCCGTCATCCAAGATGCAGCGCTGAATTAAAGCGTGAACTATCTGACTCTTTCGTCAAAGCACGAGCAGCCTACCGCATCATTGACAGCCAGATCGTCGCTATCGGCACGGAGGAACAGGCGGCGGCATTCGAGAAAGCTGTGGCGGATGCGGGAGAAAGAGATGCAGGTGGAGCGCGGCAGCATCTGATCCTGGCAGGCGTGGCGCTTCGGAACTCCGACTGGGCCGGTAGTGTACGAGAAAGCATTCATGCTGTCGAAGCGATGGCACTCCGACTGGCACCAGACACCACTACCCTCGGCCCAGCCCTTGCAGCACTGGAAAGGCGGGGTCATCTGCATGGCAGCCTAAAGGCCGCCTTCGGCTCTCTGTACGGATACTCATCCGACGAAGAAGGTATCCGCCACGCGCGCGTGTTCAAGGAGGAGGCCGAAGTCGATGAGGCCGACGCCTTGTTCATGCTTGGCGCCTGTGCGTCGTTCGTGTCGTACCTGCTGGCGCGCGGGCATTGAGCGCAGGTGAACGGCCGTTCACCGCATCTACGATCCTCCCCGCGCCGCCTGTAGCCCGTAGCCGGCCGCGAAGGCTTACGTCGCACCTCGCGCCATCACGGCCGCTCGTCGCCCGCCGGGCGGGCGTCGGCGTGGCGCAATCGCCGAGGTCGGGCGAGTGGACCGGGCGACGAGATCGGGGCATTCCTGCCGGCCCGCAGCCTCGTTTGCCCTCCCTCTCCCCACGGTCATCCCGGGCTTGACCCGGGATCCATTGTCGCTCGCCGCGGGCACAGGGCGGCGCGATGGCCCCGGCGATGGCCGATCACACCACGCCGCTCCTCGTCCGCGGGCGGGTGGAATGGATCCCGGGTCAAGCCCGGGATGACGCCGTGGACGGGGCGGGCGTCCCGGCGAGGCCCCGTCCGCCCAGCCGCCGCCCCCGAACGCCCACCGCCATCCCCGACCCCAGCTCCCCACCGTCCGCATCCCACAGCCTATTGCCTGCCACCCACCGCCCGCATCCACTGCCCACTGCCCACTGCCCACTGCCCACTGACCACTGCCGACTCCCCACGCCCGACCGCCGACCGCCGAAATCTTATCCCCCTCCCTTTCCACACCCCCATACTTCCCCCCATCCCCGCTCGCGGAGGGGCGCCGTCCGGAGGCGTTCGGCTTGGCGGAGCGGGGATGCGGTTCCTGCGGGCGGGGTTCGCACCCCCGCTCCCGGGCGGCCACCAGGGGAACCCGCCGCCGTCACTAGGAACGGCGCCGGTGGTCCGGAGGACAGGGCGCGCGGACGACCGGGAAATCCGGCTTCGGTGCGGGCGCGCTCCCGGAGACGGTCCCGTGGCGACGAGAAAATGCCGCCGCGGGGCGCCGAAAGGCGCACGGACGGCCCTTCGCCGGGGCCGTCCGGCGGGCCGCCCTCGCCGGCGGCCCGCCGAAAGAGATCCCGGCGCCTCTCGGCGCCCCGCCCCCTCCACCGGCCCGGCCGGGCGAGGGGAAGCGAGGCCCGGCGCGAGCCGGCGGAACGCACACGCACCCCGGCGGGGATCCCCTCCGCACGGGCGCCTTTTCGTGCGCGCTCGGCGGCCGCGGCGCGCCCGCGCCTCCCCTCCCCGCTTGAACCCATACCCCGGCCAGTATATGTCCATACTGCCACGAGTACCCGAGGCGCCGCGGGCGCGGAGGTCGGATGCCGCATTCGCCGGACGACAAGAAGCGGGCGCTGGCCCGGCTGCACCGCATCATGGGGCAGGCCGAGGCGCTGGAGCGGGCGATCCACGCCGGCGCCGAGTGCCGGCTCCTCCTGCAGCAGATCGCGGCGCTGCGCGGCGCCGCCGGCGGGCTGATGGCCGAGGTGCTCGAAAGCCACCTGCGCGACACGTTCGGGCCGCGCGCCGGGTCGGCGGCGGCGAGCCCGGCCGGGACGGCGTCCGACGCGTCGGCCGAAATCGCCGCTCCGTCCGACGCGGCCGCCCCGTCCGTCGCCGACGACATGGACGAGATCACCAGGATCCTGCGCACCTACCTGAAGTGACCGCCCCGCCTGAACCGCGCGCGCCGACCGCGCGTCCTCCGCAAGCGGCTCCGGCCGCGCCCCGAACCATCCGACCCGAAGGGACACACCCATGAAATCGCGTGCCGCCGTCGCCTGGGAAGCCAAGAAGCCGCTCACCATCGAGACCGTCGAGATCGGCGGGCCGAAGGCCGGCGAGGTGCTGGTCGAGATCATGGCGACCGGCGTCTGCCACACCGACGCCTACACGCTGGACGGCCTCGATTCGGAGGGCAAGTTCCCGGCGATCCTCGGCCACGAGGGCGCCGGCGTCGTCCGCGAGGTCGGCGCCGGGGTGACGTCGCTGAAGCCCGGCGACCATGTCATCCCGCTCTACACGCCGGAATGCCGGCAGTGCAAAACCTGCCTGTCGCAGCGCTCCAACCTGTGCACCGCGATCCGCGCCACCCAGGGCCAGGGCCTGATGCCGGACCACACCTCGCGCTTCTCCTGCGACGGCGGCGAGGTCTTCCACTACATGGGCTGCTCGACCTTCTCGAACTTCACCGTGCTGCCGGAGATCGCGCTCGCCAAGGTGCGCGAGGACGCCCCCTTCGACAAGATCTGCTACATCGGCTGCGGCGTGACCACCGGCATCGGCGCGGTGGTCTACACCGCCAAGGTGTGGCCCGGCGCCAACGTCGTAGTGTTCGGCCTCGGCGGCATCGGCCTCAACGTCATCCAGGGCGCCCGCATGGTCGGCGCCGACAAGATCATCGGCGTCGACATCAACCCGGCCAAGGTCGAGATGGCGCGGAAATTCGGCATGACCGACTTCGTCAACCCGACCGAGGTCGGCGGCGACAAGGTGGTTTCCGCCATCCAGGACCTCACCGACGGCGGCGCCGACTTCACCTTCGACTGCACCGGCAACGTCACCGTCATGCGCCAGGCGCTGGAGGCCTGCCACCGCGGCTGGGGCACCTCGATCGTCATCGGCGTGGCGCCGGCGGGCGCCGAGATCTCGACCCGCCCGTTCCAGCTCGTCACCGGCCGCAACTGGCGCGGCTCGGCCTTCGGCGGCGCCCGCGGCCGCACCGACGTTCCGAAGATCGTCGACTGGTACATGGACGGCAAGATCAACATCGACGACCTGATCACCCACACCATGCCGCTCGACGAGATCAACACCGCCTTCGACCTGATGCACGCGGGCAAGTCGATCCGCTCCGTCGTGATCTACTGAGAGGGGTGAGAGCGATGGAAACGATCTCCAAGGCGAAGTCGCACGGCGGAATCCAGGGCGTCTACCGGCACGACTCGGCCGCGACGAAGACGCCGATGACCTTCGCCGTGTTCGTGCCGCCGCAGGCGGAGAACGGCCCTGTGCCGGTGCTGTGGTACCTGTCGGGCCTCACCTGCACCCACGCCAACGTCATGGAGAAGGGCGAGTACCGGGCGGCGGCCGCCGCGCACGGGGTGATCCTCGTCGCCCCCGACACCAGCCCGCGCGGCGAGGGCGTGCCGGACGAGCCGGGCAACTGGCAGTTCGGCTCCGGCGCCGGCTTCTATGTCGACGCCACCGAGGCGCCCTTCGCGGCGAACTACCGGATGTATTCCTACGTCACCGAGGAATTGCCGGCGCTGATCGCCGCCGAGTTCCCGGCCGACATGGGCCGGCAGGGCATCTTCGGCCACTCGATGGGCGGGCACGGGGCGCTGACCATCGCGCTGAAGCATCCCGACCGCTTCCGCTCGTGCTCGGCCTTCGCGCCGATCGTCGAGCCGTCGACGGCGGACTGGTCGCGCCCGGCGCTTCAGAAGTACCTCGGGGCGGACGAGGCCAAGTGGCGGGCCTACGACGCGGTGGCGCTGATCGAGGACGGCAAGCGCTTCCCGGAATTCCTGGTCGACCAGGGCACGGCGGATTCCTTCCTGACGACCGGGCTCCGGCCGGAGCTCCTCGCCGCCGCGTGCGACAAGGCCGGCATCCCGCTGACCTTGAACATGCGCGAGGGCTACGACCACTCCTACTACTTCATCTCGTCGTTCATGGCCGACCACGTCGGCTGGCACGCCGCGCGCCTGGCGAGGTAGCGGATCCCGGGCGGGCGGGCCGTCGCGACGGCGCCTTCCGGCCCGGGGCATCGGTTCGAGAGAGCCCCGCGCTCCACGGGGCTCTCTCGGCGGGACGGGGGACGGCCGGGGGCGCGGCCTCAGTTCGCCGGCAGCGATCGCTGCAGGAAGTCGCGGATCAGCGGCACGATCTCGTCGGCCTTGTCCTCCAGCGCGAAATGCCCGGTGTCGAACAGGTGAAACTCGACGTCCGGCAGGTCGCGCTTGTAGGGGTAGGCCCCGTCGGCCGGGAAGATGACGTCGTTCTTGCCCCAGACGATGATCGCCGGCGGCTTCCGCTCCCGGAAGAACTTCTGGAAGTCCGGATAGAGCGGCACGTTCGTGCCGTAGTCCCGGAACAGGTCGAGCTGGATGTCCTTGTTGCCGGGCCGATCCAGCAGCGGCTGATCGTGACGCCAGTTGTCCGGATCGATCCGGGTGACGTCGCGGACCCCGTCGGTGTACTGGAACTTCGTCGTCTCCGGCGCCACCAGGAATGACAGCGCCTGGCGGTTGGCCTCGGACGGGTCGGCCCAATAGACCTTGACCGGATCCCAGAATTCCTTGAGGCCCTCCTCATAGGCATTGCCGTTCTGGATGATCAGCGCCGTGACGCGCACGGGATGCTTCAGGGCGAGGCGGTAGCCGACCGGGGCGCCGTAATCCATCAGGTACATCGCGTACTGCTTCACCCCGAGCTGCGTGACCAGCCCGTCCATCAGCTCGGCGTAGCGGGCGAACGTGTAGTCGAACTCCCTGTGGTCGGGCGCGGCGCTCTCGCCGAAGCCCGGATAGTCCGGCGCGATGACGTGATAGCGGTCGGCGAGGGCGGGGATGAGGTTGCGGAACATGTGCGAGGACGTCGGAAAGCCGTGCAGCAGCAGCACCACCGGCGCGTCGGCCGGGCCGGCCTCGCGGTAGAAGATGCTGACGCCGTCGACCTCGGCCGTGCGGTAGTGCGTCACCGGCGTCGCCGCGGCGGCGACGCCGCCCGTGAAGAGAAGCAACGCCGGCAACAGCAGCCAGACTTTGATACGACGGATGAATTCTTGTCGGATGAGCGATCGCATCTCGATTTCCCTTGCATTGGGCGACGTTGGAGGTGAACGCCGGCCGGCTGGCGGCGTCCGCGCCGCGCGGGCGCCTTTTCCCGGCGAGCTCGGCCGTTGCCGGCCCGGCCTTCCGCTGTTCATGAAGCCCGTCGCGACCGCTTCGAGGCCGAAAGCGGTTGCCATGCGGCCGTCTGGGTGACTTCATCCGATCCGTCGCCACGGTGAAGCGTTGCCCCCCGGCCGGCAAGGCGTCGTTTCGAGAAGTCGTTCTCAAGGATTGGAAGGTCGTCGCGAATGGACCGTCTCGACGCGATGTCGGTGTTCGCGGCGATCGTCGAGGCCGGCAGCTTCTCCGAGGCGTCCCGACGGCTCGGCATCCCGCTCGCGACCGTGAGCCGGCGGGTCGCGGAGCTCGAGGCCCACCTGAAGACGCAGCTCCTCAAGCGGCCGGCGCGGAGCCTGATCCTCACCGACGCCGGGCGCGCCTACCTCGCCGCGTGCCGGCGCATCATGGAGCAGGTGGACGAAGCCGAGCGAGAGGCCTCGGGTGAGTACCGCGTGCCGATGGGCGAGCTGGCGGTGACCGCGCCGGGTCCTCTCGGCCACATGCACCTCATGCCGGTCGCGCTCGAGTTCATGGCGGCGCATCCCGATATTCGTCTTCGGCTGGTCATGAGCGACCGCGTCGTCAATCTCCTGGAAGAGAACATCGATGTCGCGATCCGCATCGGCGAGCTGCGCGACAGCAGCATGATCGCGACCCGCATCGGATCCATTCGGCACGTCGTCTGCGCCAGTCCGGCCTATCTGGCGGTGAAGGGGCGCCCGCGGACGCCGCAGGATCTGACGGGCCACGATGGCATCACGATCGACGGCACCGCGCCCTCGCGCGGGTGGAGATTCGCGACCGGCGCCGAGGAGGTGGTCGTGCCGGTGAATTCCCGGATCGATGTCAGCTCCTCCGAGGCGGCGATCGTCGCGGCCATCGCCGGCGTCGGCATCACGCGCGTCATGTCCTACAAGACGCAAGACGCGGTCCGTGCCGGCCAGCTCGAAATCGTCTTGAGCGACTATGAACCGGCACCTTGGCCGGTGAACATCCTGTACACCGCGCGCCGCCTCGTTCCGCTCAAGATCCGGACGTTCATCGACTGGGCCGCGCCGAGACTGCGTGCACGGCTCGCCGCCGCGCGATAGCGACCGATCTCGGGGTAGCGGCCGGCGCTGGAGAACGACCTCGGGCGGGCCCGCGGCCGGCGGCAGGCACCGGCCACGGGCGCGGTCCCGCCCTAGCCACCTCGCCCCACCCGCACTACCATCCCGCTCCCCCCGGACGCCGCCCCGGCGTCGCGCCCCCGACAAGAAGAGCCGGCCCGAGCCGGCGGAGCCCATGGACCTCCACGCCCACCCGAACGCCCCGCCGGCGGCCGAGGCCGCGCCCGGCTGGGGGGAGCTTCTCGTCGGCCGCTACGCCGCCGCCACCTGGACGCTGTGCCTCGGCGTCGGCACGCACGCCATCAACTGGTTCCTGGTGGCGACCGCCGTGCCCTCGATCGTCCTCGACATCGGCGGCGCGGCGCAGGTGAGCTGGGTCTCGGCGCTCTACCTCGTGTTCTCGATCGTCGGCAGCGCCGCCGGCGGCGACCTCAGGAAGCGCTGCGGCGGGCGGGCGACCATGGCGGTCGCCACCCTCGTCCTCATCGCCGCCTCGGTCGCCGCCGCCGAGGCGCCGGGCTTCGCCGCCTTCCTGGTGGCGAGGAGCGTCCAGGGCCTCGTCGAGGGCCTGATCCTGGCGCTCTGCTACATCCTCGTCGCCGAGGTGTTCCCGAGCCGCGCCCAGCCCGCCGTGTTCAGCCTGCTCGCCGCCGTGTGGGCGGTCGCCACCATCGCCGCGCCGCTCGCCGCCGGCGCGCTGACGAGCCTCGTCTCGTGGCGGGCGGCACTGTGGAGCCTGGTGCCGCTCGCCGTCGGCCTGCTGGTGCTGATCGTCCGCGTCGTGCCGCGCCAGGCGCGCGACCCGTCGCCGCCGCCGGGCATCCCGGCGCTGCGCCTCTCCCTCCTGCTGATGGGCGCGCTCGCCGTCTGCGTCGCCGGCGAGGTCGACGTCGGCGGCCTCGCCGGGGCGATCCTCGTCGCCGCGGTGGCGTTGTTCGTCGCCGGCCTCGCCCTCGACCACCGCCACGAGCACCCGCTCCTGCCGCGCGGCCTGCTGCGCCCGGTCGCCGCCTCGCCGACCGGGCTGTGGGTGATCGGCCTGATGATGTTCGCCGAGACCGGGCTCGTCGTCTTCGCCGCCTTCATCGCCCAGGTCGGCTTCGCCACCTCGCCGCTCGTCGCCGGCCAGATCGCCTCGGTGCCGGCGCTCGCCTGGTCGGCGGCGGCGCTCGCCGTGGCGCGCCTCGGCGAGCGGCCGGCCGACCGGCTGATCCCGGCCGGGCCCCTGTCGCTCGCCCTCGGGCTCGGCCTCGTCGGGCTCGCCGTCGCCGCCATGGCGCTGCCGGCGCTGATCGCCGGGCTGATCTTCTGCGGCGCCGGGTTCGGGCTCAGCCACGGCTTCCTCAGCCAGCGCATCATGGCCGCCGCCCGCGACGGCGAGGCGGCGGCGACATCGGCGGCGATCCCGACCTTCGAGGGCATCGGCTCGGCCTTCGGCGCGGCGGCGGCCGGGCTGATCGCGGCGCGCGCCGGCTTCGACGGCGCCGCCGGCTCGATCCCGGCGCTCGCGTCGGTGTTCGCCGCCGGCGCCGCCGTCTGCCTCATCGCTCTCGGTTTGGCGCTGCGCTTCGTGGCGCTGACCCGGCCGCGCCGCTGAGCGGTCGGAGGCCGGCACGGCCCGCCACTCCCGGGCGGTGGATAACCGGCCGGCCGCGGCCGTGCTAGGATGGCGCCATGGCGACGGCGACCGGCTATTCCCTGTTCGACACGGCGATCGGGCCCTGCGGCCTCGTCTGGGGCGGACGCGGCGTCCTCGCCGTGCAACTGCCCGAGGCCGACGCGGCGGCGACCCGCGCCTGCATCGCCTGCGCCTGGCCGGAGGCCGCCGAGACCGAGCCGCCGGCGGACGTCGCCGCCGTCCGTGACGGCATCGTCGCCCTCCTCGCCGGCGAGCCGCGCGGCTTCTCCGACGCGCCTCTCGACATGGACGGCGTGCCGGAGTTCCACCGCCGCGTCTACGGCGTGGCGCTGGCGATCCCGCCCGGCGCGACGCTGACCTACGGCGAGGTCGCGGCAAGGCTCGGCGAGCCCGGCGCCGCGCGTGCCGTCGGCCAGGCGCTGGGGAAGAACCCGTTTCCGATCGTCGTGCCCTGCCACCGGGTGCTGGCGTCGGGCGGACGGACCGGCGGCTTCTCCGGCCACGGCGGCGTCGCCACGAAATTCCGCCTGCTCGCCATCGAGAAGGCGCGCGGCGAGGCCGGCCTGTTCGGTGACCTGCCGCTCGCCGTCGCGCCGCGGCGCTGACGGGCGCCGAGGTCGCGAGACACGGCGGGCCGCCGCGTCCGTCCGCAATCGGGCTCCCCCGCCGCGCAGCGTCAGCCGCCGCCCGGCTCCGAGGCGAGCAGCAGGACGAGCCGAAAACCCGGCGCGGCGTCGGCGGAGAGCGTCAGTTGCTCGTAGGCGAGCGGGCCGTCGAGGGGGTGGCGGAAGGCGCGGCGGCCGCCGTCGCGGCCGAGCACCGCCTGCTCGCCCCACCAGCGGGCGAAGTCGGAGCTCGCCGCGGCGAGGCCGTCAATCAACGCCTTGAGGCGCGGATCCTCCGGCCCGTGACCGAGGTCGGCCCGCAGTTCGGCGATGACGCGGCGTGCCCGCTCCTGCCAGCCGTCGATGAGGGCGCGCGCCGCCGGATCGAGGAAGATGAAGCGGATGAGGTTCCGCTCCGACCCGTCGAGCCAGCCGGCGAAGAGCCGCGCCGCCGCATCGTTCCAGGCGACCGCCGTCCAGCCGCGGTCGAGCGCGTAGGCCGGCCCGGCGAAGCCGGCGACGGCGGCGGCGAGGGCGGGCGGCACCGCCCCGGCCGGCTCCGCAACGGGAGCCGCCGGGTCGCGGCGGCCGGCGAGCTCGAACAGGTAGGCGCGCTCGGCCCGGCCGAGGGCGAGGGCGTCGGCGAGCCTGGCGAGGGCCTGCGGCGAGGCGGCGACGTCGCGGCCCTGCTCGAGCCACGTGTACCAGGTGGTCGACAGGCCGGCGATCTGGGCGACCTCCTCGCGCCGCAGCCCAGGCGTCCGCCGTCGCGACGCGCCGGCCGACAGCCCGGCGGCCGCCGGCGCCAGCCGCTCGCGGCGGGCGCGCAGGAAATCGGCGAGAAGGCGGCGCTGTGCGGGGACGGACATGGTGCGGACGCTCGATGCGAGAAAGGGGAACCGCTGGTCAACCCGCCGCGACCCCGCACCGCCGACGCGGCGCGGGCCGAGCGGCGGCCGCAGCAGGGGACGCCGAGACGCCGAGCCGGACGAAACCACTCGAAGGCCGCCGACGGGTGGCTCTCATACCAGGATAACGGCCCCTCTTGTACCCGTTCCAAATCAGCGCGATGACCGCCCGGAGAGACACGGGAGACGATGATGACGAAGACCCACGCCGGGACGGTCGCCGGCCAATTCGGGCCGCAGGCTGACGCCTATGTGGCGAGCGCGGTCCACGCCGCCGGCGCCGACCTCGACCGCATCGCGGCGATCGCCGCCGAGGTCGGCGCCGCCGCCCCGCACGCGTGGGCCCTCGATCTCGGCTGCGGCGGCGGCCACGTCGCCTACCGGATGGCTGGGGAGATCGGCAAGGTCGTCGCCTACGACCTGTCGGCGGAAATGCTGGCGGCGGTGGCCGCCACCGCCGCGGAGCGCGGCCTCGCCAACATCATGACGGAGCAGGGCGCGGCCGAGCGGCTGCCGTTCGCCGACGGCGCCTTCGCCCTCGTCGCCAGCCGCTACAGCGCCCACCATTGGGGCGACCTCGACGCAGCGCTGCGGGAGGCGCGCCGCGTCGCGGTGCCGGGCGGCCGGGTGGTGTTCGCCGACGTCGTCTCGCCGGGACGGCCGCTCGCCGACACCTGGCTGCAGGCGCTGGAGCTGCTGCGCGACCCTTCCCACGGCCGCAACCTTGCCCTCGCCGAATGGGTCGCCGCCCTCGACCGCGCCGGACTTGCCGTGACACGCGCGACGACGGGCCGCCTCAGGCTCGACTTTCCCACCTGGATCGCCCGCATGCGCACGCCGCCGGTGCACGTGGCGGCGATCGAATCGCTGGTGGACGCGGCTCCCACCGAGGTCCGCCGCCACTTCGCCTTCGAGGCGGATCGCTCGTTCACCATCGACACGGCCGTGATCGAGGCACGGGCGTAGGGCGGCTGCCAGGACTTGTGCGACCGCCCCCCGGCATGCCGCCGCGCGCCGGCGCACTCGATCTCCCGGCACGCCCGGCATTGCCGGGCGTGCCGGGGTGAGCCGTCACAGCAGGAAATCACCGGAACTCATGCTGCGGACGGCGATGTCGATGGCGAAGTCGGCGCGGCCGTCGCCGTCGACGTCGCCGGTCAGCAGCCCGTCGTCGAAGCGGAGCTCGCCGGCCGTGCCGCTGAAGCCGCGCTTGGCGATGTAGGCGAAGTCCTGATCGCCGACCACGTTCGTGTTCGCGTCGATGTCGGAGAGGTCGACCCGGTCGCCGTCGCCGCTCTTGAAGTCGGTGATCACGTCGGCCTTGCCGACGGCGCTGTGGTCGGCGGCGTAGAAGTGGAAGGTGTCGCCGCCCTTGCCGCCGGTGAGGAAATCCATGGCGCCGAGGCCGTCGAGAAAATCGCCGCCCTTGCCGCCGGTGATCTCGTTGACCTCCTCGCCGCCCCACAGGTCGTCGGCGTACTTGGAGCCGATCAGGTTCTCGATGTTGCGGTAGCCGTCGTCGCCGGCCGCGGCGCCGCCGTTGACCACCTTGTTGCCGTCGGAGTCGTAGAGGTCGAAGTAGCTGAGCTCGGCGACGACGCCGCTCTTGGCCATGGCGAAGG
>Ga0255338_1005658_pt1 | contig 11287 bp, 8 predicted proteins | sample MeOH1_35cm_T4_19_FD_203715 | JGI IMG/M metagenome (GOLD analysis project Ga0255338, IMG submission 203715) | Sandy soil microbial communities from University of British Columbia, Vancouver, Canada - MeOH1_35cm_T4_195 | ecosystem: Engineered > Artificial ecosystem > Sand microcosm > Unclassified ... | reverse complement strand
CTGGGTTATGGAGACGCCGCGGATGCTCTGAAGACGGCGGTCGGTCTTGCTCAGCCCAACGACGAACGCCTTGAGCAATCCACCTTCCCGGCCGCGGACTTTGCCCGCGCTGTCCACGGCGACCTCAGAGCCGCGGTGTCCGCCCTTGATTACCCGGATGCGCACCATCTCCGGCTTCTTGAACCAGAGGCGATAGGTTCCGGAAGCCGTTTTCTTCCCGGCACGAGAGTCTGTGTCGGCCAGGCAGTCGTAATCGGTGAGCTGCCGGAAGCGCTCTTCGGCTCGGTGTATCACGTCTTCCGCAGTGGTGGGAGCGGCTGCGGCAACATTTCGCAGTGGGATCACCGCCGCAGCCAGGAGGGCGATCCAGCAGCCGATTCGGATGTTCATAACCAGTTACGCCAGCACTCCGCGCACCACGTTGCCGTAGACGTCCGTGAGGCGCTCGTCTCGACCCTGGTGGAAGTAGGTCAGCTTGGTGTGATCCATGCCCATCAGGTGAAGGATGGTGGCGTGCAGGTCGTGGAGGTGGACCGGATCTTTGGCGGCGGCGAAGCCGAACTCGTCCGTCTCTCCATAGGAGGTACCGCCCTTCACCCCTGCGCCTGCCAGCCACATCGTGAACCCGTAGGGGTTGTGGTTGCGGCCCGGCCCCCCTACCCCTTCGGCAAACGGCATCCGGCCGAACTCTCCGCCCCAGACTACCAGGGTGCTCTCCAGAAGACCCCGGCGCTCCAGGTCCGAGAGGAGCGCGGCGATCGGCTGGTCGATCTCGGCCGCGTGGCGCCCATGGTTCTTCTCCACGCTCTCGTGTGCGTCCCAGGTCTCTTCCAGGTGGCCGCCGCCAGAGTAGAGCTGAACGAAACGCACCCCCCGCTCCACCAGCCGCCGCGCGATGAGGCAGTTGCGGCCGAACTCTCCGGTCATCTCGCCGCCCACGCCATACATCTCCAGCGTGCGCGAGTCCTCTTTCGACAGGTCGACCGCTTCCGGCACTTCGGACTGCATGCGAAACGCGAGCTCATAGCTCTGGATGCGCGACGCCAACTCCTGGCCACCCGCCCGGCGCTGCAGGTGCCGCTCGTTCAGGAGTTGCAGCACGTCGAGCTGCTCCCGCTGGGTTCGGACGTTGAACGGACCTCGTAGGTCCAGCACCGGGTCACCCGCCGGACGGAAGAGCGTTCCTTGATAGGTCGAGGGGAGATAGCCGGAGGCCCAGTTCGGCTGGCCGCTGATCGGCCCACCCCGCTTGTCCAGGATGCACACGTAGCCGGGCAGGTTCTGGTTGGCGGTGCCCAATCCGTAGACACACCAGCTTCCCAGCGACGGCTTCCCGATGAGGATGCTCCCCGTATTCATCGCCACCAGGGCGGAGCCGTGCGCGTGGCTGTCCGTGTGGCACGAGCGGATCAGCGCCAGTTTATCCGCGTGCTCGCGGACTTTGGGGAAGTAATCGCTGATCATCAGCCCGCTCTTGCCGCCCGGCCGGAACGGGCGCCACGCCGGCGTGAGGAAGCCCTTCTTCCGACCGCCGGAATTGGTGTATTTGAAGCTGGGCGGCAGTTCCTGACCCGCATACTGGGCCAGGGCCGGTTTGTAATCGAAGGTGTCGATGTGGCTCGGCGCCCCGTTCATCATCAAGAAGATGACGCTCTTGGCGGGCATCGGGAAGTGCGACTTCCGCGGCGCGAGCGGACCGGCAGGCTTCGGTCCCACCGCCGTCGCGGCTGCGGCATGCTTTGAGAAGAAACCGTCTTCCGCGAGGAGGCTACTCAGGGCCAGCCCGACAAATCCACCGCCCATCTCCCAGACCAGCTCCCGGCGCGTGTGCCCACACGGGAACAGGGATCGACTCTCCGAGGCTGACTGTCGAGGTTTCATAATGGGCATCCGGACAAGTTGCGTAATTCGTGATGCGTAACGGCTCCGCCGGCCGTGTGTCAGGGCTTATGCAACACGCACTACGCATCACGCGACTTAATCGATGAAAAGAAACTCATTCGTGTTCAGCAACACGTGGCACAGAGACTCGAGCGCCAAGTCGGCTGGAGTCGGCGGCTCGGGCCGGCGAGCGATCTGGTAGCGCGCACCGAAGTAATCCCAAAGACCCTCCAGTTCCGCCCGGGACAGTGTGCGGTCGTACACCAGCACCTCGGCAATCTCCCCCTGCCAATACTCGCCGTCGATGTTCCCCTGCTGGCCGATGACGTACGGCGTGTCCAGCTTCCGCACCGGCAGCGGAGCCGGGCGCTCCGAGAGCACGTCGCGGTTCTGGAACACGGCGGCCGTGCCCGGACCGGTAAGCGCGGAAAGGACGAGCGGCTGGTCGGGCTGGGAAAGGACGCCGGCCGGAGCGAAGAAGTCGGTGAAGCGCACCGCGCTCGCGCCGGTGGTGCCCAGGAAGACCGCACTGCCGATGTTATTCTCCCGGCGCCAGTTGGAGAAGATCTCCCGGTGGCTCCCGGCCCCTGCACGATCCGTGACTACGGCAAGGATGGTGAATGCCTGGGAGGTGAGCGGCTGCCCGTTGAGGGCGAGGAACCGCTTTTGACCGTCAAACCGCAGCGCGGGCTGGCCGTTGACCCCCTCGCTCACCAGCTCCGGGCGCGCCGATGCCAGCAATTGCTGGGCGTCGTGGCCCTTGCCGGAGCGATCCTTCCACCCACTCACCCGCCCCTGCTCGTCTAACGTAACTCCGGCATCGGCGCGAAGCCAGAGCCGGAGCTGGGAGAGCGAGTCCGGTAGACGGGGGGCAGCGGCCTGGCGAGGTGCGGCCGGGGCGCTGGCGATGCGGGTGAGGTGGCGGATGCCCGCCGCGCGCTCCGCCGCATCCGGGGCGCGGCCCAATGCGAGACGCCACAGGCGTTCGACCTGCCGGGTCGGGTCGGCACCTGAGTCGTGCTTCACGCGCGCCGCGAGCCCCTGGCTCTGCTGGTGGCTGAACTCGTTGTTCATCAGCGCCAGTGCCTGGGGCGCCACGATCGAGCTTTCCCGGGCTTCGATCGGCTGCGTGGTATCCCCGAAATCGAACACGGTCAGGAACGGCATGATCAACGCGCGCTTCAGGAACATGTAGATGCTGCGCCGTCGCTGCTCCGCGGGTGGGGAGACCACCCACTCCGCACCCTTGCGACTGAGACCTTCCAGCGCCTCCCGGCTGACGGCGGGCGTGAAGCCGCGACCGCCCATGTCCAGCTTGAGCTGCCCGCTCACCGAGAGCATCGCGTCGCGCAGCGCGTCCGCGTCCAGCCGCTGCCGGTTGAAGCGCCACCACCGCTCGTTCGCATAGTCGACCTGCTCGTACTTCTTCTCTTCCGGGTGGACCGACGCCATCCGGTAGGTGCTGGAAAGCAAGATCAGCCGATGCAGCGATTTGATCGACCAGGGCCTCGGGCTAGTGGAGAGGGAAGAGTGGGGAGTGGAGAGTGCTGCGGCCTTCCCCTCTCTGCTCTCCACTCTTCCCTCTCCACGTACAAATGCAGTGGCCAGGTAGTCGAGCAGCTCCGGATGCGTGGGCGGACTGCCCTTGCGGCCGAAGTTGTTCGGGGTGCGAACCAACCCCTGCCCAAAGTGGTGCTGCCACACGCGGTTAACCAATACGCGCGCCGTAAGCGGGTTGCGCGGGTCCGTCACCCAGGCCGCAAGCTGGGACCGGCGGCGGGTGGTAGCCGCATCGGGAGGAGGGGGGGCAACGGGGCGCTGCAGGGCCGGGGCCAGGGAGAGAAATCCCGGCTCGATCACCGGTCCTTCCCGGCGCGCCTCGCCGTTCTCAAGGAGATGGAGCGCGGGCGCGGTGGGGCCTCGCTCCGTAAACCCAAGCACCGGATATCCCAGGCGCTCCGGCGGCGGCCCGCCCAACAAGCGGCCATCACCCGGCTGCAGGTAGCCTCCCCAAAAAGCGGCGCCGATGGCGTAATAGTCCTTCTGCGGGATCGGATCGAATTTGTGGTCGTGGCACCGGGCGCAGCGGACGGTGAGCCCCAGAAACGCGGTGCTCGTAGCGTGAACCAGATCATCCAGGCGCTCGTACTGGTATTCCTGCGGATCGTTCGGCTCGTCGTCCCAGGTCCCCAGCCGCAAGAACCCGGTGGCAGTCACCGTCTCTTCACTGCGGTCCGGAAGCTCGTCGCCGGCCAACTGCTCCGTCACGAAGCGGTTATACGGCTTGTCCGAGTTCAGCGAGGCGATCACGTAATCGCGGTACTTCCAGGAGTTCGGCTTCTCCCCGTCCCGCTCGTAGCCATTCGAGTCCGCATAGCGAACCAGATCCAGCCAATACCGCGCCCAACGCTCCCCGTACCGGGGGGACGCGAGGAGGCGGTCAACCAGCCGCTCGTAGGCGCTTCGCGCGGGGGACGGGAGTCGGGAGTTGGGAGTCAGGGGGGGAGCGGCTGACGCCGCGATTCCGCTTTTCCTTCTTTGCGCCTTTGCGTATTTGCGTGAGGCCCGTTCCGCTGCGCACTCTCGCACAAACGCCTCGACCTCCTCTGAAGAGGGCGGTAGGCCGGTGAGATCGAAGGTGACGCGGCGAATCAACGTGCGGGCGTCCGCTTCCGTTGCGGGGCGCATTCCCCTCTTCTCGAGTCCGGAGAGGATGAACGCGTCGATCGGGGACTGCACCCAGGCACGATCTTTCACTGCTGGCACGGGAGGGCAGCGCACCGGCTGGGCCGACCAGAGCGGGCCTTCCTTCTTCACGGTCGCCACCGCCGGCCAATAGGCGCCGCGGCGGATCCATTCTTGGAGCGTGGCCACCTCATCTGCAGGCAGCGCGCCGGCGGGAGGCATCTTTGGCGCACCGGCCAGGTGGGCCACCGCCTGAAACAGGAGGCTGGCTTCCGGTTTGCCCGGAACGAGGGCCGGACCCATGGAGCCGCCCTTCAGCAGAGCCGCCCGTTCCTTCATCCCGAGGCTTCCTGCGGGTTTGTCGCCGTTGTGACAACTTCCGCACCGCCCCACCAGCAGCGGGCGCACCCGGGTTTCGAAGAACTCTTCGTCACCGGCGGCCGGTCGGGAAACGGAGCCCGGAGGAGACTTCGGGGGAGTAGCGGCGGCCCATGCCGAAGCGCCCACCGCAATGCCCGAAAGGGAAAGTACCAGAAATCGGTACCAGGGAAAAGTCATCACGCACTCGCAAAGGGAAATCAGAATGCTTTGTCCGGATTACTTTTCCACAAATGCCCCGAGATCCCTTTCCGGATCGACCATGCAACAGGGCTGACCGGTTTACCACAAACCGGCCAGCCCTGCTGGAAACCAAGGGTACTCGCTGGCGCGCTAGCCCGTCCTGGTGCCAAATGTCGTCGTGGTAAGGGTCGCTTTGCTCTCGCCTTTGATCCCATCAAGTTCAAGTAGATAGTCCGAAGCGCCACCGCTCACAGCCTCTGCCTGCTCCGGCGTCAACTCGGCTTCGGGCTGCTCCATGTCTTTGATCTCAGTGTTCGGTTCGCTCATAAGAACTCTCCCAATACAAGTGGGCGCGGCGGACATTCAGCCGGCACATCTGTTAATTACCTGATCTTGAGATTCACGCCAAGTGAGAAACCTCACACGACTTGCCCGCTACCGCGGAAGAACCCGCGCTCCAGCAAACGGCGAATCGAGCTCAGGCTTTCCGGATGGTTCACTATCGGCGCCAGCGAGCCGAGGGCTCGCTGACCGTCGCCGCTCGAGAGCGCGAGTGCAAGCTCTTCCGGGATGATCTCCTGGTGCAGCAGGCCCTGCGGCCACTCCACCCACGCCATCCGGGTCCCCCATCCACCCGGAGCCGGCTGCGAAAGCCGGCGTACCCGCACGCCCGGGTCGAGCCGCAAAGGACAGGTTAGGAGTTGCTCGTCCGAGAGATCGAGAAACGGAAGCGCATCGAGGCCATTGCGGATCTGGGTCCCGCTAGGGCCGTTCATACGCACCGGTCCCTCCACAAAGCGAACACGTCCGGGTGAGCCGGCTACCCGGCGGAAGGCGATCAGACCCAGGCTAATTGCTTCGATGGAGTGCTGCCGGTAGTAGGCCATCCAGGACTGAAAACGCTCATCATGGGCCTCGGGTGTGTCGTCGGGATGTACTTGCAGCCAGGCGATCGCGTACTCGTCCGCGGGGGTCGTCTGGGCACGATAGACCAGCACGTCACAGCCGCTTCCGGTGAACCAGCGGGACACCCGCTGCTGCCACTCCTCGCCGGCAAGGTGCGCCCAGTTGCAGAGCAGCTGACAGTAGCCGCCTTCCCGCAAGTACGCCGGCGCCTGCCGGATCAAGCGCGCGCAGAACTCGTCACCCGCAGCGCCACCGTCGCGGTAGACGAACTGCGTTTCCGGAGAGATGACGAACGGTGGGTTCGCGACGATCCGGTCAAACGTCTCACCAGCCACCGGCGCGTAGCAATCCCCCTCCCGGAAATCAACGTTCTCCGCGCCGTTGAGGCCACGGTTCAACTCCGCCGCCCAGATCGCATGCGGGTTCAGGTCCACTCCTACCGCGTATTCGGCAGTACGGCTTCCCAGCAGAGCCAGAATGCCAGTACCCGTACCCAGGTCCAGCAGCTTCCCGCCGTCCGGCGGGATGACAAAGTTAATCAGGTGGCGACTGCTGGGGGTAATGCCCAGCACGTGCTCCGCGCTGCAGTCGCGGCCGGACTCCGGAGGAAAGCCCGCCGCGATAAGCAGCCCCTGGAAACAGCGCAAGTAGACCCGAGCGGTCAGGGAAGCGCCGTCAGCGCTTAGCAACCCGGCATCGATCCAGGCGTCGACGCCGGAGGGTCCGAGCCACCGGGCCACCGTATCCACGGGAACCGATTGGCCCAGGATAAAGAGCCGAACCCAACTCGATAGAGGCGTCTCACCCGCGGTGCGAGCCATCCAGAGGGGCAGGCGACCCGGAGATGGGATGGGCACTTCCGCAACCTGAAGGAAAGTCTTGAGCTCTTCTTCGGTAAAACCGTCGGACGCCAACCGTTCGCCGGCATTTCGACGGAGCTCCGCGAGACGCGACGGCTCAATGGGGATGGGCGTTTCCACGCAAACAACTCCGGGAGTGGTGGCGATCCCGTTTCCGGCGCACTTTCTCATCCCGCGCGCAAGGCTCCACCTCGCTCTGCCTCATACCGCATTGTCCCGGCCGAGACAAGTTCACCTAGAAGGTCGCCGTTCGCCCGCGGTGACGCTGAGCTAACGGGTAGGAGCCGGCCCCCAGACATTGACGGAGCGGAGAGCACCCGGCCCCTGCTCGTTCTTGGTGCTGGTGTCGTCCACGAAGAGCGATCCGGTGCCTTTCTCGAATACCGCTTCGTCGTCGAGATCGATGAAGGCGAAGATGGGTCGCAAATCGAGGTACGCGCGCACGATCCGGGTGGTACGGTCCCGCTCCAGCCGCAGCCGGTGCTCTACCTGCGGCACGGGCGCACCGCCGTTCGCCAGCGTGTAGAAGGTGAGGTGACCCTGGTAGAAGTACAGCCCGCCGTCCACGGTGCGGTTCTTGAAGTCGAGGATCTTCTGGTAACTTGCGCCGCCGTCGTAGCGCAGGTTGAGCTGGATCGCGTAGTGGTCGGTCACTCCGGCATCGGGAATTCGGACTCCTTGACCGGGGCCAAAGAGATACTGCCCGTGTTGGACGTCGCCTCCCAGCGGCTCCAGGTCCGGACCGCGACCAGTGAGGTCCCTGAATCCGCGCTCCATGCGGAAATCGCGCAGGAGCCGGAGCGGCCCTGGTGCGGCCGGCTTACGGTTACCGGCAGGGCTCCCACCGGTGCGTAGTATCTCTTCCAGCACGGGCAGCCAGCGGTCGCTAAAGAACAAGCGTCCGGCGAGGGGCTCCAGTGTGGGAAGGAGGTCGTTGGGGTCATTGGTCTCGGCTACCAACTGGGGGAACGGACGGTCGGTGGACGGCTGCCGCATGAAGCGCCGCCCGGCGACCGAGCCACGATCGATTACCGCCTCCGGTTGGACGTGCCCCAATGCACGATCGGCTTCGGCAGCGCGTTGAACCTCCAAGGTTCTAACTTCAAGGAGTGAGCTGATCAGGGCTTGCTCGGTTTGGCCGATCTGAAAGCCGAGGACAGTCTCCCTGGGCTCTTGGGAAAAGCCGGCTGACGGTTCCAGGAGTGCGGGGTCGGCCTGCGCGTATTTGGGCGGATTGCGCCGCGAGAGGCGCCATACCAGCGCTATCTGCTCACGGGTAAGAATTCGGACTAACGCACGTGTTCCCGTAGCCGTGAGGTCCGCAAGCACAGCTTCCCGCCGCTGCTCCATGGCCAGGCGCAACCGCTCGGCGGCCTCCGGCTGCGTTGCGACCAGCGGCTCGAACACGCGTCGGCGCTCCGCGCACTCCCGCTCCAGCAGGTCTCGACCACGGCTCGACTGGCGAGCGAAGGGCGTCAGGTGCAGCACTTGCGTGCGCGTGAGTTTCAAGTAACGGCAGAGCAGGTGGAGGAGGCGATCTTCCTGAGCCGAAGGGGATTCAATCCCCACCTGTGGCTGCGTGTCCGTCTCGGGCTCCGCAGTCACGCGCGGCGCACCGAGTGCGAACGCGGCCAGCAGGGTCAACACCGCCGGCACAAATGGCCGCGGTGCTGGGCGACGGGAATTCTCTGGAGTACGCACGCTGCACCTCCATTACAGTCGGAACCAACGGGTTCGATTCCGTCTGTCCCTCTGACGCATCCAGGCATGCCAAAGGTTACAGAGCCTACATCGTTTTCTGACAATGAGATTTCGGGCACACCCGACAACCAGTCGCTCGAATTGCACCGGCGACCCTTCGTCAGCCGGAGTCCTCGGAGCCGCCTAACGCGATTGCGGTTACGGCCACCGAATGGCCCTTCCAACCACCACCGGCTTCCCTACCAAGAGCCGCCTGCGGGACTTTAGAAGTCCTGGAGGAGTCGGTGCCCCGGCTCTTCGGCGCGTTGCCGGCTACCTTCAGGGGGTCCTGGGCGCAGCCGCCACTGATGCAGTCCGGCTCCGGCGAGTCCTGGCGGCAGCCACCGCTACCGCAAAGTAAGAGCGTGGTCACTACTCCCAGGCTGACAGCCAGTCGCATTACAGATTACTCCCACGCAGGACTAAAGGACGCTACCTCACATTCCCGCTACCGGAATATTATGTACTCCTGATCACGCTTAGTGCTTGGTCTAGCTCGATACTTTTTCTTCGAAGCCCTCAACCTTCACACGCCCTGTCGCAGCTTTCAGCACCCCAGTTCGAACCGAAGCGCTTCTTCCAGCGCCGGGAGCTGAAACCGGAACCCAGCCTTCTGGAGGGCCTGCGGGACCACCGCTCGGCTGCTCATAAGCAACTCGGCATTGCGGGTGCCCAACACTAACGGCGCTTTCCAGCAGGGCAGTGGCACGGCGCTCGGACGCGACAGCACCCGGCCCAACGTCGCGGCGAACTCGCGATTGGAGACCCACTCCGGCGTGGCCACGTTGACCGGTCCGGACAGAGTCCCGGTGAACGCGGAGAATTGAATCACTCCCAGTAAGTCTTCCAGGCTGACCGAACTCATCTGCCGGCCCCCGCCTCCCAACCGAAAACCGAGGCCGGCTCTAAACCAGGGGAGCAATCGCCGGAGTATCCCGCCCGCGGGGGTCAGGACCGCTCCGGTGCGCAGTAGCACCGTTCGGATCCCCGCCGCCACGGCGGGAGCGGTGGCGGCCTCGCGCGCTACCGCCAGACCCGCCACGCGGCCGCTTCCAGGTGCAGAGGCCTCATCAAGCACCTCGTCGCCACGGTCTCCGTAGACGCTGGCATCGCCGACGACAATCAGCGCTTCCGGCTTTCGCCCCATCCGGGAGAGCGTTGTACTCAGCGTCCGCATGTACTCCACCTCTGCTTCCGAGTTGCTCGATGAGAGGTGGATCACCACGTCCGCGCCTTCCAGGGCGGCCAGTGTGAATGCCTCGGGATTCCCTGCCGACCGCAGGTCATTCGATATTCGCTCCACCGTATGACCGCCGGTGCCGAGAAACGCACACAGCGCCGCGCCGATTTCTCCAGCGGGCTCACTCACCACGAACCGGCGAGACCCCTTCGATCGAAACTGGGAGTGCCGCAGCAGGTCAAGCCGCAACAGCGCGTGGCGGTAACGAAAGGTTCGCTCCAGCGTGGTGCGGGCGATCCGTCCGCCGAACCACGTACCCAACGGCGCGAGGGGAAGCTCGTACTCCACGTGGTCCGTGAGCGCGGCGCCCTCCGGGACAGCCTCGAACCGGTGGTCGTGTACCCAGCAGGCAAAGGGGCCGCGGACCTGGATGTCCCGGAACCAGCGGTCTTCCTCATACCCGTCGTGGAAAGCCCGCCAGCGCACCGGCAGCGGGCCGATGCGCATTGCTAGATCGATTTGTGCACCGACCTGTATGCCGCCCGTACTGGCGAGCACCTTCACGTCCTCCCAGGGCGGCGTCAGACGCTGGAGCGCTCCCGGGCGGGCGTGCCAGTCAAACAGCTCCTCTACGGAGACCGGAAACACCGACCGCTTCTCCGCAATGGGCACGTCGTTCCCTCTCTGGCTCTCAGTTCTAGCCGCTGCGGCGGTGCGCCTCGCTCTCGATCGTTGCGTCCTCAAGTGCGACCCGGAACGTCGCGACCTGCTGATCGATGTGTTGTTCGCAGCCCTCCAGGCTCCAACCCTGTTTCATCATCACGTCGAGCCAGCGGCCGCTCTTCTCCCACTGGAGTGTAGTCCAATGGTCAAGCTGCTCTCGGATGATCTCCGTGCGGAGCTCCCTCCAGGATCGCCCGGTCAAAGTCTCCAGTACGGCCGCATGCTGCTGCCATTCCGGTGGCAGCTCCAGGTAGCACTTCAAAGCGAAGTGGTCCAGTTCGAGGAGGCAGGCATCACAGAGGGACACCGGAATGAGCGCGTGGCAGAAGAAGCTCGTATCAAGGTGGTCCGGGCATAAAGGACAGTGGTAACCCTTCGGAACGGCGACCTGTTCAATCCGATCCTTCATTGTGAATCTCGCCGAGCGACGAGGCGTGAGAAACGGGCGAACGAGGTCTTCCGCTCGGTCTCGCGGGGTAAAGCCTCGACCCAGTCGCGAGACCCGGAGGGTAATACTGTAAGCAGGCGCTTCACCTGTTCCCGCCCCATCCGCTGCTGCGCGGAGTCCAGGGGCTGGAGCAGCAGGAAATGACGCGGAGCACCCTCCCCCATCAGTTCGAAGAGGTCTCTGCGACGGGCGAGGCCGGGCAGTAAGGTCCAGTGGGCGGGCGGCGCCAGGAGGTCGCGGGTGGTAAAGTCCAGGTCAGCGCCTTCCGCGTAGGTAATCGGGGTCTCATCCAGAACGTATTGC
>Ga0255338_1005657_pt1 | contig 11288 bp, 7 predicted proteins | sample MeOH1_35cm_T4_19_FD_203715 | JGI IMG/M metagenome (GOLD analysis project Ga0255338, IMG submission 203715) | Sandy soil microbial communities from University of British Columbia, Vancouver, Canada - MeOH1_35cm_T4_195 | ecosystem: Engineered > Artificial ecosystem > Sand microcosm > Unclassified ... | reverse complement strand
GAAGTGGCAGGGCAGGTCCGCGGCAGTGTGCTGGTCATCAACGGCCGTCTCGAGTTGCGCAAAGGTGCGAGCATCGAGCGGGATGTGCTCGTGATCGGCGGAACGATCGAGGGGCAGGACTCGGCAACCATCGGTGGACGCGCGGCCGCGTACCGCGAGACGTTCTCGTTCCAGGTCCAGGATGACCACATCGTCCGCATCGTCCAGCGGCCGACCGAGTTTACCGCGGGGCGCGACTTCGATTTCGGCCGCACCGACATCGTGGTCGCCAGCCGGCGCGGCTACAACCGCGTCGAAGGGCTGCCAATCAACATCGGGCCGCGCCTCACGCTCGGTCGATCCAACCCGACGGTTTTCGAAGCGCTGTTCACGTTCCGCACGGCCGCCGGCTTCGACTTCGACTCGAACGACTGGGGCTACTCGCTGCGCGCCGATCAGTACGTCGGCGGGCTGAAGGCTGCACGCGTCGGCATCCGCGCCTACTCGGAGATTGTGCCGATCGAGAACGCCGGAGTGTCGGATGCCGAAAACTCGCTGGCCGCGTTTCTCTTCCGTCACGACTTCCGCGACCACTACGAGCGCGAAGGCTGGAACGCCTACCTCACCATCGAGCCGCCGGGCCGGCCGACCGGCTTTTCGGTCGGCTACGCAGAAGAGTGGCACCGCCCCGCCGGGCCGCGCGATCCCTTCTCGCTCTTCGACAACAGCGCCGGCTGGCGCACCGAGCCGCTGGCGGCCACCGGCCGCCTTCGTTTCGTGACCGCCGCTTTCCGTTACGACACGCGCAACGTGCCCGACGATCCGTCCAACGGCTGGTGGCTGCGGTTGGAGGCGGAACGCGGCGTCGGCGGGACACTGCGCTACGGCAGTCCGGTCGACCTCGATGCGCCCAGCACCTTCGCCGCCGGCGCACTCGATCTCCGCCGGTACGCCCGCCTCGGCCCGGGTAGCCGCCTGGCGCTGCGGCTGTTCACGGCGGGCTCACTCGACGGCGACGCGCTGCCGGTCCAGCGGCAGCGCGCCCTCGGTGGCGAAGGTTCGCTGCCCGGTTTCGTGCGCAACCAGTTCGACTGCGGCGCCGAGAACAACCGGCAGGAAGCGCCGTTCAAGCCGTTCTACGGCTGCGACCGTGTAGCCCTCGTCCAGATCGAGCACCAGGGCGAGTTCGGATTCCTCCGGCGCGCCAACATTCCGTGGCTGCGGGACCTCGGCCTCCTCGAGTCGGTCCGCTGGGTCGCGTTTTTTGACGCCGGCCGCGCGTGGACCGACGCCGACGCCCGCGGCATCCGCACGACCGGCCAGGATGATTTCGCCGCCGACGCCGGCTTCGGCGTACGCCTCGGTCGCCTGGGGCTTTACTGGGCGGTCCCGCTCTCCGGCTCCGGCAGCGACCTCAACTTCTTCCTGCGCCTGGGTACCCGGCTTTGATCCGCTCGCTGATCACTGCCCTGCTTCTCGGCGCCGCCGCGCTCCAGCAAGTTGCGCCCAGCATCACGGCCAACGCCGGCGCAGCGTACCGGCCCGTCGTTCGGCTCGGCACCATCCTCGATAACCGGGACCTCGAAGAGGCCGTCCGTTCCGGGCTGCCGATCCGACTCCGCGTGCGGGTCGAGCTTTGGCGCGATCAGCTCATCGACGACCTGGCCAGCTCGATCAACTGGACGGCCGCCCTCGCCTACGACCCACTGGACCGCGATTTCCTGGTCCGCTTCCCGGGCATGCCCGACCGCCGCTTCCCGAGCTACGTGGACGCGCGCCGCGCCTTCGAAGGACCCTACGGCCTGGCCATCCGCCCGAGCCGCTCCGGAACCTACTACTACACGGCCTCGATCGAAGTCGAGACCCTCGCCCTTTCGGACCTCGAAGAACTCGAGCGCTGGCTACAGGGCGAGTTCCAGCCCGCCGTCGCCGGCGAACGATCCGTTACCGGCGCCCTCGGCGAAGGCGCCAGGCGCCTGCTCGTCCGCATCCTCAGCATGCCCAACCGAAAAATCGATCTAAGGTCCGAGCGCTTCCGTATTTGATTCCTTCACGCGGAGGCGCGGAGGGCGGAGCAGGATTTGTCCGCTCCGCCCTCTGCGCCTCCGCGCCTCTGCGTGAGACCGGTTCTTGCAAAAGTAATCGCCCGACGTGTGACCGTATCGGACGTTGGGTGCAGTGACGAACACAAGGCAGGCAACAGCAGGACCAACCGGCGACAGCGCCGCCGCGACCCGGGCATTCCGCGCCGAGGACGTGCTGACCGTTCTCGCGAACCGGCTGCACGGTCACGCGATCATCGCAACCGATCTGGCGGGGCGGGTGCAGATGTGGAATGCGGGTGCCGAGGGGCTGAGCGACCTCGTGGCCAGTGAGGCCATCGGCCGCAATATCGCCACACTCGGGCTTCCCGGCCTCGACGGCACTTCCGACCAGGTCTTCCACCAAGCCCGGGTGAACGGCGTTTTCGAGACACAGGGCTGGTGGGAGATCCGGGAGCGGCGGTACTGGATCGACCTGATGGTCGCGCCCCTGTTCAGTCCAGCCGGTGAGGCGACCGGCTTCCTGACGGTCGTGCAGGATCGGTCGGACTACCTGCGCTGGGAAGAAGAACGCAACGCCGCGCTCGAGCGGGAGGCCGACGTACGTTCGAGCCTCCGCGCCGCGGAGCGCAGCGCCGCCTTCCTCGCTGAAGCGACCAGCATCCTCGCGGCATCCTCGCTGGAGGTTCACGGCACGGTCAAGAGCCTGGCGCGGCTCGCGGTATCGCGCCTGGCCGACTGGTGCGTCGTCTACACGATCGGGGCGGACCGCAAGGTGCGCCGATCCGAGGTCGCGCACCGCAGCCCCGAGCGCGAGGAGTTGATGCAGCAGCTCCTGGCAACGCCGCTCCAGCCGCGACGGAAACACCCGGTCCTGGCGGTTATCCGAACCGGACTTCCGGAGCTGGCTCCCAACGTCACCGAAGATATGCTGCGCATTATCGCGGGTTCGCCCAATCAGCTCGATGCGTTGCGCGAACTCGGCATGAGCACGGCGATGTTTGCCCCATTGATCGCGCGCGGCCGCGTTCTCGGCGGCATCGTCTTCGCCGGCATCGACCCCGCGCGTCCGTTCACCGAGGAAGATCTGCGCCTTGCGGACGAGCTCGCGCGTCGTGCCGCCATCGCGATCGACAACGCCCGACTCTACGCGGACGCGCAGGATGCCAACCGCGCGAAATCGGACTTCCTCGCGATCGTGTCTCACGAGCTCCGCACACCGCTGAACGCGATCATGGGCTACGCCGACCTCATCGATTCCGGCATTTCCGGCCAGGTCTCCGAAAAACAGCGTCAGCAGCTCGGCCGTGTGCGCGCCAGTGCTCGGCACCTCCTGCAGTTGATCGAGGAGATCCTGAGCTTTGCGCGGCTCGAGAGCGGCGGCACCGAACTCGAACTGGAATCGACGACCATCGAGGCGCTGGCGGAGGATGTAACCGCGCTGATCGAGCCGCTTTCGGAAGGCAAGAGCCTCGCGTTGAACGTCGAAGTGCAGGACGGCGCGACCATCATCACGACCGATGTCGGCAAGGCCCGCCAGATTCTCGTCAATCTATTGTCGAATGCCGTCAAATTTACGCGGCAGGGCACGGTGACACTCGCCGCGCACGTCGAAAAGCAACACGTCCTTTTCGAGGTGCGTGATACGGGAATCGGCATCGATCCTGAAGTCGCACACCGGATCTTCGATCCATTCTGGCAGGCCGAAAAACCGAACACGCGGCGCGTGGGCGGCACCGGCCTCGGTCTCAGCATCGCCCGCCGTTTTGCATCGCTGCTCAACGGCGACATCCGCCTCGACAGCCAGGTCGGACGGGGTTCCAGTTTCACGCTCCGCCTGCCGCTGCAACCGAAGAAAAACTCGTAGTCCCAACCGTTGCAGTTCCGCTGGTTCGCCTCACCTGATCTGGCCGTTTTCCGAGCGTTCGGGGTATAATGGACGATCCACGCGGCCGGCGAAGTCGCCGCCACGTTCTCCTACCGTTCCGGGAGCAAAGCCGAGAATGGCTGAATCATTTCGGTTTTCACCACGCCGGAATCGCGCTGACGAAGTCGCCTGGCGGTCCTGGGGCAAAGAGGCTTTTGACGAGGCCGCCTCACGGGACCTCCCGATCCTCCTCTGCCTGACCGCGTCCTGGTGTCGCTGGTGCCAGCATATGGACGAGACGACGTACAGCGACGAAGGCGTTATCGACATCATCAACCGCAACTTCATTCCGATTCGCGCCGATGCGGACCGGGAACCGCATGTTGCCGATCGCTACGTCACTGCCGGCTGGCCGACGAACGCTTTCCTTACACCCACCGGCGAAGTGCTCTGGTCGGGTACGTACGCCGGGCCCGAACAACTCGCATCGATGGCGGAAAGTGTTCACACCGCCTGGGCGGCAAAGCGTGCGGAACTGGGCGCGGAAATCGAACGTCGTCGTAAGGCGCTCGAAACCTCGCGCGCACGGTCGACGGCCTTTGGCCTCGTGCGACGCGAGCCGGCCGACGATGTGCTCGCCGCGATCATCGATTCGTTCGATGCACGCAACGGCGGCTTTGGTACGTCACCGAAGTTCCCCAACGGCGACGCCATCGAACTCCTGCTGGCGCAGGACAGTGACGCCGGCGCGCGCCGCATTGCCGTGCAGACGCTCGACGGCATGCTCGCCGGTGAGTTGTGGGACCACATCGAAGGCGGCTTCCACCGCTACGCGCTCAACACGGACTGGACGAAGCCGCAACTCGAAAAGCTGCTTGCCGTCAACGCGATGCAACTGCGTACCTATGCAACTGCATCGGCGGTCCTGGACCGCGCCGACTGGCGTGAGACCGCCGTGCGCATCGTCGACTGGGTGAATGGCACGCTGCTTCAGCGCCATGGCCTGTGGGCCGGCAGCCAGGCAGCGGATGCGGAGTACTTCACGAATGACGTCGACGCACGCCGGGGCACGCCCGAGCCGTTCATCGACGAGACCGTTTACACGAGTGCCAACGCTGCCTGGATCCGCGCGCTTGCCGATGCAGGCTCACGGCTCGGTGTCCAGGCGTGGGTGCAGGAAGCTGCCGCCAGGCTGCAGCAGATGCTCGATACGATGGCTGCGCCGGATGGCCTGCTGTACCATTTTCAGGCGCCGGGCAGTGAGCCGCAGCTGCCGATCCTTCTCACCGACATTCTCGAGGCTGCGCGCGCCTGCATCAGTGTCGCCCAGGCAGTCGGTAACAACGAGTGGCTGATGCGTGCACGTTCGTTTGCGACACTCATCGAGCGCCGGTTCTGGGCGGCTGAAGGCGGCTTCTACGATCGTGTGCGCAGCGATCACGATGTCGGTGTGCTGCGTTATCGCGACCGCCCCTTCGAGGCGAACGCGGACACCGCGCGACTGCTGCTCGACCTCGCACACGCCACCGGCGAGCGCAGCTATCGCGCCCTCGCGGAACGCGCACTCGCCGTCATTGCGCCACAGGCCGGCCGCTTCGGCATCAACGGCGCTGCCTTCGCACTCGCAGTGCACGCGTACTTCGAGCCGCCGACACGGATCTTTGTCGTTGGTGATGGGGAGGTCGCGGACGCGCTGTTCGCTGCGGCGCACCGACTGCCGGTCGCAGACCGGCGTATCTGGAAACTGCCGCAGGGCGGACGGATCGGTACGCTGCAGCTGGCGATAAAAGACAAACCGTGCGCGTACGTGTCGGGCCGCAAGGGTGCGGCCGCGCCAGTGTTCGAGCCAGGCGCGCTCGCTGACGCACTCGCGAACGCTTCCTAGCGCATGCATGCGCCTGAAAACCTGCGCAAACGTGTAGCCGCCCTGTTTGCACAGGACATGGACCAGCGCATCGAAGACGATCTCTTTGATGCGCTGGCTCGTGATGTCTTCACCTTCCAGTTCGAGAGCTGCGCACCGTATCGCGCCTTTTGTACGCGGCGCGGCATCACGCCTGCTGATGTGACGCGCTGGTTCGAAGTGCCTGCCGTGCCGACGGCAGCATTCAAGGAACTGCCGCTCGTCTCGGGTAACCCGAACAACGCCGAACTCGTTTTTCAAACCAGTGGCACAACATCCGGCGAAGAACGCCGCGGCATCCACTACGTCCTGGACGGTGCACTCTACCGAGGTTCACTGCTGCCGACGTTCCGCGCGTTCGTGCTTCCCGATGTGAATTCGATGCGTATGCTGTCGCTGGTCCTGCCGGCTGCGCAGGCGCCGCACTCGTCGCTCTCGTACATGGTGCAGACGGTCATCGACACATTCGGTGCGTCCGGCAGTACGTACTGCATCGACAGCCAGCACGGCATTGATGTGGATGGCGTTCTGAAGCAGTTCGATGTGGCGATCGATGCGGCGGAGCCAGTCTGCATCCTCGCGACATCCCTTGCGATGGTGCACATGGTGGAAGCACTCGAGCAGCGTAACCTCGAGGTGTCGCTGCCGCGCGGATCGCGCATCATGGACACGGGTGGTTACAAAGGGAAAACCCGCACGATTCCGGCGGAGCAGCTGCGCGACCTGTACTCGGACCTGCTCGGTATTCCGCCGGAGGCGTGTGTCAACGAGTACGGCATGACCGAGATGCTGTCGCAGTTCTACGATGCGGCGCTCCGCGACCAGACACTTGGCCGCGAACGAAGCGCCGCGCCGATCAAACGGGGACCTCCGTGGGTGCGCTCGCGCGCGGTTGATCCGGAGACGCTCGAAGCGGTGACACCCGGCGAACCGGGCATCCTCCACCATTTCGATCTGGCGAACCTGTTCTCCATCGCATCGCTGCAGACGGAAGACCTCGGTCGCGTTCGCGCGGACGGTATCGAATTGCTCGGCCGCCTGCCCGGCGCTGCGCCCCGCGGTTGCTCCATCGCCATGGATATCCTGCTCGACAGAAGATCATGAGCAGCACGTTCGATGCGTTCCACCTGCCCGCCACCGAGTCCGTCGATTACGCCGAAGTCACCGCGCGCGCACTCACGATACGGGTGCCCCGTCTCACGCCGAGCGATGTTCAGGCGATCGTCGCACGCCTTCGTGACGCGCGCACTCGCCTGCTGACGATTCCGCTTGCGGACATCGTTCACGCAATCGATGCGGCGGCCGCGATGCTCACGGATCCGCACGCTGAACTCTACGCCGAGGCGATGCGACTGCTGCCCGCCGCGACCGGGTACTCGCCGCAAATGTGTGCGTACATTCTCGAACACATGGCGCCTGACTGGCGGAAGGATGCGCTCGATCGACTGCTCATCGCCGAACTCGGCAACCCTGCCGTTCTCGACCGCTTCATCGATGACCCCAACACCGATCGCCGGATCACCGGGCGCGGACCGGACCCCTGTCTGCACGTCTTCTCCGGCAACGTGCCCGGCGTTGCCGTAACGTCGCTCATTCGCGCACTCCTCGTACGCGGCGCGTCCCTCGGCAAAACGGCGCTCGACGAACCCGTGCTCCCCGTATTGTTCGCGCGCGCGTTGCGAAGCGTCGCGCCCGCGATCGCCGACACCGTCGCCGTGACATACTGGGCATCCGGACAGACAGAGTTGCTCGACGCGGCCGCGTCTGAAGCCGATGTCGCCGTCGTTTACGGCGGCAGCGACGCCGTCCGTGCGCTCCGCCGCGCCGCCGCGCCCAACACCCGTGTCGTCGCACACGGGCCGCGTCTTTCCATCGGCTTCGTAGGACGCGGCGCACTTCGGAATGTCGAGAGCGCACGGAAGCTTGCCGCCAGCATCGCGCGCGCAACCGCAACCTTCGACCAGCAAGGCTGCGTTTCGCCTCACGCCGTCTTCGTTCAGCTCGGCGCACCCGTCGAGCCGCGCGAACTCGCCGAATTCATCACCGAAGAACTCGATACCCTCGAACGAACGCTCCCGCGCGCCAGGCTCACACCCGAGGAAGCCGCCGCCGTTCGCAACGCCAAAACCCGCGCCGAGTTCGCCGCCTACGCCGGCGCCGAAACCACGGTCCTCCCGCTCGAGGACCGGCCCTTCGCCGTCATCTACGACGCACGCGAGACCGTCGAACCGTCATGTCTCAACCGCGTCCTGTACGTGAAGACCTTCGCCGAAATCCACGACGCCGCGCGCGTCCTCCAGCCCCATCACGCCTCGCTGCAGTCCGCCGCGCTTGCCGGCTTCGGCACTCACGAAGCCGATGCCATCGCACGACTCCTCGTCGACACCGGCATTACGCGCATCACCGACTTCGATCGGCTTCCGTTTCCAACCGCCGCCTGGCACCACGACGGTAGCCTCCCCCTCCGCGAACTCATCCGATACGCCGATTGGGAGCGCTCCGCCGACTGAGACAACGGCCCGTCCGTTGCACTTTCTCCGGCTCGACTTTTCACCAAGGAGATCGAATGCGGTGGGAACGACAATCGGCGGAAAACGAGCCCGTCATGGAACAACGCACTTTCACCGACGATCAGGGACGCCATTGGACCGGCATGGTCACCTCCGGCAGGCTCGAAGGCGGCGAGGAGAACGCCGAGGTGATCTTCGTCTGTGATGATCAGCCCAGCGAAACCAAGCGCGTCGCCAACCTCGGCGTCGACGCCGCCCACGCCGATCAAGCCTTCCGGACCATGGGAGACCAGGAAGTCCGGGAGCTCTTCCGGAACTCCAGCCCGGCTTGATTAGCCATCGCCATCGCCACCACCACCGCTCACCGCTCCCGAAACGGCAGAGGCGGTGAGCGGTGGCGAAGGCGGAGGCGGTGGCGATGGCGGACGGCTCCCAGGGTGAGGTAGCAATTGCGCCCACCGCCAGCGCTCACCGCTCCCGAAACGGTGGAGGCGGTGAGCGGTGGCGAAGGCGGAGGCGGTGGCGATGGCGGACGGCTTCCGGGTGAGGTAGCAATCACCGCCACCGCCAACACCAGCCCCACCGCCAACGCTCACCGCCACCGCCACCGCTCCCGAGACGGGGAGGGGCAAGTGATGGCGGCGGCGTTGGCGATGGCGGCGTGGCTTCCTGTAGGTGCTCCCCACAGGTGTTGCGGCGAGTCCGTTCACCTGCCGCGAAAATCCCCGGACATAAACATTTGACGGCGGCCTCAGCCCGTTGCCCAATAACAAGTTGCCCCCAAAACCGAGCAAAGACCGTCAGCGTGGGGTATGGCGCTTGCACCCGGCGCGGCACCAGGCCGGGGTAGTCCTGAGCGTTTTTGGCAGGAGGTGAGACCATGACACGACAACTCCAGTACTTCGGGCGGTTGATACGGTCGGTCTTTTTTGGTGCAGCGGTTGGCCGTCGGCGAGTGCGGGCCGTGGTTCCGGCAGTGTTGCTGATTCTGGTGGTTGCGGGGGCGGCGGTTCGTGCGCCTGCATGGGCCGTCGGAGCGTTGAAGGCCGACAAAACTGCAGTGGACGTACTGCTTGTGCGGGCTGCCGAGGTGGACCGTGCGTTTGAGCAGGTAGATCAGGTATATGAAGCGGAGATCGCGCCGATCGAGCGCGTGTTACTGCACTATCGGGATGACCGGACGCTGGCGCGTCGGATTGCGACGTCGCTGGTGAGGGAAGGTCGGCGGACTGGACTGGATCCGGAGCTGCTGCTGGCCGTGCTGCTGGTGGAGAACCCGATGCTCGAACCGTCAGCGCGGAGCTCCGCCGGCGCGACCGGGTTGATGCAGGTTATGCCGCTGCATGCGGGCAATTGGAAGAAGTGCAGCGGTGATCTGCAGCAGATCGAAACGAACATCTGCTACGGTGCGCAGATCTTCAAATCGAACCTGAACGCAGTCAAAGGCGACATCGAGCGTGCCTTGCTTCGCTATAACGGCTGTGTGCGCGGCACGAACACGCCGAATTGCGGGATGTACCCGATGCACGTCTACGCGCGCGCGGGTCGCGCCTCGATCCTCGCCAAGGTGGGCCCGCGTTCCGCGCCCTGACCTGTACAGGAACAGGGGTCAGGAACAGGTATTGGGGCGTGCAGGCAGCCCGAACCAGCCGGAAGAGTTCAGCGATACGGAATAGTACTGAGGGGATGTCCAGGCGCTCTCACACCCTCGCGTTCCAATAGCTGTTCCTGACCGCCGTTCCTGTGAAGAGCAAAAAGGCTGGAGCATGCGAACATGCTCCAGCCTTTTCGTGTGGACCTGCAAGAGCCGTTGGCCCCGTAAAGCTGGGGCGGCAGGGCTCGAACCTGCGACCTGGCGGTTAACAGCCGCCCGCTCTGCCAGCTGAGCTACACCCCAAAAAACTCGTGCGAAAGATAATCATACCCGTCGAGATTGAGAAGTTCTCGCGCCGATCAACCGGCAACGCTCTCGAGGCTCGGCGTCCGCGACTGCTGCAGGGGCAGTGTGATTCGGAACGTGGTTCCGACGCCTTCCGCGCTGTCGACGGTGATGCGGCCGCCGTGTGCCTCGACGACATCGCGGGCAATTGCGAGGCCGAGGCCGGCGCCTTTCGCGCGAGCCTGCTGTCCGATCTGGTAGTACTTGTCGAAGATGTACGGCAGCTGGGCGGCGGGGATGCCGACGCCGGAGTCACGGACCTCGATGCACAACTCGTCCTCCGGCCCCCACGCTTTTACGCCGATGCGCCCGCCTTCGGGTGTGAACTTGAGCGCGTTCGTGATGAGGTTACCGAGGACCTGGTCGCGGAGTCGATCGGAATCACCTTCGATCGAGGACGGCAGCGAGGGATCGATTTCGAACTCGAGCTGGATGCGCTTCTGTTCGGCCAGAATCGCGAAGCTGCGTTCGAGGTTGTCGAACACGTCGCGCACGACGAACTCGTGCATCTCCAGGTTGAGGCCGCCGGCCTCGAGGCGGCTGATGTCGAGGAGCTGATTCACGAGGCGCGTCAGCACGACCGTCTGCTCGCGCACGGATGTGAGGGCGCCCGCCTGCTTGTCGGTGGTCGGGCCGTATATGCCTTCCTCGACGAGTTCGACGTAGCCGCTGATGACGTTGATTGGCGTCTTCAGCTCATGCGTGGCAATGCTGATGAACTCCGCCTTCATCTTGTCGAGTTTGGCCAGGTGTTCGGTCATCCAGGAGAAGGAGCGGGCGAGGTCGCCGATTTCATCATGGCGACCGTAGGGCAGGTTCTCCGGGACGACGTAGTCGCCGCCGGCGACATTGGCCATTGCGTGGCGGAGTCGCCGCAGCGGCGTGGTGAGAGTGCGAGTGGTCCAGAGGCCGAGGGCAAAGGCGACGGCGAGGCCGCCGGCCAGAGAGAGCAGGGTAGTCGTCTTTGCGGCGGCACTGATGCGCAGGGCCTCGGAAACGTCGGCGCCGCTGCGGCGGTCGATGGCGTGCGCCACCGAGTCCAGTGCCT
>Ga0255338_1005656_pt1 | contig 11289 bp, 11 predicted proteins | sample MeOH1_35cm_T4_19_FD_203715 | JGI IMG/M metagenome (GOLD analysis project Ga0255338, IMG submission 203715) | Sandy soil microbial communities from University of British Columbia, Vancouver, Canada - MeOH1_35cm_T4_195 | ecosystem: Engineered > Artificial ecosystem > Sand microcosm > Unclassified ... | reverse complement strand
TCCTGACCGATCCGTCGAGCAAGATGATCGGCACCCGGGCGCTCAAAACCTACCCGGCGCAGGAGGCCAAGGGCCTGGTGTTCGTGTTCCTGGGCGATACCGAACCCACGCCGCTCGACAGCGACCTGCCGCCCGGTTTCGATGAACCGAACCGGCGCGTGCAGCCGCTGCGCCGGGTGGTGAACGCCAACTGGCGCATCGGCGCCGAGAACGGCTTCGACACCACGCACATCTTCATCCACAAGGACTCGCGCCTGATCCGCGGCAACAAGACCATGTTGCCGCTGGGTTTCGCGCCCAGGCCAAACAGCAGCGAGCCGTTGTTCGAAGTCCGTCACACCGAGGGCGGCAACATCGGCATTTTCGACCTGCTGGCCGAGCGCGGCGTGCCGCATTTCGAGGGCAGCGTGCACGGCGAGGTGGTGCGCCGGGCCATCCACGGCGGCGACAAGCGCATCGCACACGAAATCTCCCTGTGGATGCCGGGCGTGCTCAAGGTCGACCCGTTCCCGGACCCGGAACTGATCCACTTCGAGTGGTATGTGCCGCGCGACGCCGACAGCCACTGGTATATCCACTGCGCGACCAAAGTGGTCGAAGGGCCGGACGCAGATGCCGAGTTCGCTGCCGAGTACGAGGCCCTGTGGAAGGACCTGTACGCCCACGGCTTCAACGACGACGACATCTGGGCCCGCGAAGCCACGCAGCCGTTCTACCAGGACGACTGGGGCTGGCTGGAAGAACAGCTGTTCGAGGCCGACGCCTGCATCATGGCCTGGCGCAAGCTGGCCAGCGAGCACAACCGCGGCGTCCAGCAAGCCCGGCGTCCGGGCTGAGGCAGCCGACCACATCTGGCCAACGTCGGAGTCACGCAATGAACGCACCGCACCGTGGCGCGCCCGTGGACAAGGGCACGCCGGCCTACCTGGCCAACCTGTTCGACCGCCGGCCGGATGAAGGCATCTACCGCGTCAACCGGTCGCTGTACACCGACCCTGAGCTGTATGAGCTGGAACTGGCGCACATCTTCGAGGGCTCATGGATATTCCTGTGCCACGAAAGCCAGCTGCCCAGACCCTACGACTACTTCAGCACCTGGATGGGCCGCCGTGCGGTGTTCCTGCAGCGTAATGGCGAGGGCAAGATTCAGGGCTTCCTGAACGCCTGCCCGCACCGCGGCGCCCGCCTGTGCCGCACCGAGCGCGGCAACCGCAAGCACCACGCCTGCACCTACCACGGCTGGACCTTCGACGCCGACGGCAAGGCGCTGTGGGTGCAACGCGCCGAGCAGGGGTACCCGGCCGATTTTTCGACCGGTGACGTCGGCTTGCACCGCATTGCCCGGGTCGAGAGCTACCGTGGCTTCGTGTTCGGCAGTCTGAGCGCCGACGTGCCGACCCTGGCCGAGCACCTGGGCGGCGCCGCGGCCTTCATCGACATGCTGGTAGACCAGTGCCCGGACGGCATCACCGTGCTGCCGGGCGCCTCCACCTGCGTCTACCACGGCAACTGGAAGCTGATGCTGGAGAACGGCGGCGGCGACGGCCTGCACCCGGACTACGCCCACAAGTCCTTGCTGGGCGTGGCCAAACGCAAGGACGAGCGCTCGGCCGCAGTGCGCACGCTGCAGATCGACAACATGCACAAAAAAAACGGTGGCCAATGGACCTTCGGGCACGGCCACACTGGGATCTGGTTCAACTTCCCGAATCCCGACGCACGGCCCATCTACCAGCAGCGCACGCGCCTTGAGGCGCAATTCGGGCCGACCCGGGCCGAGTGGATGACCAGCGTGTTTCGCAACCTGTCCGTATACCCGAACCTGCACGTGCTGGACCAGATGGCGACCCTGATCCGCACCTTTCGCCCCGTAGCGGTGGACCGCACGGAAATCACCTTCTACTGCATGGCGCCGGTGACCGAGAGCGATCGCGAGCGCAGCCACCGGCTGCGCCAGTTCGAGGAGTTCTTCATGGCCAGCGGCATGGGCACGCCGGACGACAACGAGGAATTCGAGCAGTGCCACCAGGGCGCGCTCGGGGCCGATGCCGACGACAGTTTCATTTCGTTCGGTCTACACAACCGCATCAGCGGCGACGACGAAGTGGCCCGCGGCCTGGGCATCCCGCTGGAGAGCAGCGGCATCATCGGCTACGAGGGCTGCACCATGAGCCAGTACGACGAGTGGCTGCGCCTGATGACGCGGGCCAGCGCATGAGCACCGCCCCCGGCTTCGCCACCTGGCAGGCGCTGTGCGACGTGCTGCACGACGAGGCGGCCTGTCTCGACGAGCAGCGCTGGGACGACTGGCTGGACCTGTACACCGACGACGCTGTGTTGTGGGCCCCGGCCTGGGACAGCGAGCACCAGCTCACGCGCGACCCCATGCGCGAGGTGTCCCTGTTCTATGTGGAAGGCAAGCCGGCCTTGTCGGATCGCGCCTGGCGCTGGAGCCGTGGCGACTCGCCGGCCTCCCAGCCGTTGCCGCGTACCTCGCACCTGATCGGCAACGTGCGGGCGCAGGAGCTGACCCCCGCGCAGGCCGTGCTGGCCGCCCGCTGGCATACGCAGGTCTACCGCGCCCGGCGCACCTGGTCCTACGCCGGCAGCTACCGGCACACCCTGCGCCTGGACGCCGGCCGCTGGCGGATTGCCCACAAAACGATCGTACTGGCCAACGACCTGGTCGACACCACGCTCGACCTGTACCACGTCTGAACCGGAGCTTTACGTGAACAAACCGCTCTTCAACGCTGAAATCGGCCAGCAGATCCGCGACTGGCGGCCGTATTACGAGGCCAAGCTCGGCTTTCGCAACCACTGGTACCCAGCGCTGTTCGCGTCCGACCTGGCCGAGGGCGAGGTCAGGCCCACCAAGCTGCTGGGCGAGTCCCTGCTGCTGCGGCGCATCGACGGCAAGATTCATTGCATCAAGGACCAGTGCCTGCACCGCGGCGTGCCGCTGTCGCAAAAGGTGGAGTGCTACAACAAGGACACCATCACCTGCTGGTATCACGGCTGGACCTACCAGTGGGCCGACGGCAAGCTGTGCGACATCCTGACCGATCCGTCGAGCAAGATGATCGGCACCCGGGCGCTCAAAACCTACCCGGCGCAGGAGGCCAAGGGCCTGGTGTTCGTGTTCCTGGGCGATATCGAAGCCCCACCGCTGGACACCGACCTGCCGCCCGGATTCCTGGACGCCGACCGCGCCGCTTATGGCATCCGCCGGCTGGTCAAGGGCAACTGGCGCCTGGGGGCCGAGAACGGCTTCGACACCACGCACATCTTCATCCACAAGGACTCGCCGTTCATCGCCGGGCGCGACTCGGCCTTGCCGCTGGGCTTCGCCAGTGCCGGGGAGCTGCAGCTGGATCTGCGCGAGGACCCGGCCGCGCCGCGCGGCGTGGTCGACAACATGGTCAAGCACTACCGGCCGCTGTTCGAGGTCACGCTGGGTGGCCAGACGGTGCTGCGCACCAACGCCCCGACCGGCAAGCACAACACCATCCACACCATCTCGCTGTGGATGCCGGGGATTCTGAGCGTCGAGAACCATCCCGAAGCCGACATGGTGCAGTACGAGTTCTACACCCCGCACGACGCCGACCACCACATGTACTACCAGGTCATCGAGAAGTGCGGCGTCGTCACTGCGCAGCAGGAAGCGGCCTTTCACGCCGAGTGCGCCGCCCTGCACGAGCCGCTGGCCCTGCGCGGCATCAACGACGACGACCTGTGGGCCCGCGAAGCGATGCAGGGGTTCTACGCCGACGACTGGGGCTGGCTCGAAGAGCAGCTGTTCGAGCAGGACCGCAACCTGCTCGAATGGCGCCGGCTGTCCAGCCGTTGCGCGCGCGGCATCCAGACGCAGGCCCTGGCCGAGGGCGGACCGTGAGCACCGCCGCCGACCAGACCCGGCGCATCAACCTGCTGGTCGAACGCCTGGTACACGAGCCTGCGCTGCGCGAGCGCTACGGGCGTGAGCCCTCGATCGTGCTGGCCGAGGCCGGCATCGAGGCGGTACACGGTGCAGCGCTGGCCAGCGGCGACATGGCAGCGCTGGCGCAGATCGGCATGCACCCGATCCTGCAGATGCACTACCAGATGGTCCTCAAGCCGCAAATGGCGGCGCACATGACCATCCGTCACTACCCGGACCTGCTGGAGGGCTGCTGAATGGGCGCCATCGTCGGAGCATTCGCCACCTCGCACGTGGTCATGGACCCCAAGGGCGCGCAAACGCAGGCCGCGCAGGTGATCGACGGCTTCAAGCGCATCGCCGCTGCCGTGGCCCGGGCGCAGCCGGACCTGCTGCTGTACATCACGTCCGATCACATGGTGAACCTGGGCTATCGGCTACAGCCGACGTTTGCACTGGGCTGCGCCGACAACTACACACCGCTGGGCGACATGGACATCCCGCGCCTGCCGATGGCCGGCGCGGGGCGGTTCGCCGACGCCCTGCTGCGGCACCTGGACGGCGCCGGATTCGACCTGGCACGGGCCGAGAGCCTGGACCCGGACCACGGCATCGCGCTGCCGCTGCGCATCATCAACCCCGGTGGACGCATACCGGTGGCGCCGCTGCTGATCAACATCAACCGCAATCCGCCACCCTCTCCGGCGCGCTGTTACGCACTGGGCCAGGCCATTGGCGAGTACCTCCGCAGTGCAGCTTGCGAGCAGCGGGTGGCCGTCATCGGCGCCGGCGGCCTGTCGCACTGGATCGCCATCCCCGGCATGGGCCGCGTCAACGAGGTCTTCGACCGGCAGGTGATCGACCTGCTCGTGACCGGCCGCGGCAGTGAAATCGCCACCTGGAGTGCCGGGCACATCCTGGAGCAGGCCGGCAATGGCGGACTCGAAATCATGTGCTGGCTGGCCATGGCCGGCACGGTGGCCGGCAGCACCGGCCAGGCGCTGTACTACGAACCGGTGCCCAGCTGGTTCACCGGCATGGGCGCGGTGGCGATGGACGTCGCCACGGCCTGAGTTTCCCCCACCATCACACACGAGGAGTACGTGATGAACGACGCGCAGTACGAGAAGAAATTCATCGACGTGAACGGGATCAAGACCTGTTACATCGAACAGGGCAGCGGTGAGCCGCTGATCCTGATCCACGGCGGCGGTGCTGGCGCCAACGGCTACGGCAACTGGTTCGGCTGCCTGCCGCTGTTTGGCAAGCACTTTCGCACCATCGCAGTGGACATGGTCGGCTTCGGCGGCACCGACAGCCCCGATCCGGCCACGTTCGAGTATTCCCAGAAGTCCCGTTACGACCATATCGCCGGTTTCATCAAGGCGCTCGGCCTTGGCAAGGCCAGCCTGGTCGGCAACTCCATGGGCGGCGCCACCGCCATGGGCGTGGCGGTCGAGTACCCGGACCTGGTCGACAAACTGGTCCTGATGGGCAGCGCCGGCCTGAACGGCGAGATCACACCCGCCCTGCAGCCGGTGCTCGGCTACGACTACACCCCCGAGGGCATGATCCGCCTGATCAAAACCCTCGCCAACGAGAAGTTCGTAATCACCGACGAGATGGTTCAGTACCGCTGGAAGAACTCGGTCGACCCCACGAACAAGACCTCCTACGACGCCACCATGCAGTGGGTGCGCAAGCAGGGCGGGCTGTTCTACCCGGAAGAGTTCATCGCCCGCATCACGCAGCCGACCCTGGTGGTCAACGGCAAGGACGACCTGGTGGTGCCCCTCAGCCATGCCTATCGCTTCCTGGAGCTGATCGACAACTCCTGGGGCTACATCGTGCCGCACTGCGGCCACTGGGCAATGATCGAGTACCCGGGCGACTTTTCCGCCGCCGTGGGCAGCTTCATCCAGGCGCACTGATTGCCATGTGTTCCCCGGCGCGCGAAGCAGCGCCCGCCGGGGAACACTCAATGTGAGGCCTTCACCATGAAAGCAACCGAGAACGTGAAAAAGGCGGTGCCCTGTCGCGATCTGCGCGACTGGCTGGCATTGCTTGAGCAGCACAACGAACTGCACGTCAATCGCGACCCGGTGGCGCTGCGCAACGACATTGCCTACGTCTCGCAGCAGGTTGCGGCCCGCTCGGGGCCGGCCGTGCTGCATGAAAACATCATTGATTACCCCGCCTGGCGAGTGGTCCACGACGGCATGACCACGCCGGCTCGCATGGCACTGGCACTCGGCCTGGGCCCGGATCAGTACGCGCGGCATGTGTTCGATGTCGTGGCAGATGATCGGCGCGTCCCGCCGCAGATCGTCGATTCGGCACCGTTTCAGGAACTGGTGATGGAAGGCGACATCGACCTGACCGCCTTGCCGATTCCCACCACCAGCGCCTTCGAGAATCCGCCTTACATCACCGCCGGCATCAGCCACGTGCGCACACCGGACGGGCAGTGGCAGAACGTCGCCATTCGCCGTTACCAGATTCAGGGTCCGGATACGCTGACCGTGCTGGCCATGAAAGCCGCCCAGCACGAGGGCCAGATTCTTGGCCAGTGGTTCGCGCGTGGCGAGTCGGCCCCGGTCGCCATCGTCATCGGCGCTGATCCGCTGTATTACCTGTGTGCACAAATGCCGGCGCCCGATGGCATGTCCGAGTACGAGTACTGGGGCGCCCTGGCGGGGGAAAAACTCCAGATGGTGCGTTCGCGCCGTTTTCCGGAACTGCTGCTTCCGGCCAGCGCCGAGATCGTCATCGAAGGCTATTACCACCCAACCGAGCGGATGCTCGAAGGGCCATTCTCGGAGTTTCCGGGATTTCATTCGGGGCTGTTCTATCTGCCGCGGCTGGATGTGGTTTCGGTCAGCATGCGCCCGGATGCGATTTACCAGTACATGTACATGGGCCGCGAGCCGACCGAAGGCCATAACCTCGACCACCTGGTCTACGCCGCCAGCATGTACTCGCAGTTACGCACCGTGGTGCCGGAAGTCACCGACGTGGCGGTGCTGGGCACCGAGGGATTTACCACCGCCATTGCGATTCGCAAGGCCCAGAACCGGCCGGGGCTGGTACGCCAGCTGGCCATGGCCGTACGGGGTAGCCGCGCCGGCAGGTTGATCAAGAACCTGCTTGTTGTTGATGACGATCTGAACCCGCGCAACATGGACGACATCATCTGGGCGCTGTCGGTACGGTTTCAGGGCAGCCGGGACCTGTTCGTCGTGGATGGGCTGCCGGGTTGTTTCCTGGACCCGTCCGAGCAATCCACCGCAGGGGGCGTGGGACAGACCTCCTTCACCGTGCTTGACCTGACCGAACCACTAGCGCCGAACAACGACGGTTACAAACGCGGCCTTGCCGTGCCGTACCGCACAGAAACGGCCACCGCCGTCCTGCGCGCCATGGGACTCACGCTTTGAGGGCACCCGCCATGCTTGCACCCGACACCGACATTGCCGCCGGCCTGCGCACGATCACGCCGTACCGGCAACGGATGCGGACGATGTTTCGTAATCGTGCCTGGCTGGCACAAAACATTCAGGCCCTGTGTCAGCAGTACCCGGAGCAATGGGTCGTGATTGATGACGAGTCCGTGAAAGGCGCCGGCGTGTCGCCGGAGGCAGCGATCGCCCGTAGCGGCCCGATTGACGAATCGATTGCACTGGTCCTGATGCTTTCAGGTCGCATCCCGACGCCTATTTGAGACCCACCCACATGCTCATGAAACCCCCGCCCGGCCTTGCGCCGGCACAGATGGTCCAGGACAGCCGGGTCAACCGCGGTGTGTTTGTCGATCCGCAGGTTTTCGAGCTGGAAATGCAGCGGATATTCGCCGCCACCTGGGTCTATCTGGGCCACGAAAGCGAAGTGGCCGAGCCAGGCAGCTACAAGGCCACCACGCTGGGCGCCCAGCCGGTGCTGCTGACGCGCGATGCGCAGGGCGCGCTGCACGCCCTGATCAATGCCTGCCGGCACCGCGGCGTTCTGCTGGCAGACGACCACACGCAGGGCAAGTGCCGGCATTTCGTGTGCCCCTACCATGGCTGGACCTTTGATCTGGCCGGCAAGCTGGTCAGCGTGCCGATGCGCGAGCGCCAGACAAACACTTTCAAGGAAGCTGAGCTGGGACTGGTGTCCGTCGCCAGACTCGACAGCTACCGCGGCTTCGTGTTTGCCAGCCTTAATCCGCACGTGCCGACGCTGCCCCAGCACCTGGGCGCGGCGGCGGAGTTCTTCGACCTGTTCGCCGACCTGTCGCCCAGTGGCCAAATCCGCGTTGAAACTGGCGTTACCCGTTACCAGTTTCGCGGCAACTGGAAGCAGCAGGTGGAAAACTCGATGGACGGCTACCACCCGAGTCTGGTGCACTACAGCTTCTTCGAGGACGTGCTAAAGCCGCGCATCGGTCGGGGCATGGGCTTTATCGTCGGGCCACAGTCACCGGCCACGAACGTGTCACTGGGCAACGGCCACGCGCTGATCGATTTTCGCGCCTTCGACCGCAAGGCCATCCTGGGCGCCGAAAAGCCCAAGTCCGAACAGGACTGGCACGACGCGCTGCGCGCCCGTTATGCCGACCGACCTGGCTATGCCGACGCCGTGATCGCCTGCAACGGCGGCGATGGCTTCAACCTGCTGGTCTACCCGAATCTGGTGCTGATCAACAACCAGATTCGCGTCATTCACCCAGTCAGCTACGACCGCACGGAAGTGTTCGCCTACCCGGTGACACTGGAAGACGTGGCGCCGGAAATCAACACCGCTCGCGTCCGCGCGCACGAGGACTTCTACGGCCCGGCCAGCTTCGGCGCCCCGGACGACATCGAGATGTTCCAGCGCCAGTGGGACGGCATGCTGCGCACTCCGGCCATGGAGTGGCTGCACTACGACCGCGGCCTGGATCAGGAGGTGCCGCTGGGCGAACACGGTCGCCAGTCGCACGTGTCCGACGAAACCGCCCACCGCGGCATCTGGCGCCGCTGGCTGCAACTGATGCAGGAGGGCGCGTGATGGCCACATCCGTGGACCAGGCGGCGGTCGAGCGCTTTCTGTATCAGGAGGCCAAGCTGCTTGACGAGCGCCGCTACGAAGACTGGGTCGGGCTGTTCACCGAGGACGGCGTGTACTGGGCGCCGTCGGGTCACGAGGGTCCGGCCGAGCGCAGCGTGGCGCTGATCTACGACAACACGCCACGCCTGCGCGAACGCCTCACGCGCATGGGCAGCCGCGCCTTCTGGGCCCAGCAGCCGCCCACCCACACCACGCGTCTGGTCGGCAACGTGCTGGTGCAGGCCAGCGCCGAGCATGCGGACGAAATCGACGTCGAGTGCCGGTTCATCCTGGCCCTGCTGCGCCGTCACCGCCAGGCGCTGCTGTCCGGTGTGGCGCGCTACCGCCTGAGGCCGGCGCAGGACGGCTTTCGCATCCGCGAGAAAGTCGTGACCCTGCAGGAGCGCGACGAGTCTTTCGACAACCTGACGTTTCTCATCTGAGGCACACGGACGTGAATCAACCGCATACCAAGCTTCCCTCAACCGGCGACTGGGTGGACGTGGAGGCCGGCACCGCCGCGCGTGCCATCTTCACCGACCCGGCCATCTGGCAGCTGGAACAGGAACGCGTATTCGCCAAAAGCTGGCTGTTCCTGGCCCATGAGACCGAAATCCCGCAGCCGGGTGATTACGTGACACGCCAGCTGAGCAACGACCCGGTGCTGGTGGTGCGCGGCGACGACGGTCACGTGCGCGCGTTTCACAACAGCTGCTCGCACCGCGGCACGCAGGTGTGCCGGGCCGACGCCGGCAATGCAAAGACCTTTCGCTGCCCCTACCACGGCTGGGTGTACGGCCTGGACGGCAGGCTCAAGCAGGCCGCCTACCCGCCGGAAATCGCCGCCCTGATCGGCGAGGTCGGTGACAACCTGATCCCGATGGCCAAGGTGGCCAGCTACGCCGGTCTGATCTTTGGCACCTGGGATCCGCACGCGCCCGCGCTGGACGACTACCTGGGCGATTCGCGCTTCTACATCGACTTGTTCGCCAACCGCAGCCCGGCCGGCATGGAAGTGCTCGGGCCTCCGCAGCGCTGGGTGTTCAATGCCAACTGGAAGCTGGGTGCGCTCAACTTCGGCGCCGACGGTCCGCACGCCGCCAGCGTCCACGGGCCAATCACGTACCTGACGCTCAGCGTGCCACAGGAGGTGGTCGTCCAACAGCTGATGATCAGCCCGGCGGTGGTCATCGGCCAGGGCCACAGCTGCATTTTTCTGGAGCTGCCGCCCGACGCGCCGGACTACGCCGGCTTCTCGCCCGATCTGGTGCCGTATTACCAGCAAACACTCAATGCCGCCCAGCAGCGCTTCATGGCGCGCGGTCTGACCAAGGTGATGACCAATTTCCCCAACACCTCGTGGGTGGAAAGCTCGGTCCGCTTCGACGGCAAGTCGCCGCCCATCCCGTTTTGCAACCTGCGCACCTGGCAGCCGCTGGGCGCGCAGAAAACCGAGGTCTGGAACTGGCTGCTGGTCGAAAAGGAAGCCGCCGAAGCCTTCAAGCAGGCCAGTTATGAGATCGGCATCCGCACCTTCAGTGCCGGCGGCACCTTCGATCAGGACGACGCCGAAGCCTGGTCCGCGATCAACCTGGGCTGCCGCGGCACCATCGGTGCCCGCTATCCGGTCGATTTTCGCGGCACGCGCCATTACCGGGACAAGCCGATCGTCGACTTTCACGGGCCGGGTACCGCCTACCCGTCCACCTATTCCGAAATGTCCGAATTCGCGCTGCTGATTCATTGGCAGCACGCGATGCGCGGCGCGGCATAGGCTTGAGCACGGCGATGCCTGACCACGTGAGCCGCTGACGCGGCAAGGAGATGATGCATGGATGCGTCAATCCGTTTTTTTGAAGACCCAATACCAAGCTGGGTGGACGTGGAGGCCGGCACCGCTGCCCGTGCCATCTTCACCGACCCGGCCATCTGGCAGCTGGAGCAGGAACGCGTATTCGCCAAAAGCTGGCTGTTCCTGGCCCATGAGACCGAAATCCCGCAGCCGGGTGATTACGTGACACGCCAGCTGAGCAACGACCCGGTGCTGGTGGTGCGCGGCGACGACGGTCAGGTGCGCGCGTTTCACAACAGCTGCTCGCACCGCGGCACGCAGGTGTGCCGGGCCGACGCCGGCAATGCAAAGACCTTTCGCTGCCCCTACCACGGCTGGGTATACGGCCTGGACGGCAGGCTCAAGCAGGCCGCCTACCCGCCGGAAATCGCCGCCCTGATCGGCGAGGTCGGTGACAACCTGATCCCGATGGCCAAGGTGGCCAGCTACGCCGGTCTGATCTTTGGCA
>Ga0255338_1005655_pt1 | contig 11294 bp, 11 predicted proteins | sample MeOH1_35cm_T4_19_FD_203715 | JGI IMG/M metagenome (GOLD analysis project Ga0255338, IMG submission 203715) | Sandy soil microbial communities from University of British Columbia, Vancouver, Canada - MeOH1_35cm_T4_195 | ecosystem: Engineered > Artificial ecosystem > Sand microcosm > Unclassified ... | reverse complement strand
AGCCAGCCGGCCCCTCGTCGTGCGCGGCCTGCGACATCGTTCCCTGCCGGTGTAGCGCCACCGACACCTGACGTCCACGGCGCCCGGCGGTCGGGGCGCCGGGACACGGCTACCATCGACCGGGTGAGGATTCCGGACATCGTCGACGCCGGCCGCGGTCGCGTGGGGGACGGTGCTCGGCGGCTCCTGGCAAACGCCGAGCTCCTGCTCCAGACCTCCCTCGCGGCGGCGGTCGCGTGGTTCATCGCCCACGACGTCCTCGGTCACCCCCGGGGCTTCTTCGCGCCGGTCACCGCGATCATCGCGCTCGGGATCGGGCCGGGCCGCCGCATCCGGCGCGTCGCCGAGATCGGCGTCGGCGTGGCCGTCGGGATCGCCGTGGGCGACCTGCTCGTCTCGATCATCGGCTCCGGTGCGGTCCAGCTCGGGTTCATCGTTCTGCTCGCGATGGGCGTCGCGGTCATGCTCGGCGGGCGCCCGCTGCTCGTTGCCCAGGCCGCCGTCTCGGCCGTCCTCGTGACGACCCTCGAGGCTCCGACGAGGGCCGACTCGGCGACCCGCTTCGTCGATGCGTTCGTCGGCGGGATCGTCGGTGTTGCCGTCCTCGCGCTGATCCCGCTGAACCCGCTCGGACGGGTGCGGCGGACCGCCCGCGGCGTCCTCGGCGAGATGGCCAACGTGCTCGATGCGATCGCCGATGCCCTCGAGCGTCGCGACCCGATCGCTGCCCGCCAGGCGCTCGCCCGCGCCCGCGCGCTCGACTCGTCGCTCGAGACCTTCCTCGAGGCCGTCCAGCTGGCCGAGGAGGCCGTGCAGATCCGGCCGGGGGCGCGAGCCCGCCGTGGGATCCGACGCTACAGCGCGGCGGTCGGCCCGCTCGACTTCGCCGTGCGCGATATCCGGGTGCTCGCCCGGGCGACGGTCCGCGCGGTCGAGCTGGAACACGACGTCCCGGCCGCGCTCCCCGAAGCGATCCGAGACCTCGCCCGTGCGGTGCGCGGGCTGGGCGACGCGCTCGACCGGGTTGACGAGGCGAGAGCGCCGGAGGAGGACGTCCTCGTCGCAGCCGTCGAGCGCGCGAGCCGAGCCGCGTCCGGACCGGTCGACATGCCGATCGGGGCCCTCGTCGGCCAGATCCGGTCAACCGCCACCGACCTGCTTCGCGCGATCGGGCTCGACGAGTTGACGGCGACCGCGCTCGTCCGCCGGGTTGGCGCCGCGACCGCCGGCGAAAACCCGTAGCCTGTCGGTCGCGCCGTCGGACTGATTGCCGCAGGGGACAACTCCATGTTCGGGTTCATCGACCACGTCGTCATCCCGTTCCTCGCCTCGCTGTACGGCAGCGTCGGCGTCCTCGGCGTGATGCTGGCGATGGCGATCGAGTCGGCGATGATTCCGCTCCCCTCGGAGCTGATCCTCCCGTTCGCCGGCTTCCTCGTCGCGGATCCCACGGCGATCGAGCCACTGACCGGCCAGCACTGGAACTTCTGGCTCGTCGTCGTCGCGGCGACGATCGGCAACACGGCCGGTTCGCTCGTCGGGTATGCGATCGGCGCATGGGGCGGCCGGCCGTTCCTGGAACGGTACGGGCGCTATCTCCTCATCCGGCCCCACGAGATCGACCTCGCCGACGCCTTCTTCCGCCGCTGGGGCGCGCCGACGGCGTTCGTCAGCCGGCTCCTCCCGATCGTCCGGACGTTCATCAGCTTCCCCGCCGGTGTCGCTCGGATGCCGCTCGGGACGTTCATCGCATTCTCGACGGCGGGAGCCTTCCTGTGGTCGATTGCGCTCGTCGCCGTCGGTGAGCGGCTCGGCGAGAACTGGCTCGAGATCCGGCGCGCCCTCGCGCCGTTCGATCTCCTCGTCGCGGTCGGGATCGTCGCCGCCGTGCTCGTGTTCGTGTGGTGGCGCCTGGGGAGGCCGGGCTACCGGCGTCGTCGCGCCGCCTGACGGCCGACCCGCTCCACGTCGACCGGGGCACTCGTGGCGGGGTCAGGACCGTCAGCCAGGGCGGCCGGCGAGCCCGTCGACGACCTCGACGTTCGGGAGCGCGCGGAGGATCTCCGGCGAAGCGATGACCTTCCAGCTGCGGCTGCCGCCGCCGAGCACGATCCGCCGACGCGTCATGACCGCCGCGTCGACCCAGATCGGAAGCTCTCCGGGCAGCCCGAACGGGGTGACGCCACCGATCTCCATGCCGGTCAGTGCCCGGGTCTCGTCGGCCCCTGCGAACGACGCCTTGCGGGTGCCGAGGCGGCCCTTGACGGCGCGATTGACGTCGAGACGGTGCGGCGCGAGCACGATGCAGGCCGCATAGACGCGCGGCTCGGCTTTGCCAGCGACGACGATCGTGTTGGCGGAGTCCTCGAGGGCGAACCCGTACGCGGCGCAGAACTGCGCCGTGTCGGCGAGGGCCGGATCGCACGGGAACAGCTCGAACGGGACCCCGGTCGTCGCGAGGATCGACTCCAGCTGTGATCGGGCTTCGTCGGGCTGGGCCTGGTCGACGGTCATCGTGGCTGGGCGGGCGGTGACGGCACGCCGACATGATCGCTGCTCGGAGGGTGCGCCTCAAGCCCGACGGGTGACGCCCGCCCGATCCACGGTGCTATCGTCGGCTCCATGACTCCCCAGATCCGCACGGTCCGCGATGACGAGCTGCCCGCGGTCGTCGACGCGCTCAGCACCGCATTTCTCGAACGCCCCGATATCGACCGTGTCGTCGCCGAGCTCCGACCGTACTGGGGTCTCGACCGGACGTGGGCCGCGTTCGACGATGGGCGTGTCGTCGGCACGTTCCGGTCATGGGCGACCGAGCTGACGGTGCCCGGTACCGCACGCCTTCCCGCCGGTGCCGTCTCCGGCGTGACCGTCCTGCCGACGCATCGTCGCCGCGGGGTCCTGCGGGGCATGGTCGAGGCCGAGCACCGAGCGATGCGCGAGCGCGGCGAGGCGCTCGCCGTGCTGTACGCCTCCGAGTACCCGCTCTACGGCCGGTTCGGCTACGGCGCCGGCGGCCGGGCGGCGACCTGGACGCTCGATGCGCGCGGACGGCCGTTTCCCGCCGGCGAGGCGACCGGGGTCGAGCTGTGCACGCCGGACGCCGCGGCGGTCGAGACGATCAAGGGAGTGTTCGACGCGTGGCGGCACCGCCAGGCGGGCGAGATCCGGCGGCGGGACTTCCGCTGGGAGTACGACCTCGGGCTTCGCGAGTCGGCGTGGGACGGTCGCTGGAAGGGGTTCCTTGCGATTCGGCGCGACGCGGCAGGCGCGGTGGACGGCTACGTCCGCTACCGCGCAGAGGAGAAGTGGGAGGAGCGCCAGCCGCGCAGCCTCCTCGTCGTCGACGAGCTCCACGCACTCAACGACGAGGCGTATGCGGCCCTCTGGCGCTACGTCGGAACGATGGACTGGATTGCGACCGTCCGTGCGGAGCGGCGACACGTCGCGGAGCGGCTCCCGTGGCTCCTCGCGAACGCCCGCGCGGCGGCGGCCGGCGACATCGGCGACGGCCTCTGGGTCCGGCTGCTCGACGTTCCTCGGGCGCTTGCTGCGCGGACCTACGAGCGGTCCGCGAGGCTGGTCCTCGAGGTCATCGACGCAGAGGCGGGCGATGGCCGGCTCCGGCTCGAGCTCGACGCGGGCCCCGACGGCGCGACCTGCCGCCCTACCGACCGCTCGCCCGACCTGACCCTCCACGTCTCCGCGCTCGGTGCCGCATACCTCGGCGGCACCCGTCTCCGCGACGCCGTCGTCGCGCACGGCGCCGACGAGCATCGCCCGAACGCCCTCACCGAGGCGGACGCGCTGTTCCGGACGCTCGACGAGCCGTGGTGCTCGACGTTCTTCTGACCCAGCGCGCGCTCAACCGCGCCCTGCTCGCCCGCCAGCTGCTCCTCGAGCGCGCGAAGCTCCCGGTCGAGGAGGCCGTGGAGCAGGTCGGTGGCCTCCAGACCCAGTACGCGCCGTCGGGCTACGTCGGGCTGTGGACGCGCCTGGACGGGTTCCAGCGCGACGAGCTCACGGCCGCCCTCGAGGACCGCACCGTCGTCCAGGCGACGCTGCTCCGGACGACGATCCACATCGTGTCCCGCCGCGAGTTCTGGGCCTACGCGGCCGGCGTCCGCCGGGCCCGGCGTGCCTGGAGCCTTCGGCTGGCAGGGCCGGAAGGCCGCGAGGCGGCGATGGTCGAGGGCGCCGAGCGGACGCGGGCGGCCCTCGCCGAGGGTCCGCGAACGGTCAAGGAGCTCGGCTCGCTGGCGTCGGGGTTCGTCGGGAGCCTCGGCTTGTGGGTCGACCTCGTCCGCGTGCCGCCGTCCGGCACCTGGGAGCGCCGCCGGGCGGACCGGCTGGCCTTGGCCGAGGACTGGATCGGACCGTGCGACATCTCGGAGGAGGAGGGAATCGCCCACCTCGTCCGCGCCTACTTGCGCGCCTTCGGCCCGGCGCCATGGCGTGACATCGCGTCGTGGGCGGGGATCCCGGTCTCGGCCGCCCGGCAGGGCGGGGAGGGGTTGAACCTCGTCCGGTTCCGCGACGAGGACGGCCGCGAGCTCGTCGACCTGCCAGACCAGCCGCTCCCAGACCCGGGCACGCCGGCGCCGGTCCGGTTCCTCCCGCATTGGGACGCGGCACTGCTCGTCCACGCGCGCCGGACGGGCCTCCTGCCGGAGGAGCACCGGCCGAAGGTCTTCACATCCCGCAACCCGTTCTCCGTCGGGACGTATCTCGTGGACGGACGCGTGGCCGGCGCGTGGTCGCTCCGCGACGGGCGGATCGTCCTCGATCCGTTCGAGGAGCTCTCGGCCACCGACCAACGCGCGGTCCAGCGGGAGCGGGAAGCGCTCGAGGCGTTCCACGCGTAGAGGGCGCGTCACCGCGCGGGCGGGCATGCCGCAAGCGGGCCCGCGTCAGCGCTCGATCTCGTCCCGGAGACCGGACGCTGGAGCCGCGCCCGTGCTGACCGAGCCGAACAGCTGCTCGAACGGGACCGGCTCGTCGAACGGGTCCGAAGCCTTCACCGTCTCGCGGGCCGCGACCGCACCCGCCAGCTCGCGGGCGGCGCGCTCGATCCGGTCGGCGAGGCTCCCGTCGAGTCCCTCGTCGGTCCTTCCCCAGTCCTCGGCGGCGGCGAACACGGCGGTCGGGACGACCGAGGCGTTGAGGTAGGCGAACAGCGGCCGGAGGGCGTAGTCGAGGGCCAGTGAGTGGCGGGCGGTTCCCGCCGTCGCGGCGATGAGGACCGGCTTGCCGGCGAGCCCGTCGCGCTCGAGGACATCGAAGAACAGCTTGAACAGCCCGCTGTATGACGCGCTGAAGATCGGGCTGACGGCGATCAGGCCGTCGGCGGCGACGACCGCGTCGATCGCCTCGCGCAGTCGCGGGGTCGGGAAGCCGGTCAGGAGATGGTTCGTCAGGTCCTGGGCGTGGGCCCGCAGCTCGATCACGTCGATCGCGGGGTCGACGCCGGCCGGACGAAGGTGGCGCTCGGTTGCCGCCGCGAGTCGGTCGGCGAGGAGCCGGGTCGCCGATGGCTGGCCGAGCCCGGCTGTCACGACGACGAGACGGCGTTTCGTCATCGGGGCGCCGCGACCGTCGCCGGGATGGTCTCGACCTCGGGGCGCGGCTCCTCCTCAGCGTCGGCCGCCGCGCTGGCGGCGATGAGGCTCGCGTGGGTCGGCGCCTCGGGGACGCCGGCCGGGCGGCGCGCCTCGAACTCGCGGCGGAGGACGGGGACGACGAGCTCGCCGAGCATCTCGAGCTGCTCGAGGACCGTCGTGAGCGGCAGCCCGGCATGGTCGATGAGGAAGAGCTGGCGCTGGTAGTCGCCGACGTACTCGCGGAACGACAGCGTTCGGTCGATCACCTGCTGGGGGCTCCCGATGGTCAGCGGCGTCTCGGCCGTGAAGTCCTCGAGCGACGGCCCGTGGCCGTAGACCGGCGCATTGTCGAAGTACGGCCGGAACTCGCGGATCGCGTCCTGGCTGTTCGGGCGCATGAAGACCTGCCCGCCGAGCCCGACGATCGCCTGGTCGGCCCGGCCGTGGCCGTAGTGCTCGAACCGCCGACGGTACAGGCCGACCATCCGCTGGGTGTGCTCCTTTGGCCAGAAGATGTGGTTGGCGAAGAACCCGTCGCCGTAGTACGCCGCCTGCTCGGCGATCTCCGGGCTGCGGATCGATCCGTGCCACACGAACGGCGGCACGCTGTCGAGCGGCCGCGGCGTCGAGGTGAACCCGACGAGCGGGGTGCGAAAGCGCCCCTCCCAGTCGACGACGGCCTCGCGCCACAGGCGGCGGAGGAGCCCGTAGTTCTCGTAGGCGAGCGCGATCCCGTTCCGGATGTCCTGACCGAACCACGGGTAGACGGGTCCGGTGTTCCCGCGGCCGAGCATGAGGTCGATCCGGCCGCCGGCGAGATGCTGGAGCATCGCGTAGTCCTCGGCGATCTTCACCGGATCGTTCGTGGTGATCAGGGTCGTCGCAGTCGACAGGATCAGGCGCTCGGTGCGGGCGGCGATGTAGCCGAGCATCGTGGTCGGAGAGGAGGGCACGAACGGCGGGTTGTGGTGCTCGCCCGTCGCGAACACGTCGAGGCCGAGCTCCTCGGCCTTGAGGGCGAGGGTGACCATCGCCTCGATCCGCTCGTGCTCGGTCGGCGCACGGCCGGTCGTCGGATCCGGCGTCACGTCGCCGACCGTGAAGATCCCGAACTGCATCCTCGTACCTGAACTCCGTAAGCGTGCTGCCTGGTCCGGCGCCCCGGCGGTTGGAGCGCGCATTCACCTTACAGCATCTGGTTGCGTCGTCAACGAGCGTCTGGTGATGCCGGTTCGCCAGTGGTCGCGCCGCGCGATCGGTCGGGCAGCTCCTGGACCGCCCAGTCGTTCCCGTCCGGGTCGCTGAAGAACACGAAGCGCCCCCACGGGTAGACCTGGACGTCGCTCGCTCCCACGCCATGCTCGAGGAGGTGGGCGCGGGCGGCGTCGACGTCGGAAACGACGAGCTGGAGACCCTCGAGCGATCCGGGTTCGAGCCGGCTGATCCCGTCGCCGAAGGCGATCGAGCAGGCCGACCCCGGTGGCGTCAGCTGGACGAACCGGATGGCGTCGCTGACCCGCTGGTCGTGGTCCAGGTGGAACCCGACGTGGTCGACGTAGAAGGCCTTCGCCCGGTCGACGTCGGACACCGGCAGCGCAATGAGCTCGAGCTTCCAGTCCATCGTCCCGCCTCCGCATCGGTGGGGGTCGAGACAACCGTACTCGTCGCGCGCCGGCGTCGCCATCGTCGCGTACCCCGGCGGCGATGATTCCTGCGCGGCCGGGAGTCTACAGAGCGGGACTCGAAAGAGGCCCGAACGGCATCCGAACGAGCGAGGCAGTGACATGCTCGACCCGAGCCAGGCCTTCAGCGCCTTTGCCGTCCCGGACATCGAGGCAGCCCGGCGGTTCTACGGCGACGTCCTCGGCATGGACGTCTCGGAAGACCACGGACTCCTCAACCTGTCGATCGGGGGAGGGCGGATCCTCGTCTACCCGAAGCCAGACCACGTGCCGGCGACGTTCACCATCCTGAATTTCCCGGTCGACGACGTCGAGACCGCGGTCGACCGCCTGACCCAGGCCGGCGTCACGTTCGAGCACTACGACTGGTCGGGCCTGAAGACCGACGCCAAGGGGATCATGCGCGGCAACGGCCCCGACATCGCGTGGTTTCGGGACCCCGCCGGAAACATCCTGTCCGTCATCGCCGCCGTGGGCTGAACACGCGGTTGGGGGGCGGGGCGGATCGGCGTCGGGCGCTCACATTCGGTCGCTTGGAGGCGGTGCGACAATCCGCCCCATGACCGATACGGTCGTCTCCGCGGACCCGATGTCCGATCCGCTGCGCGCTGGGCGGGACGCCCTGGAGCGTCACGCCTGGGACGAGGCGTTCGGGTTGCTCACCCGTGCCGATCGGGAGTCCACCCTCGGCGGCGACGACCTCGAGGCACTCGCCGTCGCGGCATTCTTCGCCGGGCACGGCGACGACGTCGTCGAGCTCAAGGAACGCGCGTTCAAGGCGCATGCCGACGCCGGCAACGACGTCCGGGCGGCGTACACGGCGCTCGACGTGGCCCGCGACTACGCGATGCACCGCAAGGCGTCGATTGCCGGAGCATGGATGCGTCGCGGCGAGCGGCTGCTCGAGGGGCAGCCGGAGAGCTACGTTCACGGTTACCTCGCGCTCGTCCGCTCAGGAGCCGCCCGGGAGTCCGGCGAGGTCGATGCCGCGATCGCCTTTGCCGAGGAAGCGACGGCGATCGCCGAGCGGACGGGCGACGGCGATCTGCGCGGCTGGGCGCTCACGGCCCTCGGAACGCTGCGGATCGGCAGCGGCGCGGCCACCGAGGGGTTGGCGCTCCTGGAGGAGGCGTCGATCGCCGCGGTCAACGGCGAGCTGTCGCCGTTCAGCACCGGTGTGGTGTGCTGCACGATGATCGCCGCCTGCCGGGATCTGACCGACTACCAGCGCGCGAGCGAGTGGATCGAGGCGACCGATCGCTACTGTCAGCGCCAGTCGGTCGCGGGGTTCCCGGGCGTCTGCCGGATCCATCGCGCCGAGATGGTGGCGCTGACCGGCGCGTGGGAGCGGGCCGAGCAGGAGCTGCGCCAGGCGACCGCCGAGCTCGCTCGCTTCAATGCGACGCCCCCGATGGCCGACGGCTACTACGCGCTGGGAGAGGTCCGCCGGCTCCAGGGCGATCTCGCGGGAGCGGAGGAGGCGCTACGCGAGGCGCACGCCCTGGGTCGCTCACCGCAGCCCGCGCTCGCGCTCATTCGGCTCGCCGAGGGCAAGGTGAAGGCCGCCGTGGCAGCGATCAACGCCGCCGTCGACGATGAGGTGTCGGACCGGTGGGCGCGGGCCCGCCTGCTCCCCGCCCAGGCCGAGATCTCGATCGCGGGAGGCGACATTGCCCCTGCCCGTACCGCGATCGACGAGCTCGAGCGGATCGTCTCCGGCTACCGCGCACCAGCGCTCCAGGCGTCGCTCCACGGGGCGCGCGCCCGGGTGCTCCTCGGGGAGGGCGACCCCGGCGCCGCCGCCCGCGAGCTGCGGAGCGGGATCCGGCTGTGGCGCGAGGTGGGGAGCCCGTACGAGGTCGCCCGGGCCCGGGCTCTTCTTGCCGCGGCCCTGCGGGCGCTCGATGACGAGGACGATGCGGACCTCGAGTTGAAGGCGGCGCGCGACGAGTTCGAGCGCCTCGGCGCGCAGCCAGACGCCGCGGCTGCCGCGCGTGACCTCCAGGCCGCGGCCGACCGCCGCGGCGGACCGATGCAGATCCAGCGGACGTTCATGTTCACCGACGTCGTCGGGTCGACCCAGCTGGCAGAGCTCCTGGGTGACGATGCCTGGGAGCACCTCCTCCAGTGGCACGACGACACGATCCGGGCGCTCGTCGGGAAGGGCCACGGCGAGGTCGTCAACTCGACCGGCGACGGGTTCTTCGCCGCATTCGACAACGCGGTCGATGCGATCGCCTGCGCGTCGTCCATCCAGCAGGCGCTCGCGGAGCATCGCCGTTCGACGGGGTTTGCGATCCCCGTCCGGATCGGGCTTCACAGCGCGACGGCCAACCGGCGCGGTGCCGACTACAGCGGCGTGGCGGTGAACGTCGCGGCGCGCGTCATGGGCGTCGCCCAGGGAGGCGAGATCGTCGCGTCGGCGGAGACGCTGGCCGAGGCGCCTGATGTCGCGACGCTGAGCCCGCGCGAGGTCGAGCTCCGCGGCGTCTCAGGGGTGACCCGGATCGCGACCGTGCGCTGGTCCTGATCGCGGCGTGACCGCCGGCGAAGACGGCGTCCTGACCCCGGCCACCACGCTCGACCGCCACCAGTACGAGCTCGAGGTCGAGGACGGCTTCGAGGCGCCCGAGCTCGACCGCCGGCTCTGGCTGCCGTACTACCTCCCGCACTGGAGCTCTCGCGCCGCGGCGGCCGCCCGCTACGAGGTCGGCAAGGGACAGTTGCGGCTGTGGGTCGAACCCGATCAGCCGCCGTGGTGTCCGGAATTCGACCCGGACGTCCGTGTGTCGTCGGTGCAAACCGGACTCTTCGCCGGGCCCGTCGGGAGCATGATCGGCCAGCATCGCTTCCGCGAGGGCCTCGTCGTCCGTGAGGCCCAGCCGAATGTCGCCCTGTACACCCCCCAGGACGGGCTGATCGAGATCTGCGCGCGGGCGACGGACGAACGCGGCGCAATGGTCGCGGGCTGGATGATCGGCGTCGAGGATGTGCCCGAGCATTCCGCGGAGATCTGCATCTTCGAGATCTTCGGTCGCGACGTCGGTGCGGGGGAGGCCCGTATCGGGATGGGCCTCCACCCGTTCGGCGATCCGGCGATCCGCGACGACTTCGTCCGGCCGACCCTCCCGATCGACGCTCGCGAACCGCACTGGTATGCCGCCGAGTGGACGATAGATGGGGTGCGGTTCTACGTCGACGACCAGCTCGTCAACGTCGTTGGGCAGTCCCCGGCGTACCCCATGCAGCTCATGCTGGGGGTCTACCGGTTCAACGGGGAGGCGCCGGCCCGGACCGCCGAGCTCGTCGTCGAACGCTTCCGCGGCTCGCGGCCGGTTGCCGGTCCCGAGGCCCGGCCACCCGCGTTTCGTCGTCGGCCGCGCGGCTGATCGACCCGCTGACCGCGGTTGACAGGCAAGTCCCGACTTGCATATGATCCCGGCGTGGGCGACGTCTTCAAGGCCCTCGCGGACCCGACCCGTCGGGCGATCCTCGACGAGCTTCAGGAACGAGACGGCCAGACGCTCTTCGAGATCTGTGTCCGGCTCACGTCGAAGCATGGCCTGGGGTCGTCGCGTCAGGCGATTTCGCAGCACCTCGACGTCCTCGAGGCTGCGGGGCTCGTGCGGACCCGGCGCGAGGGTCGGTACAAGTTCCACGACCTGGACACGTTGCCCCTTCGCGAGATCAGCAATCGATGGCCCCCGAGAGGCGAGAGGAGACCCTGATGCGGATCGTCGTCATGAGCGTTCTGGTCGATGACCAGGAGAAGGCGCTCCGGTTCTACACGGAGACGCTCGGCTTCGTGAAGAAGACCGACGTGCCGGCCGGTGACGCGCGCTGGATCACGGTCGTCTCGCCCGACAATCCGAATGGGACGGAGCTCCTGCTCGAGCCCGATGCGCACCCGGCGATTCGGCCGATGAAGTCGGCCCTCGTCGAGGACGGGATTCCGTGGACGTCGTTTGCGGTCGATGACGTCAGGGCAGAGTTCGAACGGCTGACGGGCCTC
>Ga0255338_1005654_pt1 | contig 11294 bp, 7 predicted proteins | sample MeOH1_35cm_T4_19_FD_203715 | JGI IMG/M metagenome (GOLD analysis project Ga0255338, IMG submission 203715) | Sandy soil microbial communities from University of British Columbia, Vancouver, Canada - MeOH1_35cm_T4_195 | ecosystem: Engineered > Artificial ecosystem > Sand microcosm > Unclassified ... | reverse complement strand
CATCGGGCCGGAAGAGGCGCTCGTCCGCGTCACGCTGACCACCATCTGCGGAACCGACGTGCACATCCTCAAAGGCGAATACCCGGTCGCCGCCGGCCGCATCGTCGGCCACGAGCCGGTCGGCGTGATCGAAGAGCTCGGAGCGTCCGTGACGGGCTATCGCATCGGCCAGCGCGTCATCGTCGGCGCGATCACGCCTTGCGGTCAATGCTACGCCTGCCTCGACGGACATCCCTCGCAGTGCGGCGGCAAGCCCATGGGCGGCTGGCGCTTCGGCAACACGATAGACGGCTGCCAGGCCGAGTACGTGCGCGTGCCTTTCGCCATGGCCAACCTCACTCCCGTTTCCGAAGGGTTGACCGACGAACAGGTGCTGATGTGTCCGGACATCATGAGCACCGGCTTCGGCGGCGCGGAAAGCGGCGGGATCCGGATAGGCGATGCGGTCGCCATCTTCGCCCAGGGCCCGATCGGCCTGTGCGCGACGGCGGGCGCCAGGCTCATGGGCGCCGCGCCGATCATCGCCGTCGACGGCATCCCCGAAAGACTGGAGATGGCGATGCGCATGGGTGCGGACGCGACTATCGATTTCCACAAGGCCGATCCGGTGTCCGAGATACTGCGGCTCACCGACGGCCGCGGCGTCGACGTGGCGATCGAGGCGCTCGGAACGCAGCAGACGTTCGAGAGCTGCCTGCGCGTGTTGAAACCCGGCGGTGCGCTGTCGAGCCTGGGGGTCTATTCGGGCAAGCTCACGCTGCCTGTCGACGCATTCGCAGCGGGACTGGGCGATCACCGCATCGTCACCACGCTCTGCCCCGGCGGCAAGGAGCGGATGCGCAGGCTCTTGAGCGTGATTGCTTCCGGCCGCGCGGATCTCGAGTCGCTCGTTACGCATCGCTACACGCTGGACCGCATCGAGGAGGCGTACGATCTCTTCTCCCACCAGCGCGACGGCGTGCTGAAGGTCGCCATCAGACCTTGAGCTCATCGCACCATCGGCAGACCAGGAGCGGCACATGAACAATCCCAAAAACGGCTCGCATGACATGCATGGCCACGGCCATGCGCACAGAGATATGCCTGCACCCGACGCCCATGCCGGTCATCACGCGCATCACATCGCCCCGGCCCGGCCATCGGCAATACCACCGGCCGCTGTCGCCGCCGCGCCGGGACACACGCTGTACACGTGCCCGATGCACCCGCAGATCGTGCGCGATGCGCCGGGCGATTGCCCGATCTGCGGCATGACGCTCGTGCCGATCGCCGGCACCGGACCCGCGGAAGACACGGAGCTGCGCGACCTCACGCGCCGGTTCTGGATCGGCGTCGCGCTCTCCGTACCGCTCGTCATCCTCGCGATGGCGCCGATGGTGGGAATACAGAACCCGTTCGGCCTTGCGCCGCGCGCACGAGGCTGGATCGAATTCGTGCTCGGCACGCCGGTCGTGCTGTGGGTGGGCTCACCCATCCTGCGGAAGTTCTGGCTGTCGCTCGCGCATCGGGCGCTCAACATGTACACGCTGATCGGGCTCGGCGTCGGTCTCGCTTATCTGTTCAGTCTCACCGCCGTCTTCGCACCAGGTCTTTTCCCGCCCGAATTTCGGCATCATGACGGCGCCGTGGGCACGTACTTCGAAGCGGCGGCGGTGATCGTCACGCTGGTCCTGCTCGGCGACGTGCTGCAGCTGCGCGCGATGGGGCGCACCAGCCAGGCCATACAAGGACTGCTGCAGCTCGCGCCCAATCTCGCATGGCGGGTGGACGACAGCGGCGGTGAAACGCAGGTGCCGCTCGCGAGCGTCGTCGTCGGCGACCGATTGAGGATCAAGCCGGGAGAGAAAATACCCGTGGACGGCACGGTGCTCGAAGGCGCGAGCCGCGTGGACGAGTCGATGATTACCGGCGAGCCCGTTCCAGTCGCCAAGTCGCCCGGCGACAAGGTGACCGGAGCAACCGTGAACGGCATGGGCTCGCTCGTGATGCGCGCCGAGCGCGTCGGCGCCGATACTTTGCTCGCCCGCATCGTCCACATGGTCGGCGAGGCACAGCGCACGCGCGCTCCGATCCAGCGCCTTGCCGATGTCATCGCCGCATACTTCGTGCAGATCGTGGTCGCCATCGCCGTCGTCACGGCGACCGTCTGGGTGGTCTTCGGTCCGGAGCCCCGGATCACCTATGCGCTGCTGAACGCCGTGGCCGTATTGATCATCGCCTGCCCTTGCGCGGTGGGACTCGCCACGCCGATATCCATGACCGTGGCCATGGGGCAGGGAGCGCTCGCGGGCATACTGTTCCGCAGTGCCGAAGCGATCGAGCGCATGCGCGAGATCGACACGGTGGTCGTCGACAAGACCGGAACGCTCACGCTGGGCCGCCCCGCCCTCACCGATTTCGAGGTGACGACGCTCTCGCGAAAGCAGGCTTTGCAGCTCATCGCGAGCGCCGAGCAGCCGTCCGAGCATCCGATCGCGCGTGCCATCGTGCAAGGCGCCCAGGAAGCCGGCGTCGCGCTTGCGCGGACGGACGACTTTCACGCCTGGAACGGGCTCGGCGTGCAGGCCGATGTCGAAGGCGAGCGCGTGCTGGTCGGCAGCCGCGCGTTTCTCTCGCAGCACGGTATCGACACGACCCCATGGGAAACGCGCGCCGAAGCGCTGCGCGCGGCAGCGAAAACGGTCGTCTTCCTGGCGGTGAACGGCGAGGCGGTCGCGATGGCCGGCGTCGCGGACCCCATCAAGGACACGACGCACGAAGCGATCGCCATGCTGAAGGCGAGCGGCGTGCGGGTGGTGATGCTGACCGGCGACTCCCGCAGGACCGCAGACGCGGTGGCACGGCAGCTCGGGCTCGACGAAGCGATCGGCGAAGTGCTGCCCGCGGACAAGGCGGGCCACGTCAAGCGCCTGCAGGCGCAAGGCCGCAAAGTGGCGATGGCGGGTGACGGCATCAACGATGCGCCGGCGCTCGCGCAGGCGGACGTCGGCATCGCGATGGGCACAGGCACGGATGTTGCGATGGAAAGCGCCGGTGTCACGCTCGTGAAAGGCGATCTGCGCGGCATCGCGCGCGCCGCCGCGCTGTCGCGTGCGACCATGCGCAACATCCGGCAGAACCTCGGGTTCGCATTCGGCTACAACGTGATCGGCATCCCGATCGCCGCAGGCGTGCTCTACCCTGCGTCCGGGATACTGCTCTCGCCGATATTCGCGGGTGCGGCGATGGCATTGAGCTCGGTGTCGGTCGTGACCAACGCGCTGCGGCTGAAGCGGGAGAAATTCTGAGCGCACGCGCAGCGCCTGCAGCGGGCATCGCAATGGTGCGGCGGGACGCACGAGGGTGATAACATCGCGCCCACGCAGATCACACGCTCATGGCATGACCGATCCGAACATCCGACCTGCAGAAACGGCGTTGCGCGACGAGCCACGCACGCTGCGCACCCGCCGTTTCGGCATCGATACCTTGCGCGAATGCGTCGTCTACATGCGGGCGGACTGCCACGTCTGCCGGGCGGAGGGCTTTCGCTCGCAGGCCCGCATCGAGGTGCGCGCCAACGGCAAGCGCATCATCGCCACGCTCAACATCGTCACCTCGGAGCTCCTGCACCATGACGAGATAGGCCTGTCGGAAGCCGCATGGACGCTGCTCGGCGTGCCGGAAGGCACCGAGGTCGTTCTCGAGCATTCATCACCCAGCAGCTCCATGAGCGATGTGCGCGCCAAGCTCTACGGCAACCGGCTCTCGCCCGGCGCCCTGCAGCGCATCGTGCGCGACATCGCGGATGGCCGCTATTCCGAGCTGGAGATCGCGGCATTCATCGGCGCGGGCGCGGGCGACCGGCTCGATCTCGCGGAGACCATCGCGCTCACGCAGGCGATGATCGATGCCGGCACACGCATCCGGTGGTCTGCGCCGCAGGTCGTGGACAAGCACTGCGTCGGCGGCCTGCCCGGCAATCGCACGACGCTGATCGTCGTGCCCATCGTCGCCGCCTGCGGTCTCGTGATGCCCAAGACCTCCTCGCGCGCGATCACGTCCCCTTCCGGCACCGCCGACACGATGGAGACCCTCGCCCCGGTCGCGCTCGACCTCGGCGAGATGCGGCGCGTGGTGGAGCAGGAAGGCGCGTGCATCGCCTGGGGCGGCGCACTGCGGATGAGCCCGGCCGACGACATCCTGATCGAGGTCGAGCGCGCGCTCGATCTCGACAGCGAAGGACAGTTGATCGCGTCGGTGCTCTCGAAGAAAGCCGCTGCCGGCGCGACCGATGTCGTGCTCGACATTCCCGTCGGCCCGACCGCCAAGGTGAGAAGCGCGGAGGCTGCAATTGCGCTCGCGGAGCGGCTCGTCGCCGTCGGACGCGCGATGGGTCTCAACGTGAAGACGCTGCTGTCCGACGGCACGCAGCCGGTCGGGCGCGGCATCGGCCCGGCGCTGGAAGCGCGCGACGTGCTGGCCGTCCTGCAACGCGCACCCGGGGCGCCGGCCGACTTGCGCGAACGGTCGCTGCGCATCGCCGCGGCAGTGCTCGAGTGCTCGCCATCCACGGCTCCCGGCAGCGGATACGGCCGCGCCGCAGCCGTGCTGGACGAAGGCGTCGCATGGGAAAAATTCAGGGCGATCTGCGCCGCGCAGGGCGGCATGCGCGAGCCGCCGCGCGCGCCGTACCGGCAGGACGTCCTCGCAACCCGCACCGGCGTGGTGTCGCGCTTCGACAATCGCAAGCTCGCGCGGGTGGCGAAGCTCGCCGGCGCACCGGACCGGGCTGCGGCCGGCATCACCCGCAACGCGGCGCTCGGCGCGAACGTCACGCGCGGTGAGCCGCTGTACACCGTCCACGCCGAAGCGCCCGGAGAGCTCGCGTATGCGCTCGATTACGTCCGCACTGTTCCGGACATCGTCCTGGTGGAATGAATGAAGGATCGCCCACTCATATTCGAGCTCTTCGGGCATGCAGTGCTCGCCGATGCGCTCGCCCGCGCCGCGGACGCCGACCGCGGCCGACTCACCGTGCGCCGCTTTCCCGACGAGGAGTCGTACCTGCGGTACGAGTCGGACGTACGCGATCGCGACGTGGTGCTCGCCGCCAACCTGTCGCGTCCGGACGGGCACATACCTGCCCTGCTGTTCGCGGCAGCGACGGCAACAGAGCTCGGCGCGCGCAGCGTCACGCTGATGACGCCTTATCTGCCGTACATGCGCCAGGATCACCGCTTCCTTTCCGGCGAGGCGGTGACCTCCCGCATTTTCGCAAACCTGGTCTGCGCGCACTTCGATGCGCTCGTCACGGTGGATCCGCACCTGCACCGTTACGCGGCGCTCGAAGAGATTTACAGCATACCGGCGCAGCGGGTTTGCGCCGCGCCGGCCATCGCGCAATGGGTGCGCACGCACGTCCGGAACCCGGTGCTCGTCGGGCCGGACAGCGAAAGCGAGCAGTGGGTGGCCGCGGTCGCGCGCCTCGCCGATGCGCCGTGGTGCGTCTCGCACAAGACCCGCAACGGGGATCGCGATGTCGCGGTGGCCGTGCCCGATCTCTCCATGTGGCACGATCGCACGCCGGTCGTGCTCGACGACATCATCTCCTCGGGCAGGACGATGATCGAGGCGGTGCAGCATGTGCGCGCAGCGCTGCCCTCGCCGCCCGTGTGCATCGGCGTCCACGCGGTGTTCGCAGACAACGCGTACGACGCATTGCGCGCAGCCGGCGCGGCAAGGATCGTGACGACGGACACCCTGCCGCACCGGTCGAACGGCATCCCGCTTGCCGGCATGCTCGCCGAAGGTCTCGCACGCACACGCGTCTGACACCCGCAACGCCGGGCCATTGACTGCTTCGGCGCAGCGTCGAGTCCGCGTGCCGCAGGCGCCCCCCAGTCGCCTTTCGCTTGACCCAGATCAAGGCCGCCGCGACCAGCCCGAGTATTTTTCGGGAATGGAAAGCCGGCCTTCCCCACCCCGCCTGCACGTCCGTTCCGACACGCTGCGCTGCGCGTTGACGATCCGCGCCTGCCGCACAGCGCATCTCTGATACCGAGGAGACGCCAATCATGGCCATAGACACCACGACTCTCGAACCGCGGGGCACCGCCCGCGACCTTCCCCGCGGCGTGTCGCTGCTGCGCGATCCGACGCTCAACAAGGGCACGGCCTTCACCGAGCGTGAGCGCGACGTGCTGGGCCTGCGGGGCTTGCTGCCCCCGCGCGTGCACAAGCAGGAAGAGCAGGTGGAGCGCTCCCTCAGGAATCTGCGTCGTCAGCCGACGGATCTCGACAAGTACATCAGCCTGAATGCGCTGCACGACCGCAACGAAGCGCTGTTCTTCCGCGTGCTGGTCGATCACATCGAGGAGATGATGCCGCTCGTCTATACGCCGACGGTGGGCCTCGCCTGCCAGCAGTTCGGGCACATCTTCGAGCGCCCGCGCGGACTCTTCATCACCGCGAGCGACCGCGGACGCATTGCGAGCGTGCTGGCCAACTGGCCGCACCGCCGGGTGGGCATCATCGTCGTGACCGACGGCGAGCGCATTCTCGGCCTGGGCGATCTCGGTGCGCACGGCATGGGCATACCGGTCGGCAAGCTTTCCCTCTACGCCGCCTGCGCGGGCATCCATCCCGACGAGTGCCTTCCCATCATGCTCGACGTGGGCACGGAGAACGAGGTGCTGCGCGCCGATCCGTTCTATGTGGGTCTGAGACGAAAGCGCGTGCGCGGGGCGGCCTACGACGAGCTCGTCGAGGAATTCGTCACCGCCGTGCAGCAGGTATTCCCGGGCGCCGTCATCCAGTTCGAGGATTTCGCGAACATGAACGCCTTTCGCCTGCTCGAGAAATATCGCAGCCGCATCTGCACGTTCAACGACGACATCCAGGGCACTGCGGCGGTCGCGCTCGCGGGTCTTTACTCGGCGGGCCGCATCACCGGGCGGCGCCTGGCCGATGAAAAAATACTGTTCCTCGGCGCAGGCGAAGCCGCGACCGGCATCGCCGACCTCGTCGTCTCCGCCATGATCGGGGAAGGTCTCGCGCACGACGAAGCGCGGCGGCGCTGCTGGCTCGTGGACTCCGAGGGGCTGGTCGTAAAATCGCGCACGCGGCTCGCCGAGCACAAGCGCCATTACGCGCACGAGCATCCCCCCGTGGGGGACTTTCTCTCCGCGGTCCGGATGCTGAAGCCCACGGCCATCATCGGTGTCGCGGCCGTGCACGGCACGTTCACGAGAGAAGTGCTCGAGACCATGGCCGGGCTCAACCGGCAGCCCATCGTGTTCGCGCTTTCCAACCCCACCTCCAAGTGCGAGTGCACGGCGGAGGAAGCGTACCGCTGGACCGGCGGGCGCGCGATCTTCGCGTGCGGCAGCCCGTTCGAGCCGGTGCAGGTCGACGGCAAGACGCTCGTGCCGCGCCAGGGCAACAACTCGTACATCTTCCCCGGCATAGGACTCGGCGCCATCGCAGTCACCGCGAAGCGCATCACGGACGAGATGTTCCTCGCCGCGGCACGCGCGCTGGAGAAGCAGGTCACCCAGGCGGACCTCGATCAGGGCAGCATCTATCCCGCCCTGCAGCGCGTGCGCGAGGTCTCGGCGAAGATCGCCGCCGCCGTCGCGGAAGTCGCCTACGAGCAAGGGCTCGCGGGCCGCAGCCGTCCCGACGACCTCGCTGCATACATCGAATCGCGCATGTACGATCCGCGTTACCGCAGTTATGTGTGAGGCGTGACTGCGACTCGTGAATGCTGACGGCGAGAGGCAAGCGCCTCTCGCCGCGCCTCCTTACCCCTCACTCCCCACCGCGAGGCGCGCTCTGGTATAGAATCAAATCCCGCCCCGCCGATCCGAAAGCGTCTACGCTGCCGCCATGAACCTACATCGCCTGCTCCAGCAGCGCGCCGCCGATCGCCGCCCTTTGCGCGTGGCGCTCATCGGCGCAGGTAAATTCGGCTCGATGTTCCTCTCGCAGGTGCCGCGAACCCCCGGCATACACCTCGTCGCCGTCGCGGATCTGAACCTCCATCGCGCCTGGGAGAGCCTCGCCCGCGTCGGCTGGGCGGCCGAGCGCTACGGCGCGCCGTCGCTGAAGGAAGCGGCGCGCACCGGCGCCACGTTCGTCATCGAGGACGCGGCTGCCGTGATCTCGAGCGCGGAGGTCGAGATCGTGATCGACGCGACGGGCAATCCCGCCGCCGGCATACGTCATGTCCTCGCCTGCTGCCGCGAAGGCAAGCATATCGTCATGGTGAACGTCGAGGCCGACGCGCTCGCAGGGCCCTTGCTCGCGCAGCGCGCGCGCGAAGCGGGCATCGTCTACTCGCTCGCGTACGGCGACCAGCCTGCGCTCATCTGCGAAATGGTCGATTGGGCGCGCACTGCAGGATTCGAAGTGATCGCCGCGGGCAAAGGCACCAAATATCTGCCGGCCTATCACGAGTCCACGCCCGACACCGTCTGGGGCCATTACGGCTTCACGCGCCAGATGGTCGCCGAAGGCGATTTCAACGCGCAGATGTTCAACTCCTTCCTCGACGGCACGAAATCGGCGATCGAGATGGCGGCCGTCGCCAACGCGACGGGCCTTGCGCCCGCCCCCGGCGGGCTCGAGTTTCCGCCGTGCGGCGCTGACGATCTGCCGCGGCTGCTGCGTCCGCGCGGCGAAGGCGGCGTGCTGCATCGTCGCGGCCAGGTGGAGGTCGTCTCCAGCGTCGAGCGCGACGGCCGCCCGGTGCATCGCGATCTGCGCTGGGGCGTGTACGTCACGTTCGCCGCGGACAGCGACTACGTGCAGCGCTGCTTCCGCGAATACGGCCTGCTCACCGATCCGGGCGGCAATTACGCGGCGATGTACAAGCCCTACCACCTGATCGGTCTCGAGCTCGGCATATCGGTTGCAAGCGTAGGTCTGCGCGGCGAGCCGACGGGCGCTGCGACCGGCTTTCGCGCGGACGCCGTCGCGGTAGCAAAGCGCGCGCTCAGGGTGGGCGAGGCGCTGGACGGCGAAGGCGGTTACACGGTGTACGGACGGCTCATGCCGGCGGCTGCATCGCTTGCGCTCGACGCATTGCCGATAGGGCTTGCGCATGGCGTCACCGTGATACGCGATGTCGAGCCCGGCGCCGTCGTGGCATGGCGCGACATCGTTCCTCCGGATACCGAAGCCGCGCGTTTCCGGCGCATGATGGAACAGGAGCTCGCGCAGCAGCATTGATTGCACCCTGTTCGAGCTTCCGCCCTTCCATGGGAGAAAGGCCGGGAGAGAGGGCGTCGAGGATCCGTCGATAGCTCGACAGACGTCAAGGAGCGTGGAACGTGGAGCGACGTCACTTCATCAAGTTCTGCATGGCGAGCGCGGCGGTGGCGCCCGCCCGGGCTCCCGGCGCGCAGCTGCAACCCCGCACCTACGGCCGTGTGCAGCTCGTCGACGAGCTCCAGCGGCCGCTCAAGGCGGCAAGCCTCGCGCGCGGCGTCAACTACATCTTTCATTATCCGTACGCCGGCACGCCCTGCTTTCTCATCGACCTCGGGAAGCCGACGTTCCGTAACGTGACGATGCACACGGAGAACGGCGCGGGCTACCGGTGGCCCGGCGGCGTGGGCGCGCGCAGGTCCATCGTCGCCTACTCCGCGATCTGCACGCATCGCATGACCTATCCGACGCGGCAGATCAGCTTCATCAGCTATCGCGACCGCTCGAACGCACCCGGCATCGCGCATCCGAACACGATCCATTGCTGCTCGGAGCACAGCGAATTCGATCCGGCTGCGGGCGCGCGGGTCGTCGCCGGTCCCGCCCCGCAGCCGCTCGCGGCCGTGCTGCTGGATTACGACGCGGATGCGGACGGCCTGTACGCGACCGGGACGCTGGGCACCGAGCTCTTCAACGCTTTCTTCGCGAAATACGAGCTCAAGCTCACGCTGGATTACGGCACGAAGCGCGTGCGCGAACCGGTGAGCGGCGCCACGGTCGTCACCGAGCTCACGCACTTCTGCCGACAGCAGATCAGGTGCTGAACATCGAGGCGGCTCGCGACCGATGACATCGCGCGGCGGACTTTCTAAGTGGAGAACTGTCGTGAGCAGAAAGCTCTACGTGACGATCGCGCTCGCGATGCTGTGCGGGTGCGCAAAAGTGGGCACGGACGCAGGCCCCACCGCCACGGCAGAGCTGCAGCCGCGCAGCGGCAGCAACGTCCACGGCACGGTCAGGTTTTCGCAAGCGGGCGAACGGGTGCGCATCACCGGCGAGCTCACCGGCGGCACGCCGGGCATGAAAGGCTTCCACATCCACGAGAAGGGCGATTGCAGCGCGCCTGACGCCATGAGCGCTGCCGGCCATTACAATCCGGCGAAGACGAAGCACGGCGCGCCCGGCGCCGGTCATGCGGGCGATCTCGGCAACGTCACGTTCGATGCCGCCGGCAACGCGCATATCGACAAGACGGTGTCGGGAATCGCAGTGAGTCGAGAGCCGGCGCGGGGCATCGTCGGGCGCGCCGTCATCGTGCACCTGCAGGAAGACGATCTAAAGACGGACCCGACCGGCAACGCCGGAGGCCGCGCGGCCTGCGGTGTGATCCGCGAGAACTGAAAGCCCGGCTACCACCAGCCGAGGAGCGCGAGCAGTCCCGGGCTCGTCACACAGTCGGCGATCGCATGGGCGCCCGGCTGCAGCGCGTGGGCAATGCCGTAGACGCCGAAGCTGCCGACCGCCACGGCGCCCGCAAGTCGCAAGACACGCCCCGCGGCGACACGCTGCAATCGATGCGCGAACACGGCGACGGCGATCAGGTTGGGCAAAGTGCCCGCGCCGAAGGCCGCCATGATGGCCGCTCCGTGCCTCGCGTCGCCGGTTGCCGCGGCGGTGAGCAGCACCGCGTAAACCATCCCGCACGGCAGCCATCCCCACAGCAGCCCCAATCCCAGCGCGCGCGGCAGCGTGTCGGCGGGCAGGAAGCGCCGCGTATGCGGCTGCAGATGTCGCCACAGCTTCGCGCCGGCGCCTTCGATGCCGCGCACGAGCGGCGAGTAGCCCACGAGGTACAACGCAAGCATGAGCAGAGCGGCGCCGGCCGTGAACATCAGGACGTGCTGCAGCAGCGCGCCGCCGCGGAGCCACAGGCCCGCCTGGCCCAGGCCGCCCACGATCGCACCCGCCGCCGCATAGCTCGTCACGCGTCCGGCGTTATAGGCAAGCGCCCGTTGCCACGGGACGCCGCGCTCGCCGCTGCGGCAGACCGCGCCCACGATGCCGCCGCACATCGCCGCGCAATGCGCACCGCCCAGCAGGCC
>Ga0255338_1005653_pt1 | contig 11299 bp, 13 predicted proteins | sample MeOH1_35cm_T4_19_FD_203715 | JGI IMG/M metagenome (GOLD analysis project Ga0255338, IMG submission 203715) | Sandy soil microbial communities from University of British Columbia, Vancouver, Canada - MeOH1_35cm_T4_195 | ecosystem: Engineered > Artificial ecosystem > Sand microcosm > Unclassified ... | reverse complement strand
TGACGAACTCGATGATTTGCCGGGGCATAGCGATCGCTGCACGTGCTTTCGATGTCTCTACGATAGCCAAACCGCGAACCTGCGGTTTGATGTGCGTCAAACGCCGTTGCGCTTGAAAACAGACGGCTGAAATCGCCGTGCGGCTATGCTGCCGTAGACAACCTCATGCCTTGCGATAAAAAGGCAACGTCGACACTTCCGCTAGAGCGACCAGCTCACGGCCGGCACGCCGAAGAGCATGCGATGAAAGAGCATGACGACGACGGCGAGCACGATGCCGCCCGCGACTGCCATGGCGTCGTATTTTGCCGCCGGCACGAACGGCTTCACGGCATGGCGGCTGATGGCCGATGCCAGATCGATCAGCACATAGGCCAGGAAAGAGCCGAACAGCAGCGTGCCGCGCGCATCGCCGTTCGCAGCCAGGTGCACCGCCGACCAGATGCCGACGCCGATCAGCATGGGATGGCGCAGCGTGGCGCGGATGTGCGTGCTCATGTTTGCGGCGGCGAGCAGGATGAAGCTCACGATCATCGCGAGCGGCGCGATGGCGCGTGCCGCGGGCGAGGGGGGAAACAGCAGTTCGCCGCGGGGCGCCTTCATGTAGCCGATGACGATGAGCGCGAGCCCCAGGGCCGATATGAGAGAGAACGCCGCCCTGTACTTATCGGCGCCCAGCGCAGCCGCACAGCGGGCCCTCAGCGGCGGCGCGGTCGGGACGAGATGGATGCCGAGAAAGAGCGCGAGACCGAGTATCAGAAGCGCCATGACGGGTCCTCCCTGCGGTTGCGACAGTGTAGGATATGACGATGACCTGGTCGGATTTTCCTATCCTCGGCACTCATTATGCTCGCCCTGCTGCTTTCCACCGTCGCCTTCTTCGTTGCGAGCCACTGTCTCAAGCGTTATCTGGACGAGCAGGGCCTGCCTTGCGGGCTGACGCGCAACGTGCTCGTATTCTCCCTTGCGCTCGCGCTCGCCTATGGCGTGGACGCGGTCGTGAGCCGCTACCTCGCCTGAGACGACGCCGACCTCAGCGGATTTTCGCCGCCGCTTCCTCGGGCCACACGATGCGCATGAGGTTCGTCGTGCCGCTCTGGCCGAAGGGCACGCCTGCGACGATGGCCATGGCGTGGCCGGGCTCGACGAAACCTTCGCTTTGCGCGGCACGCACGGCTTTCTCCACCATGTCTTCCACGTTCGTGGCGTCCTCGGCATGCACGGCGTGCACGCCCCACGCGAGCGCGAGCCGCCGCGCGACGCGCCGGTTGGGCGTGAGCCCCATGATCGGGCAGCGGGGACGCTCGTGCGCGAGCCGCAACGCGCTGCTGCCGGCCTTCGTGTAGGCGATTGCGACCGACAGCGGCAGCACCTCGGAGACGGTGCGTATGGCGGCGCCTATGGCATCCGCCCCCGTCGGGGTGCGCCGCATCGCTTCGAGCATGACCACCTGCATCGGATCGGCCTCCGCAGAGCGGATGATGCGATCCATCATCGCGACCGCTTCCTTCGGATACTTGCCCGACGCGGATTCGGCGGACAGCATGACCGCGTCAGCGCCTTCGTACACGGCGGTCGCGACGTCGGACACTTCGGCGCGGGTCGGCACCGGTGTCGAGATCATCGATTCGAGCATCTGTGTAGCGACGATCACCGGCTTGCCTGCTTCGCGCGTGAGCCGCACGATGCGCTTCTGGATCGTGGGTAGCATCTCGGGCGCGAGCTCGACGCCGAGATCGCCGCGCGCGACCATGATGCCGTCGCACAGGTCGACGATCTCCGGCAGCGCATCGAGCACCATGGGCCGCTCGATCTTCGCCATGACGGCGGCGCGGCCGTTGATGATCGCTTTGGCCTTGCGCACATCCTCGGGCGTCTGCACGAACGAGAGCGCGACCCAGTCGACTTCCATGTCGAGCGCGTACTGCAGATCGGACAGGTCTTTCTCGCTCAACGCCGGGATGTCGAGGACGCGGTTGGGCACGTTGACCCCTTTGCGGTCCGAGATGACGCCGCCCACTTCGACGACGGTCGCGGCATAACCCTGGCCCATCTCGGCGACGCGCAATCGGACCTTGCCGTCGTCGATCAGCACGCAGTCGCCCGTGTCCAGTGCGTCGAAGATCTCGCGATGCGGCAGTTGCACGCCGGCGGCCGTTCCCGTTATCGGCTCGAGCTGCAGCCGGAAGCTCTGCCCCTCGGTGAGCGTGACGCGCCCGCCTTCGAACGTGCCTATGCGCAGCTTCGGGCCCTGCAGATCGATCAATACGCCGATCGGGCGGCCCACGGCCTGCTCGACGCGGCGGACCGTCTCGAGGCGTGCGCGCTGATCGGGCTGCGTGCCGTGGCTGAAATTGAGCCGGAAAACGTCCACACCCGCCTCGAAGAGGGCGCGTATGGTGGCTTCCTCCGAGCTGGCGGGGCCCAGGGTGGCGACGATTTTGGTGCGGCGTGTGCGGTGCAAGCTCATGTCGGATAACGCTCCCGTAGTTCGGCACACTGCGCGACGGTCAGCGTCCGTATTTTGTGTCCCTGCAGCAGCAGGTAAAGTCTGGCGGTGGCTTCGAGCTCTTCCACCGCATCGCCCGCGGCCGCGAGGCTCGCGCCTGCGACGACAGGGCCATGATTGGCGAGCAGCATGGCGTGATGCTTGCCCGCCGCTGCCCGCACCGCGTCGGCGAGCTTCGTGTCGCCCGGCGCGTGATACGGCACGAGCGGAAGCCGGCCTATGCGCATCACATAGTAGGCCGTGATCGGCGGCAGCACGTCGGCCGGATTCACGCCCTCCAGCACCGACACGGCGACCGAGTGCGTCGCGTGGAGATGGATCACGGCGCCGGTGCCGCTGCGCTGCTCGTACATGGCGAGATGCAGAAAGCTCTCCTTCGACGGCATATCGCCCGAGACGAGCGTGCCCTTGTGGTCGAGCTTAGACAGGCGCGCGGGGTCGAGGCGGCCCAGGTTCGAGCCGGTCGGAGTGAGCAGCCAGTGGTCGCCGCAGCGTGCACTCACGTTGCCCGTGCTGCCGTGCGTGAGGCCGCGGTCGTAAAACGATTTTGCGATCTCGCAAATCTGTTCGCGTAACGCGTTTTCGCTCATTTTTGGTATTGTTGATCCAAGCTGCGGAACGCCTTGAGGAAGAAGTCCGGCGCACCGAAGTTACCCGATTTTAGGGCGAGCAGCATAGGCCGTGTGCCCACGGTCGCCGTCCACGGCACGCCGGGATCGATTTGCGGCCCGATGCGCAAGGCGCGCACGCCGAGCGCCTGCACGACCGCGCCGGAGGTTTCGCCGCCTGCGACCACCAGCTGCGCCGTCCCCGCCTGCACGAGGCCGCGAGCGACGGCGGCCAGTGCCTGCTCCACCATCGTGCCGGCTTCCTCGATGCCGAGCCTGCCCTGCACCTGCTGGACCTGCGCCGGCGTGGCGGTGGAGTACACGAGGACCGGGCCTGCATCGAGCAGCGGCGCCGCCCAGTCCAGCGCGCGCTCGACTTCCGGATCGCCGCGCGCGAGCTTCAGCGGATCGAGCGCATGCGCCCTGCCACCGTCACTCACGAAGCGGGCCACCTGGTCATTCGTCGCCTTCGAGCAGCTGCCGGAGACGATCGCGCGATGCCCGGCGACGTGCGGCAGCGCGGATGCCTGGGCCGCCGAGCGCAGCAGTCCCCGCTCGCGGTAACTCTGCGCGAGTCCGATCGCGATGCCGGAGCCTGCGGTGACGAGCGGCATGTCGGCGATCGCCGACCCGATGCGCATCAAGTCCTCATTGCAGATCGCGTCGACGACGGCGATCCGTGCGCCCTCGGCGCGCAGCCGCGAGCAGCGGGCGCGTATGGCCTCCGGGCCGCGCGCGACGTCCGCATAGTCGACGTGTCCGACCTGGAGCGTCGTCTGCGCCTGCAGCACGCGAATCAGGTTCGCATCGGTCATCGGCGTGAGCGGATGATGCCGCATGCCGGATTCGTTCAGCAGCACATCGCCCGCGTAGAGATAGCCTTTGTAGACGGTGCGCCGGTTCTCCGGGAAAGCGGGGCAGGCGATGGTGAAATCGCACTCGAGCGCCTGCATGAGCGCTGCAGCGACGGGGCCGATGTTGCCCGCCGGCGTGGAATCGAAGGTCGAGCAGTACTTGAAATAGAACTGCCGGCAGCCGCCGCGCCGCAGCCAGTCGAGCGCCGCCAGCGACTGCGACACGGCTTCCCGGGCGGGGATGGTCCGCGATTTGAGCGCAACGACGACCGCATCGACGTCCTCACCCAGCGGCTCGCTCGGCACGCCTATCGTTTGCACGGTGCACATGCCGCCGCGCACGAGATTGTTCGCGAGATCGGTCGCGCCGGTGAAATCGTCGGCGATGCAGCCGAGCAGCATGGGCACTCCAGGGTGATGCCGCGCGCGATGGGCGCGACCGTCCGATTATATCGTTGGTTCGGGACGCGGATCGCGACGGCGTGTGCCCTTGCGCTCCGCCAGCGTGCGGAAGGTGATCGAATAACGATGATCTTTCGTGGGCGGTATGTGGTGTTGCCATTGTGCCGCAATGTCCCCGAGGAGCGCATGCTCTTCGTCGGCGGTCAGGAAGTCCGGACCGGGTCAGCGGCAAGGTCCGTGCCGTGATGCCGTCCGTGCTTTCAAGGCATGAGATCGATGCCGATGCGTTTGCAGAGGAGCGCCGTGAGCGCGAAGGCCGCCATCGTGAGCACGACGCATAACGCGAGCGCCGGCCAGAAGCTCATGCCGCGATGGAGCAGCCACGGCATGACGAGAAACATGGGCAGCGTGGGCAGCACGTACCAGAAGGTGTAGTACGCGTGGCTGGCGATTTTTGCATTGCCCTGCTGCTCCACATGGAGCCAGATCATGACCATCACCGTGACGAAAGGCAGCGAGGCGATGAGCGCACCGAGCTTGTCGCTGCGCTTCGCGATCTCGGACACGAGCACGATGACGAATGCGGTGACCGCGTATTTGGCGATGAGGAAAGACATGAACACTCCTGTATGCACGACGGGTGAAAGTGACGCGTGCCGCACCGGGCAGCCCGCGCGTCACCGCGGCGGAGCGTCGTCTTCCGGCACATGATAGACAGGGAGGCTCAGGTCCCAGTGTATCGCCGCGATGCGCAGCAGCGCGATGCACGCCATCCCCAGCAACGCAGCCGCCGCCGGCTCGGTGAAGCGCTGCAGGAGTAGATAGACGATCGCGCCCGCAATCGACGCGGTCGCATAGAAACGGCCGCGGCGCAGAATGAGCGGTATCTCCTTCGTCAGGATGTCGCGGATCACGCCGCCCGCCACGCCGGTGATCGCGCCCATCAGCACGACCACGGCGCCGTGCAGGCCGAGCCGCTCCGTGATCTGCGCTCCGCTGATCGTGAACATGGCGAGCCCCAGCGCGTCGGCATAGGCGAGACTGCGGTCGGGCGGGCGGAAACGGCGTGTGTAGATCAAGGTGAGCAGTGCCGCTGCGAGAGTGACGTAGAGGTAGCCCGGATCAGCGATCCAGAACACGGGATGGCGGTCGAGGAGCACGTCGCGCAGCGTGCCGCCGCCGAGCGCGGTCACCGTCGCGATCACCACGACACCGAGCAGATCGAGGCTTTTGCGCCCGGCGGCGAGGGCGCCGCTCACGGCGAATACGCCGACGCCTATGAATTCGAGCAGTTTGAGCAGCAAGAGGCCTCGCGAGACTTGGTATGCAGTATGCTTCACCTCACATATCATGCCTGCCGCTTTTGTTCAATACGCGACCGCTGCGCATGCCCCCGAACGCGGCGCAAGCCGCCCGTGCGGCTCGCCGGCCGACGGAAATGCCGCATGCATTCCCGCGATGCTGCTCTTCCTCCTTCTGTGCCTGCTGCTCCTGCCGCGTGCCGCGCACGGGGCGGCGCTCAACCTGTGGCCGGTGCCCGGCATCGTCGGCGCGTTGTTCGACTACGACGTGCGCAAGGGCGACAGCGTGATCGCCATCAGCGCGAAGTTCGCTGTCTCCGAGCGCGTGATCATCCGGGACAACGAGCTGGTGCCGCCTTACCGCCTGAAGCCCGGCGATCGTTTGCACATCCGTAACCGGCATCTCGTGCCCGAGTATCTGCAGGACGGCGCGATCATCAACGTGCCTCAGCGCCTGATCTTCGTGTTTCGCGCCGGCCAGTTGGTGGGCGCGTATGCGGTGGCGCTCGGCCGCCGCGACTGGCAGACGCCGACCGGAAGCTACACGGTCCGGACGCTGGAGAAAGACAAGGCGTGGATCGTGCCACCGTCGATACAGGAGGAGATGCGCCGCCAGGACAAACCCGTGGTGACGCGCGTGCCGCCCGGGCCCGACAATCCGCTCGGGCGATACTGGATCGGGCTAAGCCTTCCCGGCTACGGCATACACGGGACCAATGCGCCGTCGAGCATTTACCGCATGCGCACGCACGGCTGCATACGCGTGCACCCCGACGACATCGAGATGCTGTATGGGCAACTGTCATTGCACGCGCCGGTGAAGATCATCTACGCTCACACGCTGCTCTCGCGACTCGACGACGGCCGCATAGTGGTCGAGGTCAACCCCGATGTGTACAATCGCGGAGGCGATCCGCTGCGGATGCTGCGAGACATGGCGCGGGCGCAAGATCTGGAAGACCGCATCGACTGGGCACTGGCCGCACGCATCGCCCGTGCCAGGCAGGGACTCGCGTTCGAAGTCGGCCTGGCGCTCGCGAAGCAGGGCGGTCTGCCGCAACAAACTCGAACACACAAAACAGAGGGGCAGCAATGGGAGGTGGGTTCCGCGATGCCGATCCTGATCGCCGACGCTTCATCCGTCGCGTCGGGCTGTTCGCACTGGGCAGCCTCGCCGCGCGCCCGGCGCTGAGCAGCGTGCCGGCGCGCAACCAGGGCGAGCGCGCGCTTGCTTTCTACAACACGCACACCGGCGAGAGTCTCAAGACCGTTTACTGGGCGCAGGGCGATTATTTTCCCGAGGCACTGAACGACATCGACTTCATCCTGAGGGATTTCCGCTCCGGCGATGTGAAGCCGATAGCCCCGCGCCTGCTCGACGTCGCGCACGAGCTGCAGCGCATGCTCGACAGTGCCGCGCCGATCCACATCATCTCGGGCTATCGCTCTCCCGCGACGAATGCGGCGCTCGCCGCGCGCAGCGGTGGCGTGGCGAGACACAGCCTGCACCTCGAAGGCGAAGCGCTCGATCTGCGGTTGCCAGGGCGCGAGCTCAAGGACGTGCATCGCGCGGCGCTCGCGTTGAAGCGCGGCGGCGTCGGCTACTACCCGCGCTCGAATTTCGTGCACGTCGACATCGGGCGCGTGCGGACCTGGTAGGCGGGCTTACGTGGATTGCCGCACCGCGAAGCGTCCGTCCGCGGTAAGACACCGGGAAGAGCGCACGAACGTCTCGAAGGCGCGCGCCGGATCGTCCGGCGTCGCGCATGCCGCGGCTGCCTCGGCGAGCCGGTTCAACTCATCGGCGATCAGCGCGCGCTGTTCCAGCAGGAAGTTGAAGTACGCATCGCACGCGGGTATGGGCGGCGGATACGCGCCGATCTCGCGCTGTATCCGCAACCGCTCCGCCTCGAGTGTCGCCCGCAGTCCTGCCCAGGCCTGATCGACTTGCGTTACCACTGCCGTGCGAACGCCAGCAGCGCGTCCGATGCGCCGTACACCGGGAAGTGGCCGCGCATGAAAATCTGCGCGCTGCGCTCGTATGCTGCGCTCGGTATCGTCACCGTGCTGCCATTCATCGATGCGGTGACGCGCGCGCGCAGCACGCCGGCCGGGTTGCGCATGGCGACGACGGTCTCCCGCAGAGCTGCGCCCAGCGGCTCCAGGCCGCAGGCGACGCCGTTCGCCACCGTGCCGGGCAGCAGGCAGGCTACGGCGAGACAGCAACCGCCGGTGACGGCGAGCGAGTTGTGCGGCGTCTGCGGCGTGAAATAACGCGCGGTCACATGCGCGTCGCCGGTGGGCGGCGCGACGAGGCACACCTTCGGCACGGTCTCGCTGTTCGCGAGCTCGTCGGCGGTCATCGCGGTGCCGTCTTTTTTCTTCAGCCCCATCTTCAGGCCCGCCTCGATCCAGATCTCGCGCAGGCGTTGCTTCAGCGCCGTGTCGCGCGCGAGCTCTTCGACCGTTTCCGCGCCCGTCTTGCCGAGATCGGCGGCGCGGATCACGACCATGGGCACTGCGACGTCGACGCAGGAGATGTCCACGCCCGCGCAGCGATCGATCGCATTGCCGGTGGGCAGCAACTTGCCGGTCTTGGCGCCCACCGGATTGCGCAGTGAGAGCTCGACGCCGGGAAACCGCCCCATCACGCCGGGAATTTCGGTGTCGGCGGGTATGAAGGGGCTCGCTTCCGGCGTGCGCACCGTCGCGTCGGTCGTCACGCGCGTGTTCGTGTTGTAGATGCGGAGCACCGTCTTGCCCTTGGTGGCGGGAAAGAGCCCCGTGTCGAGCGCGTACATCGGCAGCGCGGCCGACATGTTGCCGCAGTTCACGCTCCAGTCGATGGCGGCCTTGTCCGCGGCGAGCTGCGCGAGCGTGCTGGTGATGTCCGCATCGGCATTCGGCGAGCGGTCGACGATGAACACCTTGTTGCTTGTTGTCACGCCGCGTCCCAGCCCGGTCGTCTGCTTGTTGCCTTTCACCTCGCCGGCGGGCGGCACGCCCATGATCCAGCGTATCGCTTCCTCGCGCAGCGGCAGCTCGGCCGGCAGATGTGCGTCCCAGAGCACGATGCCGGTGGACGTGCCGCCGCGCATGTAATAGACGGGCAGCTCGAGCACGCCGTCGACGATGCGCGGCACGAAGGTGCCGAGGTCGGAATGGGGCAGGCGCCCGCGCTGTACTTTCGTGTCCATCGATCTCTCCGCGATGCAAAGCGATATTGAAACATAAAGTAAAATGAATAGATTGAATACTATGTAGTCGGGCGGAGAATATGTTGGACGGCATCGAGGCGCTCATCGCGCTGGAAAAGTTCGGCACCGTCAGCGAGGCGGCGACGCGGCTGCGGCTCACGCAGTCGGCCGTGAGCAAACGCATACACGCCCTGCAGCACGCGGTGGGATATCCGATAGTCGAGCCGCATGGCCGGCGCGTGCGGCTGACGGCGCAGGGCGTGCGACTGCTCGAGCGGGCACGGCCGCTGGTGGCGGAGCTGCGCGCGCTCGCCAGTCCCGCCGATACCGAAGCGGTGTCGAGCTTTTCCCTCGCGCTCGCCGATTCCATTGCCGCATCGTGGGGGCCGGGCGTGATCGCGCGCGCCTTGCACAAGGTGAGCGGCGTTGCGGTCGACCTGCATGCCCATCGCAGCGTGCTCCTCATCGAGAGCCTGCGGCTGGGCCGTTACCACATCGGCTTGAGCACCGATGTGCCGACGGCGCGCGATCTCGTGCGCTATCCCGTCATCGACGAGCCGCTCGTCCTCCTTCACCCGGGACGCGCCCGCGCTGCGCGCAGCCGCGTGCCCCTGATCACCATAGAGCCGGGCTCGGCGACGTGGAAAGCGGTGGAGCCTGCCATCCGGAGCGGCCATCCGGAGCTGCTTACGCAGGAGCGCATCGCCGTGGAGTCGTTCAGCGCCGCCGTGCAGATGGTGAGGGCCGGCTTCGGCGACGGCCTCGTGCCGCTGGGATTGGCGCTGGAGATGAAGCTCGATCCGCGCCATTACCGCGCCCTGCCGGGCGTCAGCCGCAAGGTGGCCCTGTTCACGCGCAAAACCGTAGGGCACACGCCCAACTTCGTCCGTTTCCGCGATGAGGTGATCCGCGAGGCGGTGAGCTATTTCGCCGGCGCCGCAGGGGTCGCGGGACGGCGAAATACCGGCCGTACACAGGGCACGCACGATAATGCTTGACGCGCGGGCGATTACTCTATAACGTGCGCGGGCGTGTTTAGTTTCGACCTCTTGTTAAGTCTGGATTTGCTGTTCGTTCGTTCTTGATGGGGCTGAGATTTAGACGCTGTTTGGGCATAGCCCTTTTTTATTTTTAAGGAACGACAATGGCAACAGGCACCGTGAAATGGTTCAACGATTCCAAAGGCTTCGGCTTCATCACCCCGGATAACGGCGGCGAAGATCTCTTCGCGCATTTCTCCGCGATCAACATGCCGGGCTTCAAGACGCTGAAAGAAGGCCAAAAGGTCTCTTTCGAAATTACCGCCGGCAACAAGGGTAAGTCGCAAGCGAGCAACATCCAGGCGGCGTAAAGCCCCGGGATCAGTCTCACGAAAGCCGGGCCTTGCGTCCGGCTTTTTTTATTTCAAGGCGTCACGATGGACGACGCTGGGACCGCAGCCACTCCAGCGCACCCAGGCCCGCCGCGCGCCCCGTCGCAAAACACGCCGTCAGCAGGTAGCCGCCCGTAGGCGCTTCCCAATCGAGCATCTCGCCGGCGCAGAAGAGGCCGGGCAGGGCGCGGACCATCAGGCGCTCGTCGAGCCCGTCGAACGCGACGCCGCCTGCGCTGCTGATCGCCTCCGTGATGGGCCGCGCGGCAACGAGCTGCACCGGCAGCGCCTTGATCGCCCCGGCAAGCTTCGCCGGATCGCCGAAGTCGGCGCCGGGAATGCACTCCCGCAACAACGCGACCTTGACGCCTTTGAGGCCCGTGCGGCTCTGGATGTGGCCCGCCATCGAGCGCGAGCCGCGCGGGTGCGACAGCGCATCGACGAGCCGCGCGAGCGGCCAGCCGGGTGCGAGATCGAGCTCCAGTGTCGCGCTGCCATGCGCTTCGATCGCATCGCGCAAAAACGCGGACAACGCATAGACGAGCCCGCCTTCGACGCCGGTCGCGGTCACGATCATCTCGCCCTGCTTGCGATGGATATGACCCTGCGCGTCGATGCACGAGCCAACCACGGCTTTGAGCGGCGCGCCTGCGTAGCGGACGCGCAGGTGCTCGCTCCACGCCGCATCGAATCCGCAATTGGCGGGACGCAACGCATGCACGGTCACGCCGCGCGCTGCGAGCAACGGCACCCAGGCGGCATCGGAACCCAGGCGCGGCCAGCTCGCGCCGCCGAGTGCGAGAATCACTGCATCGCTCACGACGTTGAGCTCCCCGTGCGGCGTAGCGAATCGCAGCGCACCGTCGCCGGTCCAGCCTTGCCAACGGTGACGCACATGGATTTTCACGCCCATGCCGCGCAGGCGGTGCAGCCACGCGCGCAGCAGCGGCGCGGCTTTCATCTGCGTCGGAAACACGCGTCCCGAGGTGCCCGCAAATGTTTCGATGCCGAGATTGCGCGCCCACGCGCGCAACGCTTCCGCATCGAAGGCGTCGA
>Ga0255338_1005651_pt1 | contig 11302 bp, 6 predicted proteins | sample MeOH1_35cm_T4_19_FD_203715 | JGI IMG/M metagenome (GOLD analysis project Ga0255338, IMG submission 203715) | Sandy soil microbial communities from University of British Columbia, Vancouver, Canada - MeOH1_35cm_T4_195 | ecosystem: Engineered > Artificial ecosystem > Sand microcosm > Unclassified ... | reverse complement strand
ATTATTATGCCACTTTTGCCGATTCGATCAGGATCGATACGGTGAAAGACCAGATCCGCGCCAAAGTGAGTATGGCCATTGAGGCGGGTAAAAATATCACCATTGATTCTGTTTCTTTTAACCTCGGAGATACCACCCTTCAACAGCTTACCAAAGCAGCAGAAGCCAATACCCTGCTGAAAAAAGGGGAGCCGTATACCAAGAGCCTGATCAGTGCTGAGCTGGACAGGTTAGTAAGTATTTACCGGCAGAATGGGTATTACCGTTTTACGCGGGATGATATTTATGCCGAGGCTGATACCACCGATCCCCGTTTGCTACAACTGACACTGGATCCTTTTAAACAGGCACAGATCATTGCAGACGCGGCCAAAGCAAGGAGAGAGAACCCTACCTGGGACTTCACTGTTTTCCAAAGACCTACTACCGACTCTGCCCGCTTAAAACAATACTATATCGGCCGGATGTATTATTACCCGGAAACCAAAATAACTGATATCCCCGACAGCCTCTTAAAAAGAACAGACTTTCTCGATACCACCCGCCGGGGCGTAAGTATGCGATACAAAAAAGGATTGTTCAGCTATCGTCCGTTACGGGAACATACCTATCTGCGAAGAGGGGCTTTGTATAATGAGAGCAACTATTTTAAAACGATCAATACACTGGGACAGATCGGTGCCTGGCAGCAGGTAGACGGCCGTCCGGAAATCAGGGACGGGGATAGCCTGGATATGTATTTCTTTCTTGTTCCTGCCGTTAAACAGAATTTCACAGTAGACCTGGAAGGCAGTCGCAACACAGCAGATATCGGACTGGGAAATCTATGGGGAATCTCTACCAATTTCGCCTACAATAACAAAAATGTATGGAAGAGTGCCATCCAGTCTTTAACCACGTTACGAACGGGTGTGGAACTGAGCCTGCTTACCAGTAACCAGAGTAATTTATTGCAGACTTTCCTCATCAATGTGGGGCATACCTATGCTTTTCCGAAACTGATCGTACCCTTCAAAAACTGGCGGGCTTTGAACCGGCTGGACAATAAGAAGACGCTGTTCTCAGTGAATGGATCATTTGTAGACAGGCGTGATTTTTACAGGATACGTTCGCTGGTTACCAGTTGGGGGTATGAATGGAAAAAGGGAAATAATATGTGGTTGTACAAACCACTGAATATAGAGTTGTATGCGATTGATACACTCGATGGATTGCGGAAACTCTTTGTAGACAATCCTTTCCTGCGAACTTCCTTCAACTCAGGAAGAGTGATCAGCCAGAGCCTGTCAATGATCCGGAATTTCAAAAGTGCCGACAACCCGGATAAAAGTCATTACATGCGCATCGGTGTTGAAGAAGCCGGAGGTATGTTTGGTTTGATCAGCAGCCTACGCGACAAAGTATACCGCTACATCAAAGTAGAAGCAGAATACCGTGCTTCCCTGAAAATGCGGAAAACGGAACTGGCCTACCGGGCTTTTGCAGGTGTTGGGTATAACTATGGCAATGATTCAACCAGAGACAAAACCCTGCCTTTCTTTAAACAGTTTTCTGCCGGTGGCCCTTACAGTATGCGAGCCTGGGGTTTGCGGCAACTCGGACTCGGTAGCTCGCGTAGAAGTGAAGCCGATACTACCAGCAATAGTTACCGCGACAGGTTCGGGGATCTGCAGTTCGAAGCCAATATCGAATACCGTTTCCCCTTAACCACCATTGCCGGTGTAAAAATCGGGAGTGCTTTGTTTGCGGATATCGGTAATGTTTGGAACATCAAAACCAATTCGCTGGATCCGGATGCAAAATTTTCATTGAAGAACCTTGGGCGCGATCTGGCAATCGGCGTGGGTACCGGCCTCAGAATCGACTTTTCTTATTTCCTGATCCGGCTCGATCTGGCCTACAAAGTAAAAGACCCTGCCAGGCAATACAATAATGGTTGGATGGATAAATTTCAATGGTCTGAGAACCGGGCCAATGGTTTAAAAGTAAACAACTATGCGCTGCAGTTAGGCATCGGCCTCCCCTTCTAATGAAGCGGCCGCCAGTTGCCTGATCTCCGCTTCAAAACCTTCGATCGATTGGGCATCTTCAACAGAAAAAGATCCGATCCGGGTTCTGCGTAAACTGCTCATATACCCCCCTGCCCCCAGTGCCGCACCAAAATCATGGGCCAGGCTGCGGATATAGGTACCGGTAGAACATACCACGCGAAAATACACCACCGGCATTTCTATCTTTTCAATCCTGAAAGAATAAATGGTAACAGGGCGTGGCTCCAGTTTTACGTCTACCCCTTTTCTCGCGGCTAGGTATACCGGTTTGCCCTCCTGTTTGATGGCAGAGTGAATAGGTGGCACCTGCATAATTTCTCCCGTAAACTGTTCGGTGGCTTTTTGTATAATTTCTTCGGTGAGGTGAGAATAATCCTTATGATCCTGTGGTTCACTTTCCAGATCGTAAGTAGGTGTAACGGCGCCCAGCGTAAATGTACCTGTGTACTCCTTCTCCATGCCCATGTATTCATTGATCTTCTTGGTAAACTTCCCTGTACAAACAATCAACAATCCCGTAGCCAACGGATCCAGCGTACCCGCATGCCCTACTTTCATCACCCGCGTAATGTTCCGGATCTTTCGCACCATATCGAAAGATGTCCAGCGCAATGGTTTGTCAAACAATAAAACCTTACCATCCAGGTAAGGTTGCATATAATCGGGTAAGGGTTTCTGCTTCATGGGGAGGAAATATAGAACAGAAGAACAGATGAACAAGGATCGGAAACAATTCCCCTTCGTCTGTTCATCTGTTCCTTGTTCCTCTGTTCATCTGTTTAATAGGCTCTCGCAAATAACACCCGCTGCGTAGAAGGATTACCGGTTAAAATACATTTCCCTGCTTCCTGTGGGTTATCCAATGGTATACAACGGATCGTAGCTTTACAAAGTTCCTTAATCTTGTCTTCTGTTTCTGCCGTGCCATCCCAGTGTGCCGATACAAATCCGCCCTTGTTATCGAGCAACTGCACAAACTCGTCCCAGTTATCGGTTTTGGTAATGCGCTCATCGCGGAACTGTTTGGCTTTATGGAACATACTGATCTGGATCTCATCCAGCAGGTTTTTCACATATGCCTCAATTCCGTCCATGCTCACTGTATTTTTTTCTTTGGTATCCCTTCTCGCTACTTCCACCACATTGTTTTCCAGGTCACGGGCTCCGATGGCCATACGAACCGGTACCCCTTTCAGTTCATACTCGGCAAATTTCCATCCGGGTCTGGCATTATCAGAATCATCGTATTTCACAGATACGCCGATGGCTTTCAGGTTCTTCATAATCTCTCCTACTTTCTCATCTATCTGGGCTTTCTGCTCATCACCCTTGTAAATAGGAACGATCACTACCTGTACCGGTGCAATACGCGGTGGCAGTACCAGGCCATCATCATCACTGTGTGCCATCACCAGCGCACCGATCAAACGGGTGCTAACCCCCCAGCTCGTAGCCCATACATAATCCAGTTTATTATCCCTGTCGGTAAATTTCACATCAAAAGCTTTGGCAAAGTTCTGGCCCAGAAAATGGGATGTACCCGCCTGTAAAGCTTTTCCATCCTGCATCAGCGCTTCAATACAATAGGTATCTTCTGCACCGGCAAAACGTTCGTTCGGACTCTTTACACCTTTGATCACTGGCAATGCCATCCAGTTCTCTACAAAATCAGCATATACTTCCAGCATTTTTTGGGTTTCCACAATCGCTTCGGCTGCAGTGGCATGGGCGGTATGTCCCTCCTGCCAGAGAAATTCGGCCGTACGGAGGAACAAACGGGTACGCATCTCCCAGCGAACCACATTGGCCCATTGGTTTACAAGGATGGGGAGATCACGATATGATTGGATCCAGCCTTTATAGGTATTCCAGATAATGGCTTCACTGGTTGGACGAACCACCAGTTCTTCTTCCAGTTTGGCTTCAGGGTCAACTATCAGTTTACCTTTGTTATTGGGATCGGCTTTCAGCCGGTAATGGGTAACTACGGCACATTCTTTGGCAAAACCTTCTGCGTTCTTTTCTTCGGCTTCAAACAGGCTCTTGGGAACAAAGAGGGGGAAATACGCATTCTGGTGCCCGGTATCTTTGAACATCCTGTCCAGCACATCCCGCATATTTTCCCAAAGGGCAAAGCCATAAGGCTTGATGACCATACAACCCCTTACCGCACTGTAATCTGCCAAACTGCCCTTGATCACCAGATCGTTATACCATTGCGAATAATCCTGCGCCCGTGAAGTAATTTCCTTACCCATATTATTTAACTTTCTTTTAACATATTAAAACACTTACAATTGTTAGCTGGCAAAGGATTTGTCACATAATTGTAAGTTGCCTCATCGCTGCGCAAATGTAGGTAACTTCACATTATCTAACCTTTCAATCCTGCCGTATGAAACATGTTTTACTCTTATCAGCTATCAGCTTAACGCTGTTCACAGGATGCTCCACTGCTTTTAAAGCTGGTCAGACACCCGACGATGTCTATTTTTCACCCGGTCAGGAGATCGTGCAGGATGAAAGGGTGCAGGAAAAACAAAAGGCCGAATACCAGGAATATGTAAGCAGTATGGACGACAGATATCTCCGTATGAAGATCGCCAACCGTTACCGCTGGAGCAGTATCGACAATTTTGATTACTGGTACGATAGCCGTTATGATTTCGGCAACTATAACTACTCATACTACAGCGGACTGAATCCCTACTGGAATCCCCGTTTGGGTTATGGCGCTTATTATCCCGGCAATTATGGCTGGGGCTGGAGCAGTCCGGTGTATACGGTGGTGCATTACTATAGCATTCCTTCTACGCCCGGTGGGTATACTTCCGGCAGTAATATCCTGGCATACCGCAATAAGAGTTATAACAACAATAACTATGGCTATCGCGATCCCAAAACAGGGGGTTTTGTACCCAGCAGCGGCAGCAGTAATTTTGGTAGCCTGCTGAAGCGGGTATTTACGGGTGGCGGTACAGATAATGCCTACAGTTACGACAGGCCCGCCAGAACCTTCTCCAATACACCCGGCAATAATCCCTCTACACCAACACCTCCGCCCAGCAGCAGTGCCGGAGGTAACAGTGGCGGGTTCAAAAGTACCGGTACCAGTACCAGCACAAGCCGTGGAGGCAGGGGCTGATCCTATTTATCTTATTTCAGTTAATTCAGTAAAACGGTGTATCCTGTTTTGTAGGCTCATCGTATATCCAAAACCATTTGTATGAAAAAAACACTACTGCTCATATTTTCAATAACGACTATCAGTGCCATGGCGCAAAATCCTGACGATGCTTTACGCACGGCCTGGTTTACCCAGAACGGAACCGCACGTAATATGGCTACGGGCGGGGTGATGGGTTCTCTGGGTGGAGATATCACCGCCAACCACGTAAACCCCGCAGGCATCGGTTTATTTAAAACCAATGAATTTGTATTGAGCCCTGGTTTTGGGTTGAACAAAAACAAACTCAATTACCGCGGTACGGATACCAGCAATAGCAAGAATAATTTTAATTATGGTGCCATGGGATTCATCCTCAGTTCTTCCAACACCAGGGGAGAGAAGAAGTGGACCAGCAGCGCCGTTGCTATTTCTGTGAACCAACTGGCCAATTACAATAACCGGATCCAGTTCAAGGGATTTAATAACCTCAGTTCCTTCACCGAACAATACCTCGAAGAACTCACCAAAGACAGGGCCGATACCAATGCCGCACTGAGTAATTATATTTTCGGTTCTTCCCTGGCTTTCAGAACATTCCTGGTGGATACATTAAGTGGGCCCGGTGGCAGCGTTGCAGGTTACCAGAGCCTTGTTCCCATTTCGAGCGGTGTTAACCAATTATATGATGCCAGTACATTTGGAGGCTACCACGAAATTGCGCTGGGCCTTGCCGGCAACCTGGAAGATAAAATGTATGTGGGCGGTAGTCTCACCATTCCCGTCATCAATTACCGCCGCGAACTGGTGTACAGCGAAACCGATGCCACTACCCGTACCGATAACCAGTTCAAATCATTCGAATACAAAGAAACCTTCAGCTCAAAAGGCATTGGTGTAGGCGTGAAATTGGGGGTTATCTACAAACCACAGGAACACTGGCGTATCGGTTTTGCCTTTCACAGTCCGCAGTTAATGGGTTATACCGACAAGATCAGTTCCTCCATCACCGCTAACACAGAAACCTATGCCGGTATCCGTACTGCCACCAGCAATGAACTGAACAGCGGCAAAGCAGGCGAAAGAAAATATAACATGACCACTCCCTGGAGAGCAATCGCCAGTGCCAGTTATGTGTTCCGCGAGATCAGCGATACCCGCCAACAACGCGCTTTCATCAGTGCCGATCTCGAATATGTGAATTATCGTGGTGCCCGTTTTTCAGCTGCCAACAAATCAGATAATGCCCTGCGCAATTATTACGATATACTGAACGAAGGCATCAAAGACATGTACAAAGGCAATATCAACCTGCGTATGGGTGGCGAATTAAAATTACATACCATCATGTTCCGTTTGGGTGGTGCCTATTATGGCAGCCCTTATGCAGACGATGCCATCAAAGCCAACCGTATCCTCGCAACAGGCGGGGTAGGTTATCGTGATCATGGTATTTTTATTGATCTTACCTACTCTCACATGTTCACCAAAGATGCGCAGTTTGCCTACCGTTTAAATGATAAGCCCAACACTTTCGCAGAACAAGGTGGCGGAAGAGGCACCGTGATGATGACATTTGGTTTCAAATTCTGATCCTGTTTCTGTTAAAACAAAAGGGCAGCTATGTGTAGCTGCCCTTTTGTTTTACCGTATTACATCTATTTCAGATCATCCAGTTTCAGTCCCTGGTTTACTTTCACATCTGCCAGTTCGATATTGATCTTGAACTGGCCTGTATCCAGCGTTGTCTTGATGGGAAGTTTTACCCCGTTATAAGACTTGAATTCAGTATTGGTAATGGTAATCGTGGTATTGCCGGCAGGTGTTTCCTGGTTACGGGTTTCTTTTACACGCAATCCCGATGAGAGCTCATAATAGTAATTAAATACTCTTCCCTTGGGCGATTTGATCTCTACATTATACACATCTTTTCCTTCCACCTGTTCAATCCCTTTTATTGCATAACTGTATCCTCCTTTTTTCTGCATATACAGTTCCGGGATCAACGAAGCAGCTTCATCCAATTCCTCTTTGTTCTCTTCTTTCAAGGTTTGCTCCATCCCCTGCTGTACCACTGAATAAGTACCGTTTTTGGTTAACTGTTTGGCCAGCGACATACCACCCATGCTCAGGTTCTGCAGGTAACCCGAAGGCAGCACATACAACGCGGAAAAATCGAGGTTTTGTCCCATCACACTGGCTGCACCGGTCATGGTCACATCTTTCAGACTACCAATGGCAGCTTCCCCACCCTGCGCCTCAATGGCTTTGCTGAAAACCGCCTGCGCCGTAACACCCTCCGCTACTTTCTTTTCTGAGGGCGCAGCTTTCTCATTCCCATACACATCAAAATATTTCAATTCACCGTATTTCTCCAGTCCGGGAGCGATCTGTTTGGCATTTCCAACGATCACAATATGCATATTTCCGGGCAGCACATATTTAGTGGCCACTGCCTGCACCATTTGCGCGTCTACCGCAGACAAATTTTTGAGGTAATTCTGGTAATATTCTTTGGGCAACCCATACCGTGCCACATTCAGCGCAAAATTGGCAATGGTAGCCGGACTTTCCAGTGACCTTGCAAACCCACCACTCATTTCGTTTTTAGTTTGATTGAGTTCTTCGGCACTTACCGCTTCCTTGCGCAGGCGGTTCAGTTCCACAAAAAACTGGCCGATGGCGCTATCTGTTTTTTCATTACGTACAGAAGCGCTGGCAGTAAAATTACCCACTAACCGGTCGGCAGTTAACTGCGAATAAGCGCCATAGGTAAACCCATATTTTTCACGCAGATTCTTATACAACCTGCTGGAAGAACCGCCGCCCAGCAATGTATTCATCACAGATCCGGCAATAGCGTCCGGCTGGCCCGGTTTGTACAGCACGGGAGTTACCAGGTTGATCACACTTTGCACAGAACTGGGCCTGTCTACAATGGCGATATAAGTTTTAGCCGGAGGAGCCGGTATGGTAAACGAAGGGGCAGCCACTTCTGCCTTCTGCCAGCTACCCAGATGCGTCTCTGCCAGTTTCTTTGCTTCTTCTGTGGTAATATCTCCCACAAAGATCAGGTAGGCAATATTCGGTTTCCAATAGGTATTGTAATAGATACGGATATCTTCTGCGGTCACTTTTTTCACGCTTTCTTCCGTCTCCACTTCGCCGTAAGGATGTGTTTTGCCATACACCAGCCTGCTCACCACATTGGAAGCAATCGCGTTAGCATCTTCCTTGTTCTGCGCCAATGCAGATAAAGCCTGCCGGCGGATCTTCTCCAGTTCATCTGCCGGGAACGAGGGACGTAAAGCGATATCTGCCATCAGGGCAAATACTTTCGGAAAATTATTCTTCAGCGCCCCCCCACTCACATTTCTGGCGGAGGTATTGATATTGGCTCCGAGAAAATCGATCTCTTCATCCAGCACCGCTTTTTTCATAGTGGTGGTTCCTCTGCGTAATAACTGTCCCGCCATGCTTACCAGACCTGCTTTATCACCTTCGGCGATAGCTTCCCGATCGATGGTAAGGGTAGCTGATACACGGGGCAGTTTGGTATTCTGCACCACAAAAACACGCAGGCCATTGGTCAGCGTAAAAGAAGCAGGCTCTCCCACTTTGATCACCGGTGCCGGACCGGGTTTGGGCGCTCGGGTTCTGTCAATTTTCACCTGTGCCAGTAAGGCTACCGGTGCAGCTATCAGAAAAGAAAAGAATATTTTTTTCATGGTCTTTTGTTTAGTTGGTTGAGAACAGGATCCTCATCTGTTGCAGTTTATTTCTTACTGCCCTTGGGTACATAATACAGGGTTACCCTGTTTTCTTTATTCAGGTATTTCTGCGCTACTTTCATCAGGTCTTCGCGGGTCACTTTGTTGTAGCGATTGATCTCTGTATTCACCAGGTTGGCATCGCCAAAATATACCTGGTAATCGGCCAGCGATTCTGCAATACCGGCCATCGACGCATTTTTATTTACAAAATCGGTGGTGATCTTGTTACGCACTTTTTCAAATTCTCTTTCACCTACCAATTCATTCTTCACGCCATCCACCACTACCTGGATCTCTTTTTCCAGGTCCTCCGGTTTTATATTCATATTGGCGATACCGAAAGTGATGAACAACCCCGCATCCTCCAGTGCATAGTTAAAAGCACCTGCCTGCACGGCCAGCTGTTTTTCGTCCACTATGGCTTTGTTCATCCGGGAAGAATTTCCGCCCGATAACAAAGACGACAATACATTGAATGCATAATACTCATCACTTCCCTGTTTCGGCGAGCGATAGGCCTGCACCACGGCGGGCAACTGGATATTATCCTCGATCACATCTCTCACTTCTCCACCCAGCGCCGGTTCGGTTACGGTGGGCCTGGGAATCGGCTTCTTACCCCTGGGGATGGATCCAAAATAACCATTGATCTGCTGTTTCAGCTGCGGGATATCGATATCGCCGGCAATACTCAACACACAGTTATTGGGCACATAGAATGTTTGATAAAAATTGATGAAGTCGGACAGTTGGGCCCGGCTCAGGTGTTCCAATGAGCCAATGGGTTGCCACTTGTACGGATGCACCTTAAACGCCCGCTTAAAGATCTCCCCGATGATGGTTCCATAAGGCTGGTTATCGATGCGCTGGCGCTTTTCTTCCTTGACCACTTCTTTCTGCGTGTTCACACCAATGTCTTCGATCTTGGCATGCAACATGCGCTCACTTTCCAGCCAGAGTCCGAGTGCTACCTGGTTACTGGGGAAGAGTTCAAAATAATAGGTTCTGTCCTGCGTAGTATTGGCATTGTTATACCCGCCCGCATTGGAAGTGTACTTATCAAAATCACCCCTTTTTACATTGGCACTCCCTTCAAACATCAGGTGTTCAAAGAAGTGGGCGAAACCGGTACGGGCCGTGTCTTCGTTCTTGGACCCCACATGATACAAAGCCGACACCGCAACCACAGGTGCCGATTTATCCTGGTGCAGGATTACCGTTAATCCATTCGGAAGCGTGTACTTTTCAAACGCAATTTTAGGTGCCTGCGCCAGCATACTGCTACTGACCAACAGCGCTACCGATAGCACGAATAACCATTTTCTCATAAAATACTTTTTTGATAGATTTCTGAAACGCAATAAGCGAAAGATAACAAATCAGCAATATTTGTAATAAAACAGGGGAGATTATTACACAAGAGGCGGAGAATTTTTAACCTTTTATTTTTCCGTATACAAGCGGGAGGGATCCGGCAGCCGGCGACAGCCATTCAAATGCTGCATCTTTCCTGAACCAGGTCAGCTGTCGTTTGGCATAGTGCCGGGTATTGGTCTTGATATTCATTATGGCTTCTTCCAGGCTGCACTTGCCATCCAGGTGGTCAAAGAGTTCCCGGTAACCCACGGTCTGCAATGCATTGTGGAGCCGGTATGGCAAGAGCGACTTTACTTCTTGCAACAAACCTTCCTCCATCATTTGGTCTACCCGCTGGTGAATGCGTTGGTGTAATATTTCCTTCGGTAAATCAAGACCGATCTTCACCACCCGGAAAGGGCGTTCCGCTTTTTTAGCCGTTCTGAATACGAGGATGGATTGGCCGGTGGCATTGAATACTTCCAGAGCCCGCATCAGCCGCTGCGGGTTCTGCTTTTCAGCAACTGCCCAGAAAGCGGGATCTTTGGTCTGCAACTCTTTCTGCAGCCAGATCAATCCCTTTTGTTCATACCCGTTGATCACGTCCTGCCGAACCCCTTCCGGCACTTCGGGCATGGGGTCGATCCCTTCACAAAAAGCTTTGATATACAAACCGGTTCCTCCTACCATTACAGCAACCGGATTCTTCTGAAAGATCTCATCCGCTGCCGCCAACGCATATTTTTCAAAACTGCCGGCATTCAGGTCTTCGGTAACCGAATGGGAAGCGATAAAATAATGTTTTACGGCAGCCAGCTCTTCCTCCGATGGCCGGGCCACACCGATCTTCATCTCCCGGTAACACTGGCGCGAATCGGCAGAAATGATATCCGTCTGAAAATGTTTGGCCAGTTCTATGGCAAAAGCTGTTTTGCCTACAGCAGTGGGTCCGGCAA
>Ga0255338_1005650_pt1 | contig 11304 bp, 12 predicted proteins | sample MeOH1_35cm_T4_19_FD_203715 | JGI IMG/M metagenome (GOLD analysis project Ga0255338, IMG submission 203715) | Sandy soil microbial communities from University of British Columbia, Vancouver, Canada - MeOH1_35cm_T4_195 | ecosystem: Engineered > Artificial ecosystem > Sand microcosm > Unclassified ... | reverse complement strand
TCCTAATTCACGCTTTCGGCGGAAGCGCCAAGCGCTTCCCCCTCCAACGATCGGGCTCTAAGGCCTTATCGTCGCCCCGCTCCTGCCGCGTCGGCCAGAGCGTTGGAATCGGCGTTGCCCGGCGCGACACCAAGCTCGGCGAGCGGTTCGGTCGGTTCCCCCTCCTGCTCGTCGGTCGCGCTGCCGTCGACGCTTTGCTGCTCGATGCTGTTGGCCGTGATCGGCGGTTCGTCACTCGCGCTTCTGAACACCGCGCCCAGCAGGACGAGGACGAAGACGAACGCCAAACCCGTCAGGCCGATGCGAACGCGCTGCATGTGCGTGAGATCTCCCGCCCCTTGCGACGCTGAAAGTAACGAATTGCGATGCGCTTGTCGAACTCCAGCTTTTCGCGCAATTGTAAAGTTTCTCTTGACGAGAGCGGTCACACTCGGGGAAGGGGCCGGACATGCAGAAAATTCTTCGTGTGCTCACCGCCGCCTCAGTCGCGGCACTCCTCCCACTTGCGGCCTGCAATCAGGAGCCGGAGGTCATCAACGCGGGTCCGCCGGATACGCAGGCGAAAGATCTGGCTGCGGCTGCCCCCGTTGAGCTTCCACCGTCGATCGTGGCCAGCCGCACCTACCGGTGCAAGGACAACAGCCTCGTCTATATCGACTTCATGAGCAACCAGACGGCGAATTACCGGACGACCAAGGCAGGCGAGGCCACCGCCGTCCTGACTTCGCCAGCGCCGGGCCAGCCTTATGTCGCCGACGGCTATTCGGTGAGCGGCAGCGGCACCGAAATCAACCTCACCGCGCCCGGCAAGGGCAGCCAGAGCTGCAAGGCCTAAGCGCAGCTTTTCATGGATTCCGCCAGGCCGGCCGATCATTCGGCCGGCCTTTTTTGTGCCCCCGCCTGAGCGCGGACCCCCGTCAGGCCGGCGCGTCCGCCGCCACGGTCATGGCGTCCAACCGCCGCTGCATCTCCTCGGGCGAGACATCCTCGATGTGCGTCGCGAGCGACCAGCGATGGCCGAACGGATCGATCAGGGTCCCCGTCCGGTCGCCGTAGAATTGATTCTCGACCGCCCGCTCTTCGCGCGCGCCGGCGGCCAGCGCGCGGCCAAAGGGGAGGTCGACATCGGTGACGTAGAGAACGAGGCTGACGCTGGTGCCGCCGCGCGTCGCCGGCCCGACCATGTCCATCTCCGGCCATTCGTCGGACAGCATGACGTGCGAATCGCCAATCTTGATCTCGGCATGGCCGGTCCTGCTGCCGATCGGCAAGCGCAGCACCTCGGTCGCGCCGAACGCCTCGCGGTAGAAGGCGATCGCCGCCGCCGCATCGTCGACGATCAGATAAGGGGTAACGCTATGATAGCCGCTTGGAATCGGATTGACGCTCATTGCAGCGCTCCTCTCTGCTCCAGGGCTGCCGATTATCCCCCTTCCGGCATGACCCCGCAAGGACGGGAGGCCGCAAGGCCGGTTTGGACATGCCCCCCAACTGGCGTCTCGGGGTCTGCCTGCGCATCGCTCTTGCGGAAAACCGGGTCCCACTTTTCCGCGCGATGCTCTAGAGGCGCGCGATGAGCGAATCTCCGATCACCCCTTCAGTCGTCGCCGAACATGGCCTGTCACCCGAGGAATATCAGCGCGTGCTGCACGCGCTGGGGCGGACCCCGAACCTGACCGAGCTCGGCATCTTCTCCGTCATGTGGTCGGAGCATTGTTCGTACAAAAGTTCGCGCATTCATCTGAGGAAACTGCCGACCAGCGGGCCGCAGGTCATCCAGGGTCCGGGCGAGAATGCCGGCGTGATCGACATCGGCGACGGGCAAGCGGCGATCTTCAAGATGGAGAGCCACAACCACCCCTCCTATATCGAACCCTACCAAGGCGCAGCGACCGGCGTCGGCGGCATCCTGCGCGACGTCTTCACGATGGGCGCCCGGCCGGTCGCGAACCTCAATGCGCTTCGCTTCGGGCGGCCCGATCATCCCAAGATGCGCCACCTGATCTCGGGGGTGGTGCACGGCATCGGCGGCTACGGCAACTGCGTCGGCGTCCCGACGGTGGGCGGAGAGGTCAACTTCCACCGCGCCTATGACGGCAACATCCTGGTCAATGCGATGACGGTCGGCGTCGCCGAGATCGACAAGATCTTCTATTCGGCGGCGTCGGGCATCGGCAATCCGATCGTCTACGTGGGCTCGAAGACCGGCCGCGACGGCATCCACGGCGCGACCATGGCGTCGGCCGACTTCACCGAGGACAGCGAAGAGAAGCGCCCGACCGTCCAGGTCGGCGATCCGTTCACCGAGAAGCTGCTGATCGAGGCGTGCCTCGAATTGATGGGCTCGGACGCGATCGTCGCGATCCAGGACATGGGTGCCGCGGGCCTGACCTCGTCGAGCGTGGAGATGGCGTCCAAGGGCGGAGTCGGCATCGAACTCGACATGAACGCCGTCCCCTGCCGCGAGCAGGGCATGACTCCGTACGAAATGATGCTGTCGGAAAGCCAGGAGCGGATGCTGATGGTCCTCAAGCCGGGCCGCGAGGCCGAGGCCGAGGCGATCTTCCGCAAATGGGAGCTCGATTTCGCGGTGATCGGCCGGGTGACCGACACCGGCCACATGGTGCTCAAATGGAATGGCGCGGTCGCCGCCGACATTCCGCTCGCGCCGCTCGCCGACGAAGCGCCGCTCTACGATCGGCCGTGGGTCGCAACGCCCAAGCCAGCGCCGCTTGAACAGGCTCCCGACACAAAAGACCCGGCCGCCGATCTGGTCAGGCTGATGGGATCGCCCGATCTCGCCAGCCGCCGTTGGATTTGGGAGCAGTACGATCATATGGTCGGCGCCGACACCGTCCAGCGCCCCGGCGGCGATGCGGCGGTGGTGCGGGTGCACGGCACCGACAAGGGCCTCGCCATCTCCACCGACGTGACACCGCGTTACTGCTTCGCCGATCCGGTCGAGGGCGGCAAGCAGGCGATCGCCGAATGCTACCGCAATCTTTCCGCCGTCGGCGCCAAGCCGCTCGCGACGACCGACTGCATGAATTTCGGCAACCCCCAGCGTCCCGAGATCATGGGCCAGTTCGTCGGCTGCATCGAAGGCATGGCCGAAGCATGCCGCGCGCTCGATTTCCCGATCGTGTCGGGTAATGTGTCGCTCTACAACGAAACCAAGAACGACGACGGCTCCGGCTCGGCAATCCTGCCGACACCCGCGATCGGCGGCGTCGGGCTGCTCGACGATTGGCGCAAGTCGGCGACGATCGCCTTCAAGGAAGAAGGCGAGGTGATCTGGATGATCGGCGGCGGGTGGGGCGCCCACCTCGGCCAGTCGCTGTGGCTGCGGGAAATCGCCGGCCGCGAAGCGGGCCCTCCTCCGCCGGTCGATCTCGACGCCGAGCGCCGCGCCGGCGAAGTGGTGCGCGCCGCGATCGGGGATGGGCTGGTCAGCGCGGTCCATGATTGCTCGGACGGCGGCGCGTTGGTCGCGATCGCCGAGATGGCGCTCGCGGGCGATGTCGGCGCTTTATTGTCGATCGAGAACGGCGCAGGGCCGCTCGCCCCGCGCCTGTTCGGCGAGGACCAGGGCCGCTATGTCGTAACCGTCCCCGCCAGCGACGAGCGCGCGATCGGGCGTGCGCGGCAGGCGGGGCTCGAGGTCGTTCGGCTTGGCGTCACCGGCGGCAACAGGATCGCCAGCGAGGAGGACCGCTTCAGCGTCGCGCTCGCGGACCTGCGCCGTGCGCACGAGGGCTTCTTCCCGACCCTGATGGGCCCCGACGCGGCGCTTGCCTGACGCCCGCGCCCCGTTGCGCTTGGTCTGCGCTCGGCCGCCGGCTAAGGCAGTGTGATGGCGGATCCACACCCAAGCGCCGCATGACCGGCAGCGGCCGCGTCGTGACGCTCGACCTGTTGCGCGGGGTGGCGGTGATGGGCATCCTCGCGATCAACATCGTCGCTTTCGCGTTGCCGCTGGACGCCTACCTCAACCCGCGCGCGTTCGGCCTGGAGAGCGACGCCGATCTCCTTTCCTGGGCCGCCAGCTTCGTCCTGATCGAAGGCAAGATGCGCGGCCTCTTCTCATTGCTGTTCGGCGCGAGCATGCTGCTGGTGATCGAGCGGGCCGAGGAGGCGGGCGAGCCCTCCGCCAGGGTGCATTTCCGCCGCATGGGATGGCTGCTGCTGTTCGGCCTCGTCCATTATTATTTCATCTGGCACGGCGACATCCTCAGCCTCTACGCGGCGATCGGTCTCGTCGCCTGGTTCCTGCATGGCTCTGCGCCGCGCGCGCTGGTGCGGCTCGCCACGGCGCTGATCGTGCTGCAATTCCTGTTGTTCGCGATGCTCGCGTTGCCGGGGACCGGCCTGCTCGCCGGTCCGCAAGCGGCGACCGCGTCGGGCCAGCCTTCGGCTGGACCGGCGATCGCGGCGCGGGCCGCGGAGGCGCTCGCGCTCTACCGCGGAAGCTACGGCGGCATCGTCCACCACCAATTCACAGACGGCCTCGACGGCCCGCTCGTCGCGATCCTGATGAACGGCGCCGAGACGCTCGGTTACATGCTGCTGGGGATGGCGGCGCTGAAGAGCGGCTTCATCACCGGGAGCTGGAGCGTCCGGCGCTATCGGCAGATCGCGGCGGGTGGCTTCGCGTTCGGCATCCCGCTCGGCTTGCTGCTCGCGCTTGGCCTCATCCACGAGCAATTCAGCAATCCCGCGATCATATCGCTCAACCTCGCCGCAACCACCTTGCTGCGGCCGATCATGATCTTCGCGACGATCGCCGTGATCATCCTCGCGACGCGGCGCAGCGGCGCGCTGACCGATCGGATTGCCGCTACCGGGAGAGCCGCCTTTAGCAATTATCTCGGCACCAGCATCCTGATGACCGGGCTGTTCTACGGCCACGGCCTCGGGTTGTTCGGCAAGCTCACCCGGGCGGAGCTGTGGCTGGTCGTGCTGCCGACCTGCATGCTGATGCTGCTGTGGAGCAAGCCATGGCTCGAACGTTATCGTTACGGGCCGTTCGAATGGCTGTGGCGCAGCCTCGCGCGCGGGCAGCCCCAGCCGATGCGCAAGCGCGCCGTGACCGGCTAGATTCGCCCGAAATTCTGGTTGCTGACTCCGGCCTTGCCGAACGCGGGGCGCCGCTCGACCAGCGGATTGCTTTCCCTGTCGAACAATTCGAGCGTCTCGCGGTAGAGCGGACGAAGCCTCGCGACGGCCGGAAGCAGCTCATCGGGAAAGGTGCGCTGCTCGATCGCGCGGCGCGCGGCGAATTCGATGTCCTCGGCGAGCTGGCCGAGTGGCTCGGCGCCGAACTGGCGGGCTTCCGACTTGAGCGTGTGCGCGGGAATGACGAGTCCGGTGGTGTCGCGGCGCTGCATCGCTTCCTCGATCTTCGCGACCGACTTTTCGCCATCTTCCCGGAAATAGCCGAGAATCCGGACGAATCCGGGGCCGAGCTCGGCGCGCGCGCGCGAAAAAACGTTCCAGTCCACGATAGCGTTGATTTCCGACAAATCACCGCTCCTTCTTGAGATTATTGGTCCACCTCGTCCGCCGAGGACTCTAGGCGGGTTATGTAAACAGGGCGTTGACGCCGTCAGCCGATCAGTACGATGAAAGCATCGGTTTCGGCTCGATCGGCCGCAAATTTCCAGCTGCGCTCGGTGCACAGCTGAGCGATCTCCCGCCCCGCCGCAGGATCGTCCGCGAGGATGCGGATCGCCCCCGGAGAGGCCATCTCGCGCGCCGCACGGCAGAGACGAAGCACCGGCCACGGGCAGCGCAGCCCGCGCGCATCGACGAGCTTTTCTCCCCCGGTCATCGCTCGCGCCTCACCGCCAGCGCCTTACCGATCGAACGGGTTGCCGGGCGCCCGCACATGCAGGCGCACCGGTACCGCGCCGAACCCGAGCGTCTTGCGCATGTCGTTGGTAAGATAGCGTTTGTAGCTCTCCGGCAGCTGGTCGACTCGCGTTCCGAAGATGACGAAGCTTGGCGGCCGCGTGCCGACCTGGGTGATGTAACGCAGCTTGATCCTCTTGCCGTGCGGCGCAGGCGGCGGATTGCGCTCGATCGCGTCGGCGAACCAGCGGTTGAGCTCGCCCGTGCTGACGCGTTTCTGCCAGATCTCGCGCAGCTCGAAGGCGGCGTCGAGCAATTGATCCAGCCCCTTGCCGGTCTTGCCCGAGACCGCGAGCAGCATCACGCCGGGCGCCTGCGAAAGCCCCTCCGCGAGCGCCGCGCGCACGCCCTGAAACAGCGACGACTGGTCGTGCGCGACGTCCCATTTGTTGATCGCGATCAGCAAGGCGCGCCCTTCCTGCAGCACCTGGTCCGCGATGCGCAGATCCTGCGCCTCGAGCCCGAGCGTGGCGTCGAGCAGCAAAACGACGACCTCGGCGAAATCGACCGCTCGGCGCGCGTCGGCGACCGACAATTTCTCGAGCTTGTCCTGGACACGGGCCTTCTTGCGCATGCCGGCGGTGTCGATCAGCCGCACCGGCCGTCCCCGCCACTGCCATTCGATCTCGATCGAATCGCGGGTGATGCCGGCCTCGGGGCCGGTGATCAGCCGGTCCTGCTCGAGCAGCCGGTTGATCAAGGTGGACTTGCCGGCGTTAGGCCGGCCGACGATCGCCAGCCTGAGCGGATGCTCCTCCTCCTCGGCCTCCGCGTCGGGCTCCTGCTCGACATAGGGAAGGAGTTGCTCGAACAGGTCGACGACGCCCTCGCCATGCTCGGCACTGATCGCGATCGGCTCGCCGAAGCCCAAGGAATAGGCCTCCATCGTCCCCGCCTCGCCGGCCTTTCCCTCGGCCTTGTTCGCCGCGACGATCACCGGCGTGCTGCCGGTTCTCAGCCAGCGTGCGATCTCTTCGTCGAGCGGGGTGAGGCCGGCCCGCGCATCGATCAGGAACAAGGCGACATTGGCCTCCGCGACGGCGGCGGTGGTCTGCGCGCGCATTCGGCCCGGAAGCGTGTCGGGATCCTCATCCTCGTAGCCGGCCGTGTCTATCACCCGGAAATCGAGGCCGAGCAGGTGGGCATCGCCTTCGCGGCGGTCGCGCGTCACGCCGGGACGGTCATCGACCAGTGCCAGCCGCTTGCCGACCAGCCGATTGAACAGGGTCGACTTGCCGACGTTGGGCCGGCCGACGATCGCGACGGTGGGAAGCTTCGCCATGGCGGCGCCCTGCCCCGTTGCCGCCCGGCGGTCAACCGGCGTGCTTTGTCCGCGCGTGCCGGACGCTCCGCGATCCGGCTCGCCCCGGTTGAGGGGGAATCCGAGCGCGCCGGTGCCGTCGTCTCACCTCTACGAACAGACGCGACGAAGGTTAGCGCCAGGCCGACAGCTTGCCGTCGTCGCTGAGGATATAGAGCGTGTTGTCGGCGACGATCGGCGGCAGCGAGATGTCCTGGTTGGTCTTCGCCACCGACTGGACCTGGCCGTTCGCCGGCGAGACGTTGACCAGCTCGCCGATCGAATTGACGAGGATCAACCGATCGCCGGCGAGCAAAGGCCCGCGCCAATAGACGGGACCCTTCTTGTCCTCTTCGTCGCGGAAACGGCGCAACTGGCTGATCCAGCGCACCTTGCCGCTCGACCGCGCGATGGCGAGAAGCTGCGCCTGATCGGTGACCACGAAAATCCATTCGCCGGCGACCCACGGGGTCGAAATGCCCGCCGCATTGATCTCCCAGATGCGCTGCCCGGTGTTGAGCTCGAGCGCGACCATGCGGCCGCCCTGGCCGATCGCATAGACCCGCCCGGCATCGATCACCGGATTGGCGTCGATGTCGGAGAGCGTTCCGACCACCGTCGAGATGCTCGTCCGCGCGAGCACGTCCTGCCAGAGGGGGCGGCCGTTCTCGTAGCGATAGGCGGTAAGCTCGCCCGAGGAGTAGCCCGCGACCACCGTGCCCTGCGCGGCCGCCGGCGCCGCCGTCCCGAACACGCCCGCCAGCTCGACCGATCCCGAATCCTGCCACCGGGTCTTGCCGTCGGCCGGATCGAGCGCGAACAGCTGATTGTCCTGGCTCACCACATAGACATTGTCGTTGGCGATGGTCGGCGCGCCGCGCAGCGGCCCGCCCGGCCGCACCCGCCAGATCTGCGCGCCGGTGGCGGCATCGAACGCCGCCGTGTCGCCGAGCCCGTTGGTCGCGTAGACACGGCCGTTGTCGTAGCTGACGCCGCCGCCGAACAACAAGGCACTGCTGCCGGTATATTCGCCGCTCCACAGGCTCATGCCGCCGCGGGTCTCCTTGGGATCGCCGACCCGCACATGCCAGATCTGCCGACCATTGGCGGGGTCGAACGCGCGCAGGTTCGCCATCGCGTCGACGACGTAGATCTTGCCGCCGCCGACGACGGGCGCGGACGCGAGCCGGATGCGGCTGTTGCCGCCCTGCCCGATGTCGACGCTCCACGCGCGGCCCAGCGCAGCGCCGAGCGTGACATGGGTCATCGACTTGGCGGCATTGCCGCCCGGCTGCGGCCATTCGGGGTTGGTCACGGCCGGCGGAATTGTCACGGCGACGTCGGCGAGCGCCGGATCGGCCTCGATGCTCGCTTCGGCGCTCAGCACCGCGACCCGTTCGCCAACCGTCGGCGTCTTCGGCTTGCCCTTGCCGTCGAACAGCCCGCAGCCGCCAAGCAGGGCAAGCGCGGCCAAGGAGACAATCAATCGCTTCATTCGCTTACTTCCTTCATTGCCCCTTCGCCGCGGGCGTGGCGGCGCGGTCCTCGACCGCATCGATGCCAAGCGAGCCGGCCATCTCCCGTGCACGCGAACGGATCGAACGCGGCACGCTTTCATCCTTTGCGATCGCCGCGAAGATCGGCGCGGCAAGCTCCGGCTTCCCGGCTTTCAAATGCGCAATCGCGATCATCTCGCCGGCGCTTCCGAACCAGGGGTTGCCGGCGACCGCCAACGGCTTGAGCCGCTCGATCACCGCAGCCGGAGCAAGCGTGTCATATTCGAGCGCGGTCTGGCGGATTGTCGCGACATCGCGATAGGGCTGGGCGAAATCCTCGTCCTGCGCGACCGCCTTGTAGGTCGTGATCGCGGCTGCGTCATTGCCGGTCTGAACGGCGACCGCCGCCTTGGTCAGCAGCGCCGCAGCGCGATAGCCGGGCCCGCCGTTCTTGGCGACGTCATCGAGCCTCGCATCGATCCCGCTGGTGCGGCCGCCGGCGATGTCCTCGAAGATGCGGTTCAAGGTCTCGGACTGCTGGCCCGCCCGCTCTTCCTTTTCCTGCTGCCACCACAGGTAGCCGCCCAGGCCTCCGAGGAACAGCAGCAGCAGGATGGCGGCGGCGGCGCCATAGCGGCGCATCGCGCGGCTGACCTGCTCGCGGCGAAGCTCCTCGTCCACCTCGCGGTAGAATGCTTCATTCTCCTTGGGCGTAACAGCCAAGACTTTCCTCCATCGGCGGGCCGGCGACCACGCCATTCCGGACAGCTTCACGCCTAGACAGGATGGAAGATGAACGGAAGATTGGCGGGCGGCGGATCGCTCCCGTTCCTCCTCTATCGAGGCTGTGCATCAAACGGAAGGGACTTCGCCCTTGGGGGCATAGACCTGCTCGGCGCCGGGAAAGGTGCGGTCGCGAACCTCGGCGGCGTAGACCGCAGCGGCGGCGCTGATCCGCGATGCGAGATCGTCGAAGCGCTTCACGAAACGCGGCGTCCGCTCGAACAGCCCGAGCATGTCCTCGGTCACCAGCACCTGCCCGTCGCATTGCGCCGACGCGCCGATGCCGATCACCGGGCAGTGCACCGCGCGTGTGGCGGCGATCGCAATCTCCTCGACCACGCCCTCGACGACGATCGCGAAGCTGCCCGCATCGGCAACCGCCTTGGCGTCCGCGACGATCTTCGCGGCCTCGGCCTCGTCGCGGCCGCGCGCGCCGTATCCGCCCAGCACGTTGACCGCCTGCGGCGTGAGCCCGACATGGCCGATCACCGGGATGCCGCGCCGGGTGAGGAAGGCGATCGTCTCCGCCATCGCCTCGCCGCCTTCGAGCTTGACCGCGGCGGCGCCGGTTTCCTTGAGGATCCGCGCCGCGCTCTCGAACGCATGCGCCGGGCTCGCCTCGTAGCTGCCGAACGGCATGTCGATCGCGACCACCGCATGCCACGAGCCGCGGACCACCGCCGCGCCGTGCGCACACATCATCTCGAGGCTGACCGGGATCGTCGAGGGAAGGCCGTAGATCACCTGGCCGAGGCTGTCGCCGACCAGCAGAAGATCGCAGTGCGGATCGAGCAGCTGCGCCATCCGCGCGGTGTAGGCGGTCAGCATGACGATCGGATCGTTGCCCTTGCGCTCGCGGATCGCCGGCACGGTCAGGCGGCGCATCGGCGCCGGCGTCGGGTTGGCGCGGCTGGTCGCGGTGTCGAGCGTGTAAGTGGACATCGCCGGGCTTTTAGCGACTCCCCGGGCGCTTTGCCAGAAATGACCTTCTAGAGGCTCAGAGCAAAGTGCCGCGATAGCGGTCGGCGTCGAAGCCGACCAGCAGGCCCCCGTCACCCTCCACCACCGGACGACGGATCATCGAGGGCTGCGCCACCATCAGCGCGATCGCCTTGGCTTCGTCGAGATCCTGCTTCTCCACGTCTGGCAACTTGCGATAGGTCGTCCCGCTGCGGTTGAGCAGCCGCTCCCACCCGACGTCCTTCGCCCAGCCGAGCAGCCGCTCGGCCTCGATCCCCGCGCTCTTGTAATCGTGGAAGGCGTAGCGGACGCCATTGGCGTCGAGCCACGCGCGCGCCTTCTTGACCGTGTCGCAATTCTTGATGCCGTAGAGGGTGAGCGAGGGGGTGGCGTTCATCGGGTCCTCGGCTGCTGCTTCGTCGCCGTTTCGATAACGCTTAGCCTCGCAACCGTCACGCGCCTCGCTCGGCGAGCACGGCGAGCTGGGCCAGGACGGTGCCCCAGCCGTCGAAGAAGCCGGCCTCGTCGTGCATCGCGCGGTCGGCCGCGTCCTTGTGCATCACGTGGGCGTCGACCCTGGTCCCGTCGGGATGATCGGCAAAGGTGACGATCGCGGTGATGAACGGCTGCTGCGCGGGCCGCCAGCCGCCGGTCAGGCAGGTCGTGAAGACGATCCGCTCGCCCTGATCCACGGCGAGAAAGCAGCCGCTCATATGCGGCCTGAAGACGCCGTCGCCCTCGCAGATCCGGGTTTCGAACGCACCCCCGGGCTCGAGCTCCATCAGGTCGACGCGGCATTGCGCCGGGGCCGGGACCCACCATTGCTCGAAACGGGTTCGGTCCGCCCAGGCGCTC
>Ga0255338_1005649_pt1 | contig 11304 bp, 12 predicted proteins | sample MeOH1_35cm_T4_19_FD_203715 | JGI IMG/M metagenome (GOLD analysis project Ga0255338, IMG submission 203715) | Sandy soil microbial communities from University of British Columbia, Vancouver, Canada - MeOH1_35cm_T4_195 | ecosystem: Engineered > Artificial ecosystem > Sand microcosm > Unclassified ... | reverse complement strand
GTCTCCTGGGGCTCGGCGAGCCTGGCCACATGGGTGCGGTCCTCGAGATCGAAGTAGCTCGGCGAGCGCCGGTCGAGAAAGAGCCGGGCGAGCGTGCTCTTGCCCGACTGCCGCGGCCCGTTCAAGGCGACCGCCCGGGATCGCCCCAGCGCGGTGCGGATCGACTGGACCAATGCCGGACGCGGAATCATGCCCGGCATTGTCCCACAGCGGACCATGAAAATCGAAAGCGCCGGTTTCGATTTTCATGGTCGGCGCCAGCCCTCGGCGGAACGAGAACGGGCTACGCGAACGGTCGCCCGCCTGGCGGCGTGACCCGCCCCTTCCCGTCCTGCACCGGTCGAAGGGCCATCGCCCGGATCGTCACACCGGCCGCACGCCGATCAGCGGCGCATGCAGCCAGACCGCGAAGACCGCCCAGGCGACGAGGCCCGCGACCACGGTGATCGCCGTGCGTGATGCGTGGCCGGCGAGGTACACCGTGCCCGCGGCCCGGTCGCGCCGGCGCGCCGCGCTGAAGCTGAAGACCGCCCAGACCAGGAACGCGCCGAACAGCAGGACGTCGGCCAGGTTGCCGTTGGCCAGCAGGTGCGCCAGGGCCCAGGTCTTCACGCCCAGCACCATCGGATGGTGCAGCTTCGACTTGATCTGGTTGCCCGGCACGTAGGCGGCGGCCAGCAGCACGAAGGCGACCGCGGTGAGCAGCGAGGCCAGGTGGTTCATGCCGCGCGGCGGCGTCCAGAGCACCACCGGCTGCTGGCGCGCCAGGCCATAGCCCCAGATCAGCAGCGCGAAGCCGGCGATGGACAGCACCGAATAGAGGCCTTTCCACGGGCTCTCGCCGATGCGCCCGATGGTGGCCGTGCGCCAGCCGTCGGCGAGGATGCGGGTGGAGTGCACGCCGAGAAACAGCACCAGTCCGAGAATCAGGATCGTCATGGTCCAGCCTCCTTGTCGAGTTTGGCCGCGATTATGGACCGGCGGCGAAGCGCCGCAGTCCGGCGCCGATGACGCGACAGGAAGTCCGCCTACAGACGAGTGTGGCCGCCGACCCCAGACTGGCAGCAAGGACCGGTCCGGGACCGGTCCAGGAGAGGTCCATGCAACGCGTCGCCACGCTCAGCCCGCCCCACCCTGCCGCCGAGACGCACCAGGGCGAAGACGACCAGACCAGCCTGGAAAAGGCAAAGGACAAGCTGCGCGGCTTCTTCCAGCGGCCGTCGTCCGGACGCACCAGCACGCTGGGCCGGAAGGTGGAGAAGCCGGGGTCCGGCGCGGCGGCCGGGCCGAGCGGGCAGACGGAAAGCGTGAAGGATCGCAGGCACGCCAACAAGTGAGCCGGCACCCGGCGCGCCAGAGCTTCCCTAGACGACCAGCGGTGGCGCCAGGGCCCGTATGCGGGCCGCGACGTGCCGAGCCGCGCGCGACAGTGGCCGCTGCGTCGTGAGCGCCAGCGCGACGGTGCGGCGGATGCCTGGCTTCACCACGCGGGCGGCCGCGAGCGTCCCGCGCGCGATTTCCTCCTGCACCGCCATCAGGGGCAACAAGGTGTAGGCGTGGCCGCTGCGCGCCACGTCCTTCATGCCACTGGAGCTGTCGACCGACATCACCACGTCCAGCCGCACGACATGACGCCGGGACAGCTGGTCGAGCATCACCCGCAGGCCGTTCGGCGCGGCCGGCAGGACCAGCGGCACGCCGGCCAGCGCCTTGAACGGCACGGTGTCACCGCCCAGCAGCGCGCTGCCGGGCCTGCCGATCAGCCAGGTGTCCGCCGTGCCGAGCACCTCCTCGGCACGCGCCACGGTCGGCCCGTACCGGTTGATGACCGCGACGTCCAGCCGGCCGCTCGCAATCTGTTCGTCCAGGTTGCCGCTGAAGCCCTCGGTGGCGTGCAGGCTCACGCCCGGCGCCTGCGCGCGCAGGTCGGCGAACAGGAGCGGCAGCAGTTGCGGGGACAGCGAGGGCAGCACGCCGACGTGCACGGTGCCCGTCGGCACCCCCGCCGATTCGCGCGCGACCTCGCCCAGGCGCTCCACCTGCTCCAGCGCGGCGCGCACCTCGGGCAGCATGCGCCGCCCGAAATCGGACAGCGCCATCCCGCGGCCCGTGCGCTCGAACAGGCGGTCGCCCCAGTCGCCTTCGAGGGCCGCGATGCGCCTGCTGATGAGCGACTCGGCCAGGTCCGTCGCGGCCGCCGCCCGGGCCAGCGACCCCTGGTCCGCCACCTGCACGAACGACTGCAGCTGCTTCAGATTCATGCCTTCACTTTAATGCAAACCTGGATTGCATGACCTCCTCTTTCACGCAAGCCAGCCTCGGCCTAAGCTGGCCTTGTTCATCGAGGAGACAACACCATGCGCATCCCCCGGCCGCTCGTCGCGCTCGCCGCGTCCCTGGCGCTCGCCGCGCCCTTTGCCCACGCTCAGGCGCCCACCTGGCCGCGCCAGCCCGTCACGCTGGTCGTTCCCTTTCCGGCCGGCGGTCCCACCGACGCCATGGCCCGCGCGCTGGCCCAGAAGCTGGGCGACCGCCTCGGCCAGGGCGTGGTGGTCGAGAACAAGGGCGGTGCGGGCGGCAGCATCGCGGCCGAGGCGGTGGCGCGCGCCGCGCCGGACGGCCACACCCTGTTCTTCGGCACCACCGGCACGCTCGCGATCAACCCGAGCCTGTACGCCAAGCTGCGCTACGACCCGGTCAAGGACTTCGCCCCGGTCAGCCTGATGGCCACGACGATGAACGTGCTGGTGGTCAACCCCGACGTGCCGGCGAAGAACCTCTCCGACCTGGTCAAGCTGGCCAAGGCGAAGCCGGGCACCATCACCTACGGCTCCGCCGGCAACGGCAGTTCCAACCACCTGTCCGGCGAGCTGTTCCGCAGCAGCGCCGGCGTGCAGGTCAACCACATCCCCTACAAGGGCAGCGCGCCCGCGCTGGTGGACCTGCTGGGTGGCCGCCTCACCATGATGTTCGACACCATCGCGCAGCAGACGCAGAACGTGGCGGCTGGCAAGGTGCGCGCGCTCGCGGTGACGGGGCCCCAGCGTTCGCCGCTGCTGCCGGACGTGCCCACGGCGCAGGAAGCCGGCCTCAAGGACTTCGACGTGACGATCTGGTACGGCGTGCTCGCGCCAGCCGGCACGCCCGCGCCTGTGGTCGAGCGGCTCAGCCGCGAGATCGGCGCCGTGATGTCGGGCGAGGACATGAAGAAGCGCATGCAGGCCGACGGTGCCGAGGCGCGGCCCACCACTCCCGCGGAATTCGCGGCGCTGATCAAGCACGACATGAGCAAGTGGGGACCCGTCGTCAAGGCTTCCGGCGCCACGCTCGACTGAGGACCCCCGTGACGAAGATCGATCCGCGGCTCGCCGCGATGTTCCGCCCGCGCAGCGTTGCCGTGGTCGGCGCCACCGACGACGCCAATCGCGTGGGCGGCCGGCCGCTGCACTACCTGCGCCGCTTCGGCTTCGCGGGCGCCGTGTACCCGGTCAACCCGAAGCGAGACGTGGTCCAGGGCTACCCCGCGCATGCCTCGCTGGCGGACCTGCCCGAAGCCCCGGACGTGGCCGTGCTCGCGGTCGGGGCCGACCACGTGCAGGACGTGCTGCGCCAGTGTGCCGGGCGCGGCGTGCACAGCGCGATCGTGATGAGCTCGGGCTTCGGCGAGACCGGGGCCGCCGGCATGCAGCGCCAGGCGCAACTGGCGGCCGAGGCGCGGGCCCTGGGCGTGCGCCTGGTCGGCCCCAATGCACAGGGCCTGGCCAACTTCCAGACCGGCGCGGTGCTGAACTTCAGCACCATGTTCATGGAAGTGCCGCCGCAGGACGGACCCGTGGCGGTGATCAGCCAGAGCGGCGCGGCCAGCGTGATGCCGTATGCGCTGCTGCGCGAACGCGGCATCGGCGTGCGCTACGTGGTGGCCAGCGGCAACGATGCCGATGCCTCGGTGTGCGAACTGGCACTGGCCGCGGCGGCCGACCCGGACATCCGCGTGCTGCTGCTGTACATCGAATCGCTGTCGGACGTCGCGAGCCTGGAGCAAGCGGCGCGGCTCGCGCGCGCGCGCGGCGCCGCGGTGGTGGCGCTCAAGTCGGGCCGCAGCGCCCACGGCGCCAGGGCCGCGGCCTCGCACACGGGCGCCATGGTCAACGACGATGCGCTGGTCGACGCGTTCCTCGAGCGCCACGGCATCTGGCGCGCCGCCGATGTGCACGGCCTGGTCAACGCGGTGGAGCTCTACCTCGCCAGCGGCCTGCGCCCGGCGCAGCGCCTGGTGGTCATGAGCCACAGCGGTGCCGTGGGCGTGGTCTGCGCCGACACGGCGGAGCGCCTCGGCCTGCCGCTCGCGCAGCTTGGCCGCGACACGGTGCAATCGCTCACGCGCATCATGCCGTCCTTCGCCACGGCGCAGAACCCGGTGGACCTCACGGCGTCGCTGCTGTCCGACGGCACGATGTTCGGCTGCACGCTGGAGGCGCTCGCCGGCGATCCCCAGGCCGACATGTTCCTGGTCGGCGTGCCCGTGGCCGGCGCAGGCTATGACGTGCCGGGCATGGCCGCCGACGCGGCGCGCTTCCTGCAGCGCACCGGCAAGCCACTGGCGGTGTCGGCGCCGCAGGCCTCGGTGCGTGCCGCGTTCCGCGCGTCGGGCGTGCCGGTGTTCGACCATGAGACCGACGCGCTCGCGGCGCTGCACCAGGTCACGCGCCACGCCGTCCTCGCGCAGGCCGCCGCCCGCCGCGATGCCGTCCCTCGCGACCCGGCGGCGAGCGCGCCAGGCGCCGAATGCGGGCGCGTGGCGGGCACGCTCAGCGAGGCCGACAGCCTGGCGCTGCTGCAGTCCGCCGGCATCCCTGTGGTCCCGCATCGCCTGTGCCGCAGCCAGCGCGAGGCCGTGCAGGCCTGGCGCGAGCTCGGCCCCGACGTCGTGGTCAAGGCCTGCAGCGCCGCCATCGCGCACAAGTCGGAGCATGGCCTGGTGTTCCTGGACCAGCGCAGCGAGGAACAGGTGCTGCGCTCGTACGAGGAATGCGTCGCCCGCGTGCGCGCCCTGGGGCAACCGCTGGAGGGTGTGCTGGTGGCGCGGCGCGTGCGCGGCCAGCGCGAGTTCGCGCTGGGCGTGAAGCAGGACACGCTGTTCGGCACCGCCGTGATGGTCAGCGACGGCGGCAAGTACGTCGAGGCGTTGAAGGATTTCGTGGTGCTGCTGCATCCCTTCGGCGAGCAGGACGTACTGGACAAGCTGGCCGGCCTGCGCATCGCGCCCATCCTCGCGGGCGTGCGTGGCGAGCCGGCCGTGGACCTGCAGGTGGTGGCCGGCGCCGCCGTGGCGCTCGGCCGCTTCGCCGCCGCGCAGGCCGGTCGCGTCGCCTCCATCGATCTGAACCCGCTGGTGGCGGGCTGCGCCGGCGCGGGTGGCTGGGCGGTGGACGCCGTCATCGAACAAAGGGAGTTTCCCCATGGCTGATCGCGAGGCCGTCACCCTGGAGCTCGATGGCCGCATCGGCATCGTGCGCTTCAACCGCCCGGCGGCGATGAACGCGGTGGACGATGCGGTCCGCCATCGACTGGCCGGCGCGCTCCGGCAGCTCGACGCCGGCGACCAGGCCGACGCCATCGTGCTCACCGGCAGCGGCGAGCGCGCGTTCTGCGCCGGGCAGGACCTGGAGGAATCGGCCGGCATCACGCCCGCGAACCTCGCCGCCTGGCTGAACCGCCAACATGCCATGTACCAGGCCGTGCGCGACGTGGCCAAGCCGATCGTCGCCGCGATCAACGGCACGGCGGTGGGCGCGGGCTTCCAGATGGCGCTGATGTGCGACCTGCGCGTGGCCCACCCGGGCGTGCGCATGGGCCAGCCCGAAGTGCGCGCCGGGCTCGCCAGCATCGTCGGCTCCTACCTGATGTCGCTGCAGATCGGCCATTCGCTCAACCAGCAGCTGTCGCTGACCGGCGAGCTGGTCTCCGGCGAGCGGGCCCACGCGCTGGGCCTGGTCAACGACCTGGTGCCGCAGGACCAGGTGCTCGCGCGTGCCGTGCAGCGCGCCATCGAACTCGCCGCCCAGCCGCGCACCGCCGTGCGCCTGACCAAGCAGCGCTTCCGCGAGCGCACGCAGCCCGGCTTCGAGGAGGCCTGCAGCGCCGGCATCCGCTACCAGCTGGAGTGCTATTCCAGCGGAGAACCCGGCCGGGTCATGGAGCAATTCCTCGCCCGCCGCCAACGCAAGGACGACACATGAAGATCGAGCATCAGCTGTTCATCGGCGGCGCCTGGCGCTTCGCGTGCGGGGACGACGACCTGCCGGTCACCGACAGCTACACCGAGGAGCCGTTCGCGAGCTATCGCAGCGCATCCCCCGGCGACGTGGATGCGGCGGTGCGCGCCGCCAGCGTCGCGTTGCCGCGGTGGTCCGCGACCCCGCTGCGCGAGCGTGTCGCCGCGGTGCGCCGCGTGGCGGACGGCCTGCGCCGGCACGGCGACGCGATTGCCGGCCTGATCTCGCGCGAGGTCGGCATGCCCGCGAAACTCTGCGCGCGCATCCAGGCCGGCGCGCCGATCGCGGCCTGGGACATGTACGCCGAGCTGGCGCCGCAGCTCGAGTGGGAACGGCGCATCGGGCATTCACTCGTGCAGCAGGTGGCCGTCGGCGTGGTCGCGTGCATCACGCCCTGGAACTACCCGCTGCACCAGGTCACCGCCAAGGTGGCGCCCGCGCTGCTGGCCGGCTGCACCGTGGTGCTCAAGCCCTCCGAGCTGGCGCCCTCCAGCGCCTTCCTGCTGGCCGAGGCGATCGAGCAGGCGGACCTGCCCCCCGGCGTCTTCAACCTGGTGCACGGCAGCGGCCCGGAGATCGGCGAAGCCCTGGTGACCCATCCCGAGGTGGACATGGTGTCCTTCACCGGGTCGACCCGTGCCGGGCAACGCATCGCCGCGCTGGCGGCGCAGGACATCAAGCGCGTGGCGCTGGAACTGGGCGGCAAGTCCGCCGCGCTGGTGCTGCCCGGCGCCGACCTCGCCACCGCGGTGAGATCGACCCTGGGCAGCTGCTTCCTGAACTCGGGCCAGACCTGTTCGGCCACGACGCGCCTGCTGGTGCCCCGCGCGCAGGCGGGGCCGGCCGCGCACCTCGCCGGCGAACTGGCTTGCCGCTGGGTGATGGGCGATCCGGCCGATCCGGCCACGCGCCTGGGCCCGCTGGTGTCGGCCGCGCAGCGCGAGCGGGTGCGGGCGATGGTCGACGCGGCCATCGCCGAGGGGGCCGAACTCGCCACGCGCGAAGGCACGCTGCCGCCGCGAGGCTTCTTCTTCCCGCCCACGGTGCTGGCCAAGGTCACGCCGGAGATGGCGATCGCGCGCGAGGAGGTGTTCGGCCCGGTGCTGGTGGTGATCCCTTACGACAGCGTGGACGAGGCGGTGGCCATCGCCAACGGCACCGGGTACGGGCTGGCCGCCACGGTCTGGGGCGCGGCGCCGGCGGGCGCCCTGCCGGTGGCGCGGCGCCTGCGCGCCGGGCAGGTGGACATCAACGGCGCGCCCTTCAATCCGCAGGCGCCCTTCGGCGGCTTCAAGCGCTCCGGGATCGGCCGCGAGAACGGCCTCGCCGGCATCGAGGAATTCCTCGAGCCCGTGTCCCTGCAACTGCCACCCGCCTATTTCGAGGCCTCATGAGCTCCCAGCAGATCCTCAGCACCGTCGACGGCGCCACCGCCGTCATCACCTTCAACCGCCCCGAGCGCATGAACGCGCTGACCAAGGTGCTCGAGGCGCAGCTGCGCGACGCGATCGAGCGGGCCGGCCGCGACCCGGGCATCCGTGCGATCGTGCTGACCGGCGCCGGCCGCGCCTTCTGCGCCGGGATGGACATGGACGAACTGGAAGTGCTGCCGCCCGAAGACATCCGCGCCGAGCAGTGGATGCGGCCCTACGACATGAACCGGCGCGCCGATTACCAGACCCGCTACTCCTACCTGCCGGCGGCGCCCAAGCCCGTCATCAGCGCGGTCAACGGCGCCGCCGCGGGGCTGGGCCTGGTGCTGGCGCTGTACAGCGACTTCCGCATCGCCTCGGAGCAGGCCGTGTTCGCCACCGCGTTCGCCCGGCGCGGACTGATCGCCGAGCACGGCATCGCCTGGATGCTGCCGCGCATCGTCGGCCACGCGAACGCGATCGACCTGCTGCTGACCTCGCGCAAGGTCGATGCCGCCGGGGCGCTGCGCATGGGGCTGGTGCACCGCGTCGTCGCGGCGGATCGCCTGCTGCCGGAGGCCCTGGCGCTCGCGCGGGCGCTGTCCACCGAGGTGTCGCCGCGCTCCGTGCGCGTGATGAAGCGCCAGCTCTGGGAAGCGCCCTACCAGGGCCTGGGCGAGGCGGTGGCGCTGGCGAACGCCGAGATGGCCGCCAGCCTGCAAAGCGAGGACTTCCAGGAAGGGGTGGCCCATTTCCAGGAGAAAAGGCCGGCGCGGTTCACCGGGCGGTGACGCTGCTCGCGCGAGGGCCGGCCGGCGATCCCCTGGTGCGGGCGGTGGCCGGCCTGGCGCACCGGGCGGCACGCCACCTTGGCCGTGTCGGGCCGCATGCCGCGCCAGGGCGTGCGGCAGGGGCCTGGGTCCGGCCTGCGGCCGCCGGCCGGTCAGGCGCCCTGCTGGATGCCCGCGACCACCCAGCCGCCGAAACCGGTGCGCGGCTTCGTCAGGTGCCAGACCTCGTCCAGGTCCTCCGGCGCCGCGCCGGCTTCGGTGCGCACGCTGCCGGTGAAGCGCACGCTGACCACGTACTGGTCGTCTTCCTCGGCGACGTTGAGCGCCTGCGCGTGCAGGCCGAACACCTCGGTCTTCTGCGCCGCCTCGCCGCGCGCGGCCACTTCCTCGCTCACGGCCTCGAACATCGCGGGCGTGAGGTAATCGCGCAGCCGGTCCAGGTCGCGCGCGTCATTGGCCGCCTGCAGCGCCATGAACTGGTCGCGGGCCGCGCGCTCGAACGCGGCGGTGTCGAAACCGGCCGGGATCGTGCCGGCGCCCGCCGCCGTGGCCAGCCCGGCGCCGGTGCCCGCGATGCGCGAGCCGATCAGCGAGCCGCCTTGCGGGGCCTCGTTGCCGGTGCGAAGCATGGCCGGCTCCGGCTGCCGGAACACGCCGCCGGGACCTGCCGCGCCGGCGCCCGCCAGCGCGCCGGGCTGCCCGGCCGCGCGCTTGCGCATCACGAAGCCGATGACGAAGAGCACCGCCATCGCCAGCAGCGCGATGGTGAGGATGTTGCCCAGCGCCTCGCCGAAACCGAAGTGCGAGGCCAGCGCCGCGATGCCCAGGCCGGCGGCGATGCCGGCCAGCGGGCCCATCCAGCTGCGCTTGGTGGCGGCAGCCGCCGCCGCCGGCGCGGCCGCAGCCGCGGTGGCCCCGGCGACCGGTGCCGCCTGCGTCGGCGCGCCCGGCGAGCCGGCCGGTGCCGTGTTGGCCGGCGCCGTCACGTTCTGGCGCTGCATGCCGCTGGACTTGCCTCCGCCCAGGCGCTTGGCCTGCGCGTCCAGGCCGGCCGTCATCCCCAGGGTGAGGACGACAGCGAACACAGCCAGTGTCTTTTTCATGAGATCTCCTTCGTTGGTGGTTGAGTAGAGCAAGGTAACAGGGAGAAGCATAAGAAAAAAGCAGATGCTGGCTGTAGATTATTCAGATAAAAGCGAAACGTATCGCGCCAAAGGCGCGATGCACGTCGCCGCTGGCACCTCGAGCGCAGAGCGTCTTTTGTGGGGAAACCGTTCTGGCTCCATAATGGATCCAACATCCAGGTGCCACCATGCCGAATCTCTCCATCAAGGAAGTCCCCGAAGAGATCGCCGAAGCGCTGCGCCAGCGCGCCGCGCGCAACCACCGGTCACTGCAGGGCGAACTGATGGCGATCCTGCACGAGGCGATCCGGCCTGCACCCGCGAGTCCGCCCGGGGATGAAAGGAAGCTCGAGGGACGCCGGGGCACCCGAACCATCGAGGATCTCGCTCGCGAGTCGCGCGTGTTGTATCCAGAGCCCGTGCGCGGAGGACCGCTCGCAGTGGACATCGTCCGCGCCGACCGGGACAGCCGGTGAGCGATGGTCCCGCCCCAGCGCCACTGCTTTACGTGGCCGAACCGCCGGCCGGTTACCTGGGCCGGCCTCCGCTCGTCGTTGATTGCAGCGTTCTCGGCGCAGTACTGTTCGAGGAGGAGTTGCGCGAAGCCGCACAGCGGGTCCTGTTCGGAAGAACGCTGCACGCGCCAGTGCTCCTGGACAGCGAGATCGTGAGCGTCGCGGCCAGGAAGAACCGGGCCGGTGTCCCCGAAGCAGTGATCACACGGGCGCTGACGCAATACGTCCAGCAGCAGATCGAATTCCGTCGACCCGACATCGAGGCGCAATATGCCTTGGCGCTGCGGTACGGCATCTCGACGTACGACGCCGCCTACCTGTGGCTGGCGGACGTGCTGCAGGCCCCGCTCGCCACCTTCGACGCGAAGCTGGCGAAGGCGGCGCGGGCGCATCTGGCAGGTTCTTGAGCACCCGCGCAGCCCGGCCTTGCCTGGTGCTGAACGACAGCGCGCAGGATATCTACCGCAAGAGCAAGGCGCGCGGGCTCGGATTCAAGCGCGTGGACATCCAGGCCTCCGGCCGCACGACCATCCCGCGCATCAACTACCGCAACACCAAGCAGATCCTGCAGACCGCTAATCTGGTCGCCGCCAAGTTTCTGAATCCCGAGGAACAGGACGACGACGGCGTGCCCGTGGTGCGGCCCGTGAGCTGCGGACGTGAAGGCGACGAGCCGCTGATCATCCGCCTGCCGCATGCGAGCGACGAACCAGGGAAGATTGCCGAGATCGTGGCCAACGCCCATAAAGAAGGCCACGCGTGGGGCGACATGGCGGTGCTGTGTCGCAAGCACACGCCGATGAAGCTATCGGACGCGATCTGGCTCCCGCCTGTCTTCGTCACGCCGGAGACCAACAAACTCATGCGTCTTCATGTGCATGCGCAGTTCCAGCACGTCGTGCTTCCGAAGGAGACCGAAGGGTGGACCGCTGTTTTCGGCTCCGCGCGCAGCTGCTGATGAACCTCATCTCTCATGAGAGCAATTACGGATCGCGACCCGCGAAGTCGAGAAATCGGAAGTGCACTGTGCGTGTACTTGTACTGATGCCGACGACGCGATAGGTAAGCGTGCGGCCGAGGCCCTCTAGAAACCGAACCACTGTATGAGCACGATCGCTGATCGTGCCCGCCGAAGGATGGTGTGCACTTAACGCAACAAGTGCACACATGCCAAGACAAGACACACA
>Ga0255338_1005648_pt1 | contig 11305 bp, 8 predicted proteins | sample MeOH1_35cm_T4_19_FD_203715 | JGI IMG/M metagenome (GOLD analysis project Ga0255338, IMG submission 203715) | Sandy soil microbial communities from University of British Columbia, Vancouver, Canada - MeOH1_35cm_T4_195 | ecosystem: Engineered > Artificial ecosystem > Sand microcosm > Unclassified ... | reverse complement strand
CCAGGCGGTCGCCGTCGGGCTCGCGTGCTCGTAGCCGAAGGCGATGTGGGCGTGGACGTAGTCGCACACCGCCTGCACCCGCGGCCAGCCGGGCGGCGTCTTGCCGAACAGTTCCCAGGCGATGGTCGACAGGAGTTCCGTCTCGCAGAAGCGGCTAGACAGCAGGAACGTCAGCGTCTCCTCCGGCAGTTCCTCGATCGCGTGCTGGCGGGCGTCGGGGACGACGGGGTCTGGCACGCCGCCGTCGCGCACGACGCCCGAGCCGGCGATGATGATCCGGCCGGCCGGCGCGGTGATGCGGCTGCACCAGTTGCCGAAGCCGTCGCGGTAGGCGCCGACCGGCACCGCCGGGAAGGTGGTGACGTAGTCCGGAATGACGATGTCCGAGGCGCGGCTGTAGTGGATGTTGAGCACCAGCAGCATCGGCGTCGGTTGCGGGCAGTCGTAGATCAGCTCGTAGCCCACCTTGATCTGCATTGCGCTCACGTCCTTCCCGGTCGTCCCTGCCCCGCCATGACGAACGCGCCACGCCCGGAACCGCTCCCTCGAATCCTCGCCGGAAATGGCGAAGCACGATCCGCGCCGTTTGCCAGTGTACCCTCGCGCGCCGATCCCGGGGGGATCTTCCGCATCGCCCGTCGGCCGGCCCGTCCGGCGCGGCAGGTCGCGGTTCGTCCGGTTGCCGTCGGTTCGCCGATATCGCGGCGGCGAGAAAGACGCTACCCGTGGCAGCGTGGCGGTCGTTCGATTCGCCGCTTCTCCCCGCCGCGTGAGGATCCCGTGCCCAAGTTCGGCAGCCGTGCCTACGGCATCACGCTCGTCTTCGCGGCGACCGTCATGTGGAGCACGGCCGGACTGATGGTCCGCCTGCTCGAACTCGACAGCTGGACGGTGCAGTTCTGGCGATCGGTGTTCGGCGGCCTGTCGCTGCTCGCGATCATCGCCGCGGAGCACGGACGCCGCACGCCGCAAGCGTTCGCGTCGATCGGCTGGCCGGGCCTCCTCGCGGTGCCGATCGCCGCGGTGGCGATGCTCGCCTACGTTGCCGCACTGACGATCACGACGGTCGCCAACGTGCTTATCGTCTATGCGACGGTGCCGTTCCTCGCCGCTGGCGTCGCCTACCTGTGGATCGGCGAGCGCGTCGACCGGCGCACGCTCGTCGCCGCAGGCGTCGCGCTCGGCGGCGTCGTCGTCATGGCGGGCGCAGCGACGCGGCCGGAGGACATCGCCGGTGCCGCACTGTCGTTCCTGATGACGCTCACCTTCGCCATCCTCGTCGTGATGGCGCGACGCTATCCGTCGCTGAAGATGGGACCGCTCAACGCGCTCGCGGCGGCGCTCTGCGCCCTCGTCTGCTGGCCGCTCGCCAGCCGCGCGCTCCCCTCGCCGGGCGACCTCGCCATCCTCGCCGTGCTCGGCGTGACCACGCTGAGCCTCGGCTTCCTGCTGTTTCTCGCCGGCAGCCGGCACATCCCGGCGAGCGAGGCGGGCCTGATCGCGCTCCTCGACGTCATCCTCGGGCCGTTGTGGGTGTGGCTCGCCTTCGGCGAGGACCCCGGCCTGTCGGCGATCGTCGGCGGCGGCATCGTCCTCGGCGCGCTCGTCTGGTATCTCGGCGACGGCCTGCTCCGCCGCACGCCGGGGATCGCCTGAGCGGCCGACGGTTGCGGGCCGAGGTCCGACGAGGCTTCAGAGCCGCCCGAGAACGCCTTCCTCGGCCGCCCGGCCGGCAGCGGCCGAGCACGCCGCCCGTAGGCGCGGCACCACGTCCTCGACGCGCGCCACCACCTCGAACGGCACGTCGAACCCCTCGCGGATGAACGCCTCGGCACGCATGTGGCCGAGGAGCTCGACGAGCGGCGCCCAGAAACCGTTGATGTCGAGGAGGGCGATCGGCTTGTCGTGCTGGCCGAGCTGCGCCCAGGTCATCATCTCGACGACCTCCTCGAGCGTGCCGATGCCGCCGGGCAGCGCCACGAAGGCGTCGGAACGCTCGAACATCAACCGCTTGCGCTCGTGCATGTCGGCCGTGATGACGAGGTCGTCGACGTCGGCGAGCATCACCTCGCGCTCCTTGAGGAAGCGCGGGATGATCCCGGCGACATGGCCGCCGGCCTGCTTGGCGGCGCGGGCGACGCGGCCCATCAGGCCGACCGAGCCACCGCCGTAGACGAGGCCGACGCCGTTGTCGGCGAGGGCCCGGCCGAGCTCGTCGGCCGCCCGGGCGTAGGCAGGATCGCGGCCGATGCCGGAGCCGCAATAGACGCAGACGTTGCGAATGGATGCCATGTCTGTCGTGTCGCATCGCACAACGCCGCCCGTCAAGACGCGGCGTCGCCCCGCCGCCAACCACACCAATCGGGCTGCGTACGCGACGTGCGACGCCCGACGGCGCCCCGGGGCGGCGACGAAGGTATTGAACGCCGTGACGCTTTGCCGGGTTGCATCGGCTTGCTGCGGCGCGACGCCGCGTATATCCAGAATCCCAGGGGGAATGAATGGTCGAATCGATCGGCGTGGGGCGCGCGGTCGCCGACCGTTCGGGGGTTGCCGGCCGCCGCGTTCTGCGGGCGCGACGGGGACACGTATTCTGGGCGGACAGGAAACCATGGCCAGAACGGCGGGGGCGTTCATCATCGTCCTCCTCATCGTCGCCGGAGCGCTCTACGCGCTCGTGCGCCATGGCGGGGTGTCGCAGGTGCCGTGGCTCGCAGCGCTCGTCGGCGAGGGCGGCGACGCGACGCCCGCGGCGCCGACGCCGCAGCAGGCCGGCGAGCCGGCGAAGCCCGCCGAGCCGCAGGCGCCCGTCGCGGCGGCCGCTCCGGCCGAACCCGCCAAGCCCGCCGAGACGGCCGAGGCGACCGCCCCCGCCGCGGCCCCTTCGACCGGCACGCCCGCCGCCCCCAGCACCGCGGCGGCTCCCGCCGCCTCGGCGAGCCCGCCGCCCGCCGCGCCGGCAGCCACCGCAGCGACTGGCCCCGCCCCGGCGACCTTCGACGTCGCCCGCGTCGAGCCGTCCGGTGACGCCGTGCTCGCCGGCCGCGCCGACCCGAAGGCGATCGTCGCGCTGTTCGCCAACGGGCAGGAGATCGCCCGCACCCAGGCGAACGAAAACGGCGAGTGGGTCGTCACCTTGGAAAAGCCCCTCGCCCCCGGCGAGTACGAGCTGATGGTCGTCACGGCGACGCCGGACGGCACGCGGCAGGTCGAATCGCAAGAGCGGCTCGCCGTCTCGGTGCCGAACGTCGCCGGCGAGGCGCCGATGGTGGCGCTGCTCGCGCCGGACGCGCCGACCAAGGTGCTGCAGCAGCCGGGCGCGGCGGCCGCGCCGACGGCCGGCGCTCCGGCCACAGCCGGGCGCCTCGCCATCGCCACGGTCGCCAGGGAAGAGGGCCGCCTGACCGTCACCGGCAGCGCCGATCCCGGCGCCGCGGTGCGCGTCTATTTGGACGATGCGCTCGTCGGCGAGGCCACCGCTGGCGCCGACGGCGCGTGGACCATGTCCGCCGCGCACGACGCCAGCGTCGGCGCCCACCGCCTGCGCGTCGATCAGGTGACGCCCGCCGACGGCACCGTCGTCGCCCGTGCCGAGGTTCCCTTCGACGTCCTCGGCGCGGCCGACATCGCCGCGGCGGAGGGAAGCGCGACCCCCGCGGACGCCACCGACGCGAGCGTCGCTGCCGGCGCCACCGCGCCGCCGCCCGAGACCCCTGCCGGCGCGACCGCCGGCACCGACGCGGCGGCTGCTGCGGGTCAAACGTCCGTCCGCATCCGTCGCGGCGACGATCTCTGGAGCATCGCCGAGCGCCTCTACGGCTCCGGCGAGCGCTACACTGCGATCTACCGGGCGAACCGCCGGCAGATCCGCGACCCGAACCTGATCTATCCGGGCCAGGTATTCACTCTGCCGAACTGATTTTCAACGGCTGTAGAGTTGCGTCGCTCGCCTGCGGCGCTGACATTCCGCCCGCTTCGGGCCGCCGACCGGCACCCGTGCATGCAAACGATAGCGATCAGGTCCGCTGGTTGCGCGAGGTGATGCCGCCGTTTCGATGGCAGGTGTCATCCGAGGGAGGCACGGACTCCGGAGGGCTGGTCTCTCGGTGAGGGAGCGGTCGCAGTGACGCGTGAGCAGTCGAACGACGAGCAGCCGCTTCCTGTCGCGCCCCCGGCCTTCGCATGGCTGGATCTCGTCGGCGCCCCCGTCCTCGTCGTCGACCGCGGCACCCTCTCGGTGCGGGCGGCGAACGCCGCTGCCCAGGATCTGTTCGGTCCGGCCCGCCTCGGCGCTCTGCCAAGCACGGTGGCAAATTTCGCCGGCTCCAGCGGTGCGGCAGCCCTCGCCGCGGCGATCGATGCCCGGGCCGGCGGCGAGACGACGGCGGAGATGGCCGAGCCGGTCTTCGCCTGCCAGCTCCGCGACGGCGTCCAGCGGTTCCGCTTCAAGCTCGCCCGCCCGCCCTCGTCAGCCGAGCTCTGGATCGCCACTCTCATGGAGGCGCCGCCACCCGCGACGGACGACTGGCGGGCGCGGCTGGAGGAGATCCTCGACCTGCTGCCCGTCGGCGTCGAAGTCTACGACGAAGAGCTCAATGCCCTCTTCTACAACCGCAAGGCGGACGATCTCTTCCTCTACGACGAGAAACCGATCCTGCAGCACGACGAGTGGTTCGAGATCGGCTTTCCCGACCCGGTAGAGCGTGCGCATCGGCTGGCGGAGTGGCACACGTGCGTCGACGCGGCGCGCCGCGACCGCGACACCGTCCAGTTCACCGAATGGACGGTGCCTTGCCGCGACGGACGCCACCGCATGGTGCAGTTCCTCGTTCGCTTCGTCGGCGAGAACTTCGTCGTGGTGCAGTGGGACGTCACCGAACAGCGCGCCCTCGAGGCAGAGCTCTCACGGCTCGCCCGGACGGACCCGCTGACGGGGATCTGCAACCGCCGCGGCTTCCTGGAGGAAGCCGAAGGGGCTTTCGGGAGCGCCGTCGCCGCCGATGTGCCGTTGTCGGTGCTGATCCTCGACATCGACCGCTTCAAGGCGATCAACGACCGGCACGGCCACGCGGCCGGCGATGCCGTCATCAGGGCCGTCGCGGAACGCTGCGGCGCGGCCATGCGTGCCGGCGACCTGATCGCCCGCCTCGGCGGCGAGGAATTCGCGGTCCTGCTCCCCTCCACCGGCCCGGAAGAGGCGACAGCCGTCGCCGAACGCCTCCTCGCCGTCGTCTCCGACGACCCCGTCGCGGTCGCCGGCGTCGGCTCCATCGTCCGCGTCAGCATTGGAGCGGCGTCGCTCGCCGAGGGCGACGAGACGTTCGCCACGATGCTGGGACGCGCCGATCGCGCCCTCTATGGGGCAAAGGAGGCCGGCCGCGGCCGGCTCGTCTTCGCGCTGCCCGATTGAGCCCGTCGGGCGACGGGTCGCGACGGCCGCCTCAGAAGGCCGCCTCGACCCTCGCCGGGGCATCGCCGGTCTCTGCCGCCTCCTCGGCCTCCTCCGCCTCGCGCTGGCGCTCCCACATCTCGGCATAGAGGCCTTCCAGGGCGACGAGCTCGGCGTGGGTGCCGCGCTCGACGATGCGGCCGTGGTCGAGGACGAGGATCTCGTCGGCGCCGACCACCGTCGACAGGCGGTGGGCGACGACGACGGTGGTGCGATCCTGCGAGACGGTGTCGAGCGCCGTCTGGATCTCCTGCTCGGTGCGCGTGTCGAGAGCCGAGGTCGCCTCGTCGAGGACGAGGATCGGCGGCGCCTTGAGGATGGTGCGGGCGATGGCGACGCGCTGCTTCTCGCCGCCGGACAGCTTCAGCCCGCGCTCGCCGACCTCGGTCTCGTAGCCCTTCGGCAGCGCCGCGACGAAACCGTCGATGCTGGCGAGCCGCGCCGCTTCGCGGACCGCCGCGTGGTCGGCGCCGGGTCGGCCGTAGGCGATGTTGTAGCCAATGGTGTCGTTGAACAGCACGGTGTCCTGCGGGACGATGCCGATCGCCGCCCGGAGCGTCTCTTGGCGCACGTCGCGCAGGTCCTGGCCGTCGATCAGGATACGGCCGCCGGTGACGTCGTAGAAGCGGTAGAGGAGCCGAGCGATCGTCGACTTGCCCGCGCCCGACGGCCCGACGATGGCGACGGTGCGCCCGGCCGGCACGACGAAGCTGACGCCCTTCAGGATCTGCCGGTCGGCGTCGTAGTGGAAGCGCACGTCCTCGAAGCGGATCTCGCCGGCCGTGACGGCGAGCGCCGGCGCGCCCGGCTTGTCGACGACCTCGGCGGGCACGTCGAGGAGATCGAACATCGCCTCGATGTCGGCGAGGCCTTGGCGGATCTCGCGGTAGACGAAGCCGATGAAGTTGAGCGGAATGGCGAGCTGCATCAGGAGGGCGTTGAGCATGACGAAGTCGCCGACCGTCTGCTCGCCACGCACCACCGCGGTCGCCGACAGCACCATGCAGGCGGCCATGCCGATGGTGAAGATCACCGTCTGGCCCTGGTTGAGCCAAGCGAGCGACACCCAGGTGCGGATGGCGTTCTGCTCGTAGGTCGCCATCGACCGGTCGAAGCGCTCGCTCTCCATCGCCTCGTTGCCGAAGACCTTGACCGTCTCGTAGTTGAGGAGCGAGTCGATCGCCTTGGCGTTCGCCTCGTTGTCGGAGGCGTTCATCGCCCGGACGATGCCGATGCGGTAGTTCGACAACCCGACGGTGAACCACAGGTAGAGCCACACCGTCACCGCGATGACGGCGACGTACCAGACGTCGAACTGCCACCAGATGACGACGGCGGTCAGCGCGAACTCCAGCACCGTCGGCGCCGAGTTGAGGATGGCGAAGCGGACGATCGTCTCGATGCCCTTGGTGCCGCGCTCGATGACGCGCGACAGGGCGCCGGTGCGCCGCTGCACGTGGAAGCGCAGCGACAGGTCGTGCATGTGGCGGAAGGTCTCGTTGGCGAGCGTCCTGACCGCATGTTGGCCGACGCGCGCGAACAGCGCGTCGCGCAGCTGGTTGAAGCCCATCGCGATGATGCGGCCGAGGCCATAGGCGAGGACGAGGGCGATCGGCGCCGCGACGAGCGTCAGGGTCTCGCGGCCGGTCTCGTCGGTGACGAGGGCGTCGGTCGCCCACTTGTAGGCGTAGGGCACGAGCACGGTGATCACCTTGGCGATCACCAAGGCGGCGATCGCCACGACGACGCGCAGCTTGAGGTCGGCGCGGTCGGCCGGCCACATGTAGGGCCACAGTGTCCTGATCGCCGCGAAGGTCTGGCCGCGGTCGGCCGAGACGCGACCGCGCGCCCGCCGGGTGTCGCTCATGGGATCCGTCCGTCCTTCAGGCGCGCCGTCCGTCGCACGCCGCTTCTTCATCGTCGGGCGAGGCCACGGTCAGCCGGCGGCAGCGGCCCGCTCCCCCGGCGAGAGATTCGAGGCCCATCAGCGCCGCGACCGCCTCGCCGAGCCGTCCGGGCGCCAGGCAATAGGCGGCGCGCGGGCCCTCGACGACGCCCTCGACGAGCCCCGCCTCCTTGAGGATCTTCAGGTGCTGGGAGACCGTCGACTGGGCGAGCGGCAGATTGCGGACGATGTCGCCGCAGCCGCAGCCGCCGGCGGCGAGCGCCCTGACCATGGCGAGCCGCGCCGGATGGGCGAGCGCCTTGAGAAGCCGCGCCGTGTCGACGTCGCCGTCTGGGTAGTTCACCGTCGCCGCCCGCCCATCGTTGATCGACGATCGTCGATAGACGATCGTCGCTGCATTGGCAACACCGGCATCGCTGCGGCCATCGGCGCGGCGGCAGGCTCGGAAGGGCCGACCGCCGGGACTCCGGCCGCGCCGCTCCGACGCCCGAAGGGCCGCGCGGCGGCCGGCCGCTCAGGGGCAGATCGTCATGGTGATGTCGGTATAGCCCTGGCAGGCGTGGTTGCCGTCGGCGTCGTCATAGGCGAAGGCGTAGGCCTTGTCCTGACAGGCCTTATGCACCGTCTTGACGAACCCCGTCTTCGGCACCGGCCCGGCATTGCACTGGCCCGAGGAGATCGGCGGCGTCGGGCAGCAGTAATATTGCGCCTGCGCCGCGGTCGGCGCGTAGCCGAGCCCGCCGAATGTCGCCGCGGTGAGCTTCTCACACGGCGAGAAGCAGCCGATCACCGCATTGGTCTTCGGATTGCGCATCCTCAGATCGACCTTCTTGAGGTTGGGGAATTGACCGTTCGTGCTGAGGTCCTCGGAGGTCGGGCAGCCCTTCTTCATGTCGAGGGCGGAGCAGTTGGTCTTCTCGCAGGCCGGGTTCGACACCGACCCCGCGGCCTTGATGGTGAACGGCAGAGTGAAGCCGTCGACCTGGCTGATGTCGTAGAACGACTTCGCCGTCTTGACGTCGCAGCCGGAGCCGACGCAGGCCCAGTTGACCTCGACCTTGGAATCGACCGGCGGCGAGCAGCCGATCGTCGGGCAGACATAGGCGCCGCCCTTCGGCTTGCCCTGACTCTCTCCGACCGTGCAGTTGTAGCCGGAGGAATCGCAGCCCGACTTCGGCCAGAAGCGGGTCGATTCGTCGCCCTTGGCGACGATCTTGTAAGTGTAGCTCTTGCCCGGCTTGATGGCGACGACGACGGGCGCGTTGTCGACGTTGAGCTGCTGGATCCAGATCTTGTAGGTGCAGGCGTTCTTCACCGTCAGCTTGTTGCCGTCGGCGAGGGCCGCGCCGCCGGCCGAGACGACGAAAGAAAACGCCGCGGCCGACATGAGCCGCGCGAGATGACCGAGACCGCGCATCGCCAAATCCCCCGCAATTCCCGCCCTGAGGTTAGGGCATCGCGGCGGCGGCATCGAGACACATTGCGCCGTGCGGCCGCGCCGATCGGACGATATGCGGCGGTCGCGGCCTGCGACAGCCCCGTCGGCGACGATGGCCGTCCGCCGCGGCCGCCCTCCTTCCCGGGTCATCCGCCGGACCGGGTCCACACCCATCCGCCTCACTTCGCCAGCATCTGCGCGAGGAGGAAGCCGGAGCCGGCGCCGGTGCCTGCTCCCGGCCAGGTCGATGCCCCGCAGAGATAGAGGCCGCCGACCGGCGTGCGGTAGCGCGACCAGCCTGCGACCGGGCGGAAGACGAAGTTCTGGTCGAGGTGGTGGCTGCCCGACAGGTTGTCGCCGCCGATGAGGTTCGGGTTCTCGCGCTCGAGGTCGGCAGGCGAGAATACCGCGCGGCCGAGGATCTTGCCGCCCACCCCCGGCGCGTAGCGCTCGAGGATCGCCACGACGCGATCGGCGTAGGCCTCCTTCGCCGCGTCCCAGTCGGTGGCGGAAATCTCGCGGGCGGCATCGCCGCGGATCGTCGCCGGCAGCACGCGGACCTGCACCCACAGGACGTGCCGGCCCGCCGGCGCGCGCGTCGGGTCGAGGGCCGTCGGCTGGCCGACGACGAGCACCGGCTCGGCCGGCAGCAGCCCCGCCATCGCCTCCTGGTAGACCCGCGCCATCATGTCGAGGCTCGGGGCGAGGTGGACATAGGCGAAGCGCTTGAGTGCCGCTCCCGCCGCCCAATCCGGCAGATCGCTCATGGCGAGGTGCACCATCATCGTGCCGGGGCCGGCGCGAAAATTCCCGATCCGCGCGTCGAAGGCGGCGCGGGCTGGATCGGGCGCGAGCAACCGGCCGAAGACGAGCTTCGGATGGGCGTTGGCGACGACGGCGCGCTTCGCCTCGAAGGCGCGGCCGTCGGCGAGGCGGACGCCGCTCGCCCGGCCGGCCGTGAGCGTGATCGCCTCGACCGGCGTGCCGACGTGCACCTCGCCGCCGAGCACCCCGAGCAGCGACACCATCGCCTTGACGATGGTGTCGGCGCCGCCCTGGCCGATCACCATGCCGAAGGCCTGGTTCGCCATCGATTCGAGATAGGGGAACAGCGCGCCGCCGGCGACGTCCGGGGCGAAGTCGAGGTGGAGGCCCCAGGCGGCCATCATCGCCTTGACCTCGCCCGTCTCGAAGCGGGCGTCGAGGAAGTCGCGCGGCGAGGCGAGCAGGAGCCGGCCCAAGTCGGCGACCGCCGCCGCCCCGAGCCCGCGCCAGGCCTTCCAGGCGACCTTCGCCGCGGCAAACGAGGGCATCGGCGCGCCGAGCAGCGCGAAGATGTGCGGCGCGCGCCCGCCGAACTCGGCGAGCATCGCCCGCCATGCCGCGGCGTCGCCCGCCGAGAAGGCGGCGATGCGGTTCGCCGTCGCCTCGAGATCGGTGCTGACGCCGAGGAAGCGGCCGTCCGGGAAGGGGCTCGCGAAGGCGTCCGCCGCCGGCACGAAGCCGAGCCCGTGCGCGGCGAGGCGGTCCTTGTAGGCGGCGTGGAAGGCGGAACCGGCGAACATCGACAGGTTCATGGCGCAGAGGTCGTGGCGGAAGCCCGGCAGCGTCGCCGCGCGCGTCTTCACCGCGCCGCCCGGCTCGGACCGGCCCTCGACGACCGCGACCTTCCAGCCGCGGGCGGCGAGATGGACGGCGCAGGCGAGCCCGTTGTGGCCGGCCCCGATCACCACGGCATCGTACACTCGCCCCGCCCCCCACGCTTCCATGACTGCGTCGTCGCGCGACCGGGAGCGCTCGCCGCGCTCGTCCGCAATCGTTAGCCCGGCAATATTTAGCCCCATTTGCATAGATCGCGCCATGGTGCGGGCGCCATCGGGCGACGCGCCCGGCATCACCGAGCGCCCGCGCCCCGTCATCGTTCGGAACAGACGCCGGAGACATGCCGGCAACGCGGAAACCACCGGTATCGGCCCCGTCCGGCGGCCGCGCGCGTGCGTGCCCGCAGGTGCAGCGGCGGCGGAGGAGGCCGGCCACGCGCGCCCCACTCGCGGCCCGGCGCGGCGGCGCCGCGGCTCGCCCGATGCTTGCGCATCCATATTTCCGATCTAGGATGCGGCGTCGGCCGAGGTCGGTCCACACGGCTTCGTGCCGACCAAACCAAAAGACCCGGACCGGACCAGCCAGGGGAACCCTTTCATGCAGGCCCAGGACATCCTGTCGAACGCCGCTGCCGCGCTGGTCTCGGGGGCGATCCGAGTGGTGGACCTGTCGGCGCCGCTCGGCCCCGACACGCCGGTGCTCTATCTGCCGCCGCAGATCGGCAAGAACACCCCGAAGGTCGAGATCCATGCGATCTCCCACTATGACGCCGACGGGCCCTACTGGGCATGGAACTGGCTGAAGCTCGGCGAGCACACCGGCACGCACTTCGATGCGCCGGTGCACTGGATCACCGGCAAGGACCATCCCGACGCCACCACCGACAAGATCCCGCCGAAGAATTTCGTGG
>Ga0255338_1005647_pt1 | contig 11309 bp, 10 predicted proteins | sample MeOH1_35cm_T4_19_FD_203715 | JGI IMG/M metagenome (GOLD analysis project Ga0255338, IMG submission 203715) | Sandy soil microbial communities from University of British Columbia, Vancouver, Canada - MeOH1_35cm_T4_195 | ecosystem: Engineered > Artificial ecosystem > Sand microcosm > Unclassified ... | reverse complement strand
GGTCTTGATGGACAACTCTTTCAGTTGTTTCTCATCAATCACGCTCGGAGAATCAATCATCACATCTCTTCCGGAATTGTTTTTCGGGAAGGCGATGAAATCACGGATTGAATCTGCACCACCGAAGAGTGAACACAAACGATCGAATCCGAATGCAATTCCGCCGTGCGGAGGAGCGCCGTATTCGAAGGCATTCATCAGGAATCCGAACTGGGCCTGCGCTTCTTCTTTTGTGAAGCCGAGTGTTTCGAACATCTTCGCCTGTAAATCGCGATCGAAAATACGGATGGAACCACCACCGATTTCTACACCATTGATGACCATGTCGTAAGCGTTCGCACGGATAGAACCGAATTGTGTTTTATCAGAAAGCTTCGCAATATCTTCCGGCCATGGTGAAGTGAAAGGATGGTGCATGGCAAACCAGCGATCGTGTTCTTCGTTGTATTCGAGCAACGGGAAATCAATCACCCACAAACACGAAAATTTATTTTTATCGCGCAGTCCGAGCTGTGTTCCCATTTCGAGACGCAGCTCAGAAAGTGCTTTGCGTGTTTTGTCTGTTCCTCCCGCCATCACGAGCATGAGATCGCCGGCTTCTGCACCGAATGCAGCCGCCCACTTTTTCAGTTCTTCTTCGTTGAAGAATTTGTCGACAGAAGATTTGATCGTGCCGTCGGCATTGAAGCGTGCATACACCAGTCCCGTTGCTCCGATCTGCGGACGCTTCACGAATTCCGTGAGCTCGTCGAGTTGTTTGCGTGTGTATCCTGCTGCACCTTTCGCGCAGATTCCCACAACAAGTTCTGCATCGTCGAACACTTTGAATCCTTTACCCTTCACCGTGTCGTTGAGTTCAACGAACTTCATTCCGAAACGGGTGTCGGGTTTATCGTTGCCGTAATATTTCGCAGCGTCTGCATAACTCATGTGCGGCAATGTTCCGATATCAACCCCTTTCACTTTCTGAAAAAGATGACGGATCAATCCTTCGAACATTTCGAGAATATCGGCACGCTCAACAAAACTCATCTCGCAGTCGATCTGTGTGAATTCCGGTTGACGGTCTGCCCGTAAGTCCTCATCGCGGAAACATTTCACGATCTGGAAATAGCGGTCCATTCCGGCCACCATCAGCAGCTGCTTGAAGGTTTGAGGCGACTGGGGCAATGCGTAAAACTGCCCGGCATTCATGCGTGAAGGCACTACGAAATCGCGTGCACCTTCGGGTGTTGATTTGATGAGCACCGGAGTTTCTACTTCGATGAATTCCTGGTTGCTGAGATACTGACGTGTTTCCTGCGCGAGCTTGTGACGAAGCAACAATGATTCACGAACAGGATTACGGCGTATATCGAGGTAACGATACTTCATACGGAGATCATCGCCTCCATCTGTTTCATCTTCAATGGTAAACGGTGGAGTCTTCGCCCGGTTCAGGATCTTAATCGAATCGCAAACAATCTCCACATCACCCGTTCCCATTTTCGGGTTTTTGTTTTCGCGCTCGCGAACTGTTCCCGCAATCTGCACCACAAATTCGCGATTGAGCTTGCGCGCCTCTTCACACAACGCTGCATTTGTTCCCATATTGAAGGCGAGCTGAGTGATCCCGTAGCGATCGCGCAGATCGACGAATGTAAGTCCGCCGAAATCGCGTGAAGTCTGAACCCATCCGCAGAGGGTAACAGTTGTGCCGGCATCAGAAAGGCGTAATTCGCCGCAAGTGTGGGTACGAAGCATAGAAACAGATGAATGAGTCGGCAAAAATACGGATTTGCAGCAGGTATACTTCAATACCAGCTTCTAAAAGGTGAAGTGACTTTTCGGGGCAAATTGATCTAAATCACAAGCCGGAAAGTCAGCAATCATTTTGTTTTCAGTGTTTACTCTTCACATTTGCCCGAAAACAGATGCTGTGGTGGATTATTCCGGTCGGAGTTGTGATGTTGTTGCTGCTGTACCTTCTGTTTGCATGGTTTTACATAGAGATTGACAGCCCTGCAGGTTTAGCCGGAATACGATTTGGAGGGATTGCGGAGGCAAGTATTATCCTGAATGAAACGATACAGGTTGTAAGAATAAAAATTGCATGGTGGAAAAAGGAATATGATCTCAGCGATGCAGAATCGGGAGGCGCAGTAAAAAGGCGGGAAGTAAATGCATCGGGGGGCAGGATAGTCCGGAAACCAAAGCGCAAACGGATACCGGTGCAAAAGCTGCTCAGAAAACTGAAGGGAATTATTCAGAGTTTCAAAATAAATAAATGCAATATTTCCGTGGATACCGGGGATATGCCGCTGAATGCAATCCTTTACCCCTGGTTCTACCTGGTGAAATGGCGCACAGGAAAAAATGTATCGATCAATTTTGTTGGAGAAAATGTCATCATTCTCCAGGCGAAAAATTCAATTGCGCGGATGTTATGGGCGTACATCAAATCGTAACACAATAAAACAACACGAACATGGAATACAACCTGAATGAGCTCATCGGTAAGCTTACTGATTTTCTCAAAAGCGAAACGAAAACAGAAACTGTAATCGGTCAGCCTTTTACACTCGGAGAATTTACCTGCGTTCCCGTTATCGGAATGGGATTTGGCCTGGGCATCGGTGGTGGTGAGGGCACCAACGACAAACAGGGTGGAACAGGAATGGGCGGAGGAGCCGGAATCGGAATCGGACCGATCGGATTTCTTGTAACAAAGGGAGATCAGATTGAATTTATCTCCGCAAGAAAAGCCAAAGGATTGGGAGCTGCTTTTGAAAAACTTCCGGAAATCCTGGAGAAATACCTGGACAAACAACCTGCAGGGAAAAAGGAAAAGGCAAACACATAACCGGCCCCTGGACTTTATTTCTTTATGATAATTTCCGCCCGTGATTCTTCCTTCCGGTAAGGGCTGTGGCGAATATTGTGCGGAAGAAACCGGTAGGGTCGACTGAACAGGTACTGCTATTAAAGGCTAATTGTTCTTAGCACCTTCTTCAATCCATCGGAGTACGAGATCGATCTCGCTTTGTGGCAAAGTACCCGTGAGCGGCATGGCAGGACCAATTTCTCCGGTCATCCGTTTGATAATTCTGCTTTCGGGAGGATTAAGCGTATCAACGTACGGCGCGTTTGTTCCGGTGAACAGCAATTCGTAGTAGGAACAGCACGAATCGAGTTGCAGGTAAGGGTGTGAGGCATTGTGACACGATATGCAGGAAGAATTGAACAAGGGTTGGATATCGTTCTGAAAACTAACCGGTGCTGTAACCGGAAGTGGAATTACAAGGGGGCCTGTATCTTTCCGGCAGGAGGACCAGGCAAGCGTTGCAACGGCTGTTGTGCAAAGGAAAAGTTGAAATATGACTCTGGTTGTCTTCATCATTTCGGTTAGTTTTTTCTCCACATGATTCGCTTGATATTGAAACCGATGGCAAATTTACCTTTGAAGTAATTGTTCGGATTGCCGGTGTAAACTTCCTGTTCGGGAATTTCATTCGTGCTGCAGAGAAACAACTGAAAGACGTGCGCCACTGTTCCGAATTCCCAGCCGATTGCAAGCGGATACGCATTGCCTTCGGGACGATTGTTGAAGCGATAGGCATATTCAAAAATCAGTGACGACGACATTCCGGTAGCATACATTCCGGAGATAATGACACTCCCGGTTCCGTTTTCTTCTCCGGGATTCACCAGGTTCCGGTAAACATACGAGCCCGCCAGCTGCAGTGAGAATTTGTCGTTGAATTTTCTCGCAACGATGATTTCTGAGTTGTAGGAAAACCGATGTTCGAATTTATATTCAAAGGGCGTAAGACTATCGCCATAGTAACTGTTTGATGGAACGCGGGGAAAACGTTCGCCTCTCACTCCGCAGTTCGCATAGAGAACAACGGAAACCGGCATACTGTTATCGACCGTTTGTTTAAGCGGTATATATTTTATCTCTGCATCCACGAACTTCCGCATTTTCGTTCGGCCGATTCCGATACTGAGTCGTTCGTTGATGGGGAAAGCAAAGCCGAGCCGGATATTTGCCGGAAGATCGAGTCCCAGAAATTGCTGATAGGCAGTTGTGTCGGCACCTACCACTCCGAAGCGGTGACGGATATTGAATTCAGGTCCGCCTACCGGACACATCTCCACAGTTTGTGCGTTGATGAGTTGTGTGCTCCTGAATGTACCGGAAACATATTCATCCTGTGCACACAGTGAGCCGGCAAACAGAACCGAAACAGCAAGACCGGTAAACTTTTTCATGGTTTCTATTTTTCAGCTGGTGCCAGTGTGCGTATGTAGCACACGAGCTGCCAGCGCTGATTTTTATTGAGTGATCTTTCATACGGCTGCATTTGCCCGCGACCTTTTGAGATCTTCCAGTAAATGGCGCCGTCTGTTTGGTTTTGCACAAGTGCAGAAGTATGATCGGCAGGTTTCGGGTTCAGGTTTTTTGCTCCCGGCCCATCGCCCTTGCCGGTTTTTCCGTGACAGACCCAACAGAATTTGTCATATACAATTTTGCCGTCTGCCACTGCTGTCGGTACGTTCTTCAACGGGTTGATCATTGTATCGGCAGAAGGTGGAGCAATCCATCGGTTATCCTGCATGGTAAATGAAAAAGTAAAAAGTGCTGCAAGCAACGTCATTAAGGGAAGAATAATTTTCAGAATGCTTTTCATTTTTATGCGGTTAACGGGGAGTGAGCTGTGTCGTCTTTTCCCGGTGGAACGCACTCCGGCCGGTGTCGCCGCGTTTTTCGTAGATATCGGTAAGTGCGATGTGTGAGTTCAGATGATCCGGATCGATTTCCAGTGTATGTTCAAGCTGTGCGATCGCTTTTTCTTCTTCTCCCTTCCGGAGGTACAGCATACCGAGATTGTAATTCGGGGAGATATTTTCCGGCTGAAGCTGAATAAGGCGTTCAAGACATAAGATGGCGATGTCTGTTCGTCCTGTGCGCATGTAGATCACGGTAAGATTGTTCAGGATAAGCGGATTGTTGGGCATGATGCTGTCGCACGCCAGAAGATATTTTTCACCTTCCTGAAATCTTCCGGCCCTTGTGTATAATACGCCCAGTGCCAGTGCCGCTTCTGTGTTGGACGATTGAGCATTCAACGCAGCTTCGTAGTGTTCCAATGCGGTGGTAAGAAAACCGCTCTTCTCTTCAAGATGTCCCATCTGCAGGTGCGCATCAGAACGGATTTTGTTGTCGTGCACAGAAACAATTTCTTCCTGCTCTGTAATCTGCCGGAGTTCATCCATGGCTTCTGAATCATCTCCGTTCAGAATATGAATCTTTGCAAGGCGAAGTCGTGCCTCGCCGTCATCGGGATGTGTCTCCAGCATTTTTTCCAGATGAACGACCGCATTCTTGTAGTCCTTCTGAAAAATGTAAATCGATGCCAGTTCACGTTCCAGGTTTTCCGGATGCCACAATCCCCATTTATCGGCCTGGGCCAGGTGATACTCTGAAAGCTCCAGTTTCATCCTGGCGTCAATATCTGATTCTGCAAGTTGTACCGTATTGCCGCGGATAACAATTTCGTTATATAGATTTTCTCCTGCCCAGGTATGGTAGTGTATATAAGCACTGTGAGCACTGAAGGCCGTGCACAGCAACACAAAACCGAGATACAATTTGCCTTTCGAAGTGATTTTGCTGCCCGAACGGAGGACAATCTTTCCGACGTGCACAAATTCTTTCCGGAAGACGCGGGAAGCAATCACGGTAAAATAAGCAAGCAAAACAGCAACGGTTACGGAAAGCAGAAACGGGATAGCGTTGTAAAGTCCCCGGAAAATGATTGTGAAGAGGAGCACCAACACCCCGAGGAAGATATCTTCCGAAACGCTGAAGCTGTACCTGGATTCATTCCCCGGTAATCCGGAAAGGGATTTCCCCAATGAAGGAGAGGTAAATCCAAACTGTATGGCATCATTCGGACAAACAGCCACGCAATCGAGATCTTTGAGGCACGCGTTATCTACAACTTTACCGAACTCCTTTATTTCTTTGTGAACCTGAACGTGCGAATTGCATCCTGCGGTACAAAGCCCGCATTGGTTGCAGTTACCTGTCAATACAATTTTTCCGGGAGTGATCTTGTCGATCCAACCGAACAGCACACCGTAAGGGCAACCATACCTGCAGAAACTCCTTGTTCCCAGTACATATACCACGAGGAATCCAACAACGAAGAACGTAAGCAGGGTGATCGGAACAGACGGAAGGTTGCGCCAGAAATCGGTTGTGGAGAATGACGCCCAGCCTTGCCCGTCGCGAAGAACCCGGAATTCAGGTATTGGATTCCCTGCAAAAATCCGGACTACCTGTGGCCAGGCAAAGAGGTAAAGCATCACGACTACCGGCACAATAAAAAATGCGCGTGAACGGATTGGTTGCGGCTTGATGTTGAGCTTTTCCAGAATCCATGCCGACAGATCCTGCAGCGCGAGAATGTGACAGGCCCATGAGCAGAAGAAACGTCCGAAAATCAATGTTCCGACAATGGTCATGCCCATGAAGATGAGCCCTGCTGTTATTATTCCAAGATGAATAGAATACAACACCTCGTTAAACTCCAATGGGGCAAGCGTCTTACCCTTGATGATCCAATGTGTGATGTGAATTGCGAATAAAACATAAACCGCCAGAAGGCTCAATGCCCTCCAGCGGTGTATGTTCTTTTTTAATCCCGGTTTCATCGCTAATGGTTTTGCAACCTTTCTACCGGAAGTGAGCGCGGATATTATTGAATCGCTATCTTCCTGTAATACATTCTTTCACCAATCAGAATTTCCATAAAGTAGACTCCGGACGCGGCTTCAGTTAAATCGATGTTATGGCTCAGGAGGCCTTCGCTGTGAAGAAATTCCCTGCGCTCAATTTCTCTTCCGGAAATATCCAGCAAACGATACGTTACATCAGCGGCTGCAGGCAAGGTCACCTCGAATGTTAAGAAACCATCCGATGGATTTGGATACACGTTGATGTTCTGATCCAGGTTTAATCCTGAAATACTGTTGCAGATTTCCACGGTGGCAGTCACCGGCGTAAGCGGACTGCTGCACGTTGCGCCACCTACTTCAATTTCCCAATCATAGAAGAAGTACCAGGTAGATCCTCCGGCACTGCTTCCGGTTATGGACAGTGTATCGACCATGGTGTAAGGGTAACTTGCGCCAGCTGTATTTCTCCACAAACTATAGGAAGAACCGGTTGGACGCATGGAATAATTTTTTCCGGGCATGACGAAGAAGTTCAGGTCAATTCTTGATGGCCCGTTCGGCAGATTGAATGTTGCAGCCTGTTGCACAATTCCGATTTCATCCATCAGCTGAATGGTTCTTGGACCTGCACCGTTTGCGTACACCTGCACAGACTTAATGGTCAGTGGACGATATACATCGAACAAAACATAATTCGCACTGTTACTGTATGCCCCGGTGTTCGTGGAATCGGGTTTGCCGATGTTGTTAATTGCACCGGCGAAAACACCGTCATCCTGTGCCCAATAAGTGCTGGTTGACGTAAGCAGTGGAGTGGTGAATGTATTCCCGGTACCCACGACGTACCCGGCAGAATCGAGCCACGACACATTGCTTCCCGATGCCGACAGAACAGCTGCAGTGTTATAACAGGTGGTGTCACCGATGCCAACGGGCGCTGATGGAGTTGGACTTGAAATTACAGTGAACGGAGCTGAGGTTGCTGTTCCGCAGTAGTTCGTTACCGTAACGGTGTAGGTTCCGGCTCCGGCCCAGATACTTTGGGTGGTTGCACCGGTACTCCACAGGTACGATGTGCCTGCAGTCGCGGTCAGTTTAACTGAGTCGCCGGTGCAGATGTTCGGACTTCCCTGCGGATAAATTTTTGTTACCGGATTTCCTGCAGGCGCTTGTTGCGTCAGGGTGAACGGAATGGCAGTGTAGTTATTTGACTCATCTTCTTCCAGAATTGCATTGTGCGGATCGACCTCGTACACGATCCAGTACTGACCGTTGCAGGTTCCGGGTGGAATGTTAATCCACATACCGTCCAGTTGTTCGCTGTAAACATCTGTATAGCCCGAAGAAATTCCCTGTTCAACTACAGAGCAATTATAGTTGCCGCCGCCAAGCTGGTAGTTTGGAAAATCTCCATTGTACAGTGTCGTACCCTGGCCATAAGTGGTGTTGGTGTCTTTGCAGTGATTATTCGCTGAAGAACTGCTGCATTGATAGTAGTCCATCAGACAGAACCCGAGTTTATGTCCGGTACCAACAATGCTCCAGTTGCGCGGATCAGGTTCAGACGGATCCTGAATCCGCAAAGTGAAAATTCCCCAGTCGTCAAAATGGATGTGGTTATGCGCAGGATGATAAGTCATCGGAGCGGTGTAACGATCTGTGTACGTCATCGTCGTCCCGTTCTTGTGATAGATGCGTTGTGTGGTCAGCTGCATGGGATTCGGATTCCCGTTCGGACAGACAAATGTTCCGCTCGCCGGATACATGAATGTATCAGTGCCGCAAATAAAAGTTCTCTGACCGGAATTGTCCTGGCCACGCACAGTTAAGGGACCATGTCCGATATTCGGAGTAGAACCGCTGACTTTCAATCGTCCGTTGTCAACTCCGTTTCCTGTTTGCGCATATTCTGTCGGACCTCCCATGTAATTCTCAAGTGCATACCAGGAAATGGTTATATCCGGAAGCAGATCGCAATCCGTGTCTCCTATCGAATCACATTGACACCCGGAGGCATTACTGGTTGTACACTGACCGTATCCGGCGATGCTGCCAAAAGTCAGGATAGCAATGAGCAGAATTTGTTTCATGTGTGCTTCAATTTGTGTTCAACATTTTAGCCGACCAGAATTGATTTCCGGATTGGATATTCACGATGTATACACCCGGTGCAAATGAAACCGGCACCCCGGCCAGAACGTTCTGATCGCCGGTTTGTTCCGCAACATTTGCGGTAGCCCAGATCAGTTGTCCATTCAGATCATAAATGTTCACGTGATCAATTTCCGTCGCAACTCCCGAGATGTGCAGCGAATTACCGTTCAGCCATACAGCGGGATTTTCAACATCTGCGAATGTGTTGTTTACATACAAACCTGTATTCTCGTTCCACGTGGAAGTTGACAGCACAATCGTGTCGCCGGTGTAGGAGCCATCGTTGTTGGTGATATTAAACGCGCCGTAAAACGTAACATTTCCGGTACCGGCAGAGGGAGCTGTCCACTCGAACTGCCAGAATTTTGATCCGTTGCTGAGAAGTGAATTCGAAGAATGGGTAATGTACACACCCGACTGCTGAAAGATTGTTTCGGTGCCTAAGTCGTTCATTGAGCCCACCAGGTTTCCGTTGAGGTCTTGCGGAGAAATTTCAAACCCAAACCTGTTGTGGCCCGCAGCGGTAACGGTCGCTGTGATGGTGTAGGTTGTACCGGGGATGTAACCTGCTGCCGGAATGCCGGAGGTGATCATTCCGGGAATTGTAACCGGTGCAGGACCGGTGTTATGACACGAATGACACGTGTTGCCGGGGCTTGAAGGGGCATTGCAGTATCCTGCGGGGGCACCCGATGAGAAACTTTTCGCTTCGTCGACTGAAAAAGCAACCCATGCAAATAAACCAACGACGAAGACGAAAAGAATTCTCTTTTTAGACATGGTCAATGTTCTAAACCTGCTACGATGCAGATAAACAAATGTATTCTTCACGCATTCCTCAAAATATGATCTGGAATATAGAATCAGATTTTCCGGGGGCCCTTGATGGGCAGAGGTGAAGGGCAGGAGGTATTTCCGTTAACCGGTTCACGGATTGTCCGTTCACCGAACTCCGTTAAGTGCGGGAACCGGATCGAGGTAAAACATTTTCTTCCATCCCTGGTGATCACCATCGGCTCTCCAGAAGTATGGAATGATGGTGACAATGGAATAGTGCAGGTGAGGTGATTTGTCTTGCGCATTCCCTGTAGTTCCGACTTTTCCTATCAGTTCACCCGGGCTAACGAAATCAAGTGTTGATGCAATCTGTGTCTGTAAGTGCGCGTAGTAATGAATGCGCCACTTTGGACCGAGCACAACAATTACATTTCCGCCGATTCCCATCGTGCCGCTGTAGAGAACAATTCCGCCGGTTGACGAAATCACATCCGTTCCTTCGTTCGCGAAGATGTCAACTCCTTTGTGCGTTCCGGATTTTCCCCATGGATAGTACCAGAATGACTCCGCGTTGTAGTCCTGCGGTCCCGCGTTTTTGACGGGCATTGTGAAATTTTCCGGGAGAATGAAACCAACGAAGAGGATTATCAGCGAGATGATAAGCGCCTTTCTTCTTCGTGAACAGGATAGCCACATTCGTTTCATAAAGATCGGTTTTGGACAAATTGAAGGTAGAACGAACTCTCCGGAACTACCCGGCTCAACGTGCAGTCCACAATTGACTGTGAATATCCGTGTAGTATTAACGGATAAGCGTTGGATATTCCACCCTAATCTTGCATCGTGGAATTATCTGTCTTTTCGGATGAGCATTTTATGCGCGAAGCTTTGAAAGAAGCTAAGAAAGCATTTGATGCCGATGAAGTGCCGGTTGGCGCAGTGATCGTGGCAAACAACCGCATCATTGCACGTGGCCATAATCTCACAGAACGACTTACGGATGTAACTGCACATGCAGAAATGCAGGCAATTACTGCGGCGGCCAATGCGCTCGGAGGAAAATACCTTACCGACTGCACGTTGTTCGTGACGCTGGAGCCCTGCATCATGTGCGCAGGTGCGCTCAACTGGTCGCAGGTGACCCGGATCGTATTTGGCGCACATGATCCGAAACGCGGATATCAGCGGGTAGGGATGAATGTGCTTCATCCGAAAACAATGGTGGAGGGCGGATTGCTGGAAATGGAGTGCGGGGCGCTGCTGAAGGAATTTTTTCAAAAGAAACGATAGTGGTAATGTGCATTGTCAGACTTCGGCTGCGCTCCGTCTGACAAACTGCAACGAACCGGAGCAGGCAGGAAATTAACTAAGGAAACCCATGAAAAAGCTATTCGTAGCTGTCACATTTGCTGCCGGAACCAGTCTGTGTGCAAAGACAATCAACATCAGCCTTGAGGGAGTGATGGTGCAATCAAAATCAATTATTATCGGAACGTATCTCGGCGAGTATGTTGCCGGGAAATCCTATCACATTGATGTTGATTCAACGGTGAAAGGAGCACCTCGCGATGGAATTATTTCCGTTGGTAAGGCAAAAGGAATCCCGCGTATTATGCCGGGAACAAAAGTGATGGCTTTCATCAACCAGTATG
>Ga0255338_1005646_pt1 | contig 11310 bp, 8 predicted proteins | sample MeOH1_35cm_T4_19_FD_203715 | JGI IMG/M metagenome (GOLD analysis project Ga0255338, IMG submission 203715) | Sandy soil microbial communities from University of British Columbia, Vancouver, Canada - MeOH1_35cm_T4_195 | ecosystem: Engineered > Artificial ecosystem > Sand microcosm > Unclassified ... | reverse complement strand
TCGCTGACGGATCCATTTGGATGGCTACGTTCAGGTCCGCTTGCATTGTTATATATTTTTTGACCGCTCCCTGACTGCCGGGATTGTTGACAAAATAGAGGCCGCGATACTTGATCCCTGGACGCACCCACCATGGCAACTCTGTAGAGCCCAGAAAACCAGACTTTGCGGCGATTTCCTCTTCAGAGGCCTTATCACTGAAAACCGCACGGGATGCGATTTCAGTCGTGAAAAGCGCACGGCCGTAGTCATTCAAGGGACCATTCCCCTGACTGTTATAATGGCATGTGATACAGGTATTGTAGCCGTAGGAAATAAAATCCGGATAGGCTTCACTCTTCTGTGGAATCAAAATCCCCACTAAAAGCAATATCGGAAGTAGTAAAATCACGCTGCGACCTCGTTCAATGATCCAAGTGTAGGAGCGCTTTGACCCTGGGGCAAACCAAAAATTGTCACAGAAAGCAGAACTTTGGCACTCCCCGCCTATCTATTAGGCAACCTGGTGCAATGCAGTCCCTGCGAAATCCTCAAGAAGTGGGACCCAAAATTGCATCCGAGTGGCCGGTGCGAGGAGTGCGAAATGCAACGAACCGGCTTTAAACTCATACCTGTTCTACTTGGCTTGACCCTGAGCTCCTCTTTGACGGTCTCAGTTGCTTCAGCCCAGCAAGACCGATCCCCCGTGATCGCTCAAAAGCATATTATTCCCAATGCCGTTCAAGTGCAGATCACTCCCCGCGGAATGAAGTACTTCGAGAATCAGCTTTCAACCATTCTTGGAAACGTCGGCTATAACTTTTCTGAAGGCTATTTTCCGGCGCAAAAAATCGTTGCCGAAAAACCAATAAACCTCAAAGAGCTTGAGAAAACCAATCCTGAAGCGATCAAAACCTACCGCATGGTTAAAGACATGCTGACCAAGTGGCTGGTGGGCTTTTCGCTGACCGATCATCGTCCCGTGGTTGAAATTGGTGAATCCGGTTACACAGCCGCGTTCACTCGATTTGCCTTGATCACCGATGAAAACCTCATGAACCAGCTGGGTAAGCGCGATGGAGCCGTTTTGGCCATCGACCTTGCGGTCAAACGTCTGACAGTGGCCACACAAGCTGTGCGCGTTTGGGATATGAATAATCTTTCATTCGTGAAGGTAGGTATGGATGATGTGAGCATCACCGCCGGCGACGACAAGACGCCTCTGAAAATCCGTCTGCCATTTTATATTCGCATGAATGCTGAAGGAAATATTGATTTTGAATCTTTGGAAATTCAGGAAAACTTGGCGGATGTTCCACTCACGATCAAATACAAAAAGCTGATCATCCCGCAAGTCGCGGTTGAAGTGGATGGCCACAAGTATGTCATGAATTCAGCGGAACTTAAAAAAGCCATCGACGAACAATTGCCGAACGCACTTGTTGAGGTTCGTAAATACCTCAGTAATTTTGCAAAAAAACAATTGCCTGAAATGCTCAACAAAAAGGTCAAAGAGAACCTTTCGGGTGCTTTGGAGCAAGTTCAAGATATGGCAGCTCCTGGCCAAGAACCGGGTGACAATCGCCCGCCGTTCAAGTGGGGTTTAAAGCTCACCAACTTCCAATTGAAAAATTCCTTGGGCATCGGCCTTGCGGCGTATGCCGAAGACCCGGTGAACCCGAATGTGGCCTTGGCGAACGACATGGGTTCGCGAGGCGCACCGACATTGAATCACATGGCACCTGCGAACTACGACATCGCGATGACTTTGGACCGCGGCTTGATCAATCGCATCTTACAGTTGAGCTTCTTGCGCAAAAATTTCGAAAAGATTCCTCAGTCCGACGGAACTTCGTTGAAACTCGTTGAGCCGCCATTGCTGGATTATGTGACGCCGCCGACAGCAACAACAGATCTCGAAACTTATTTAAAGTTGCGAGTCAGTGTCGAGATTGAGCCAAAGAAACCACTGTGGCTGGAAAACAAAATCGTTTTGAGTTTCGATCTTATTTCGAAGTTACGCCGTTCGCAAAAATCTGCGGAGGGCATGGAAATCGCGCAACAATACATTGATACAAATTCAATGACGATGGATTCGAAATATTTGACCTTTGCTGGCAAGATCGCTGAAGGTCTTGGCAACAAGGTGACCAAAGGAATCAAAGACGAACTTAAAAACCGCAGCAAAGACTGGGTTCAAAATAATGAAACAATCCCGGGAACTCTGGATTTACCTCCAGCGATCTTGGGCATGAAATTAGATATACAAAAAGTAACCATGGATCCGAACGGTCATCTTTTGATGTACCTCAATTACAGAAATGGTTCAGGAGTAAAGTAGTATGAAATCTCTGCAATTCTTTTTCATCAATGCGCTGACTTTGGTCATTGGCATCGGCTTGATGAGCGGCTCTTTTTCTGCGAGTGATGCGCAAGCAGCGCCCACAGAAACCGTGCCGAAAATTCAGGTGCAGAAGCTGGGAAATTACAAAGGTCAGTATTTGACGGCCTTCTACGGAGTGGGCAGACGTCCGTTCTTGTCGACGGACTCAAGTCAGTTCACTCTTTTGGAAGTGAAGAAGATTACTTCTCAAGTGATTAACGCGGACTTTATCACGTTGCCAGCGATCGACTTACAAAAACAAGATGTCCGCGAAGGGTATAACTTGGTGGTGATCGCCGTTTCTCCAGTCCAAGATTTTAGCTTCGTCAACGCCGACGGCTCCGCCATCCTAGGCATGCCATCAACAAGCAACAACCGCGCAACCATGCTCCGCTCATTCACAAAATCAGAGATTAAATCTTTGGAAGCAGGTCAAGGATTGCCAGACGGACTTGTGCTGACGTTGCAGTAGAATTTATTTGGAGTGTGCGCTGCTCTTGAAGGCTTTTTGCAGAGCCTTCTCGGCGGCGGCAATACCCGAATCAAGTGCGCCATTCATCGTGCCGGCATCGGCATAGCTCCAATGCTCGCCGCCGATAAAGAAATTCTCCAGCCCATTATCTTCAACCAGCGCTTCGAGAAATTTCAAATAACTTCCAGGCGCCAAATTAAAGCGCGAGCCTTTCGCATACGGCTTCTGACTCCAATTCAAAATGAGCGCGCTTTCCTCGGCGAGCACATCTTTGTAGAAGCAGCGCAAATCCTGCAGATTCTCTTGCACCGCACTGACACCGGTCGACTGCCCGACGTTGCCACCACGCTGAGAAGTCAACAAACCACGTGTGCCGGCTTGGCCGCGCGAACTGTCCCAGTAACTTTGCCCCAGCAATTGGCCGCGGAAGCAGCCTTGAAAGACTGGCATATTTTTCGATTTCTTTTTCCACGGTGGTTCGCGGAAAGTGCTAATGACCTTGGAGTGAGTCCCGTAGCTAGCTCCGGCGATCACTTCTTTCACGAGTCCGAGCTGCAAGCTTTGAATTCCATCGATGTCTTTGAGAATTGAAAACGGCAATGTGCAAATAATCTGTTTCGCCCAGATCGTGTCCGAACCTTTAGGCGTACGGAAGGTGCACTCGTAGCCGCCGGACTTGTTGTGAATCGCAATCAGCTGATAGCCTAATTTTAAATTAGCACCCGGGACAATGCCTTGAACGCGCTCGCCGAGAATCTGCGCCATGCGGGACATGCCCCCTTCGACGCGATAAAATTTTGGCGGGGTCGCGCGATTGGAGCGCTCTTCGAGGTCGAGCTTCACCATGAAGTGCAGCAGATTGATGTTCTTGGTATCAACGCCCCATTCAGAAATGCAGAGATTTTCAAAACACTGCAAAGTCCCCTCGTCCATATTGCCACGGACGGTGTTGAGGAGATCCGCCAAGGACTGCTGATCGAGATCTTTAAGTGGTGTGCTCATCACTAACGAGCGTGGATTGATTTCGGTTGAGAACGAGGCAAACGCATCGCTTTTTGTTTGCGCGAGTCGCATAATCAACGGCCGAAGATTTTTACGAAACTCTTTTTCTGTCACCATCTTGCCGTTGAGCCAGTAAACCGCGCGGTCGACTTTGGGTTCGTAGGTGATTTCTTGAATCGATAAACTCAAATCTTTGCAGAGCTGATGAATCGAGGCATGGGAGGCTTCGAAAAATTCCGCGCCCAATTCCGCGAACTGATCATCGGGATTGGCGTGAGTCATCGTCTGAATGCGGCCCCCGACGCGGTCGGAGGCTTCGAAGAGACGATATGGAATTTTGTTTTTCTTAAGATGATAAGCGGCGGAGAGCCCGGCAATGCCGGCGCCGAGGACCATCACTTCGTCTTCCAAGTGATTGCTGTCGCCGACAACCCAGCGATCGAAGCTCGTGCAACTGGAAAGAGCCAGCGTCGCCGCGGAACCATAGGCGGTTTTCTTCAAAAAATCGCGACGGGAAGGAGAAGAGAGCTGCTCTCCCTCCTCTACTAAAATCCGCATGAGAAATTTAAAATCCAAGCTGCGCGCCATGGGGCTATTCTGTGACGAAGACGGCCCCAGAAGCAAAGAAAAAGTCTCGGATTTTAAGGAAAACTAGAGTATGACGGAGTCATGCTGTCCCATGAAAGTCTTTTTGAATCTCTTGAGAAAAACGGCTGGGCCTTTGCCGACGATGTTGTGCCTGCGGATCTGGTGCAGAAACTCTTTTCTGAATGCCAGAAATCATGGCAAAGCGGACTCTTTCACGAGGCTCACATTGGCCGTGGACAAAGTAAAAACCTCGACTCCGAAATCCGTGGCGATTCGATTTTGTGGTTAAATTCTGAGCAGTCCCACGCAGCACAGCAGTTTCTGCAATGGGCCGCAGAATTCCGCCATGAGCTCAATCAGAGATATTTTTTGGGACTCAATTCAGAAGAGTTTCATTTCGCGCGTTACCCAGCCGGCAAAGGCTATCAGAAACACGTTGATCAACATCGTGGAACCCAGGCTCGGAAGATCTCCCTTGTGTTGTACCTAAATTCCAGCTGGGGCCCGCAAGACGGCGGCGAGCTCTGCATTTACGATGCTGAAAATGATTCTCGCGAAGTGCAAAGAATCCTGCCGAAAGGGGGTCGTCTCGTGATTTTCCGCAGTGATTTGATTCCGCACGCAGTTTTGCCATGCTTCCAAACGCGCTGGAGTTTAACAGGCTGGTTTCGCACGGACCTTTGACACGGCTTCTGCTTTGACACTGCTTCTGAAGGAGGAGTAGGATCGCAGGTCATGAAGCCGCTCATTCACGATGTTATATTCACTCGACTCTCTGCCCGCCTGCTGATTGTCGTGTGTTCTTTGGTGGCGACGGTCTTTGCGCTTTTTGGTCCCTACTTTCAAAAACTTTTCATCGATGCGCTCACAGGACACCCCGATGCTTTGGCGTTTGGTCTTCAGGCCGGGCCGATCGCGTTTATTATTTTTGCCTTTGTCAGCGTTTTGCTGTCACAGATTTTCTTTCAGCTCGCCAACTATCTGGGCATGAAAGAATCCGTGCATTTGCAATCGGTTTTTTCCCGTCGCCTGTATGAAAAGACTTTGGAGTTGAGAGTCGACACCATGAGCAGCCGCCCCGTCGGCGAAATCATTCAGATTTATGCAACGGATATTCCGGGCTCGACGGTGTTTTTGGAACAGACTCTGCCGGCCGGCGCTTCGACTTTGTTTCCCCTGCTGCTAGCACCGTTTGCGATTTCATTGATTTATGATTTGCCGCTATTGCCGACGTTGTTATTGATGGTGGTGATTACGGCTCTCAATAGCTGGATGGCGTTTCGTCAGTCGAAATTCTTCTACCGCTTTAAGAAATTAGCGGGCGATCGCATCGCGCTGGTCAACGAGTGGATACAAAACATTCGCACCATTCGTATTTTAGGCTGGCTCAGTTATTTTGAAAAAAACATTTTTGCCAAACGCCAAGTGGAAACAGAAAACCGCGTGATCATGGTGACCAACGGTCAAGTGATGAATGCGATCTCAACCTCGATCACTTTTGTCCTGAACGTAGTGACTTTGGGTTCTTTGATTTACTACTCGAAGCGCGAGATCTCCAGTGGCGAACTCCTGGCTTTGCTTTGGATTGTCGGCGTGTTTCTGACCCGGCCCTTCCGGCAGATGCCGTGGTTCTTTACTTTTGGTTTTGACTCTTGGACTTCACTGCAACGTCTCGAATCTTTTCTGCGTGTTAAAAATGAAATGCCACCGAAGGGGCCTACAGCCCCTGTGGATTTGGCCGAAGATGTTGTTTTGGATGTGAAGAATCTCAATCTTACTATCGGCGGTAAGCAGATTCTACGCGATATCAACCTGCGTATTCGCGATGGCGAGTTTGTCGCTGTGGTGGGCGAAGTGGGCTCTGGCAAATCGATGCTGCTGCTGTCTTTGCTTGGCGAAACCGGCGCACAGGTCGACAGCTATCAAGTGCAAGGCAAGAATGCCGCAGCCATGACGTTGCATGATCTGCGGGGGCACTATGCCTACGTTCCGCAGGAGGGCTTCATCATGAGCGCCAGCCTGCGAGAGAATGTCGCGTTCCTCTATGATATTGAATCTGAGCGCGACAATGATGTGGATGAGTCCTTGCAGTTGGCACAGTTTGAAGTGTTTAAAGAACGCGTAGAAAACGGCCTTGCCACGGAGATTGGCGAGCGTGGAGTGAATCTTTCCGGCGGCCAAAAACAACGCATTAGTCTTGCGCGTGTCCATTTCCATCGCGCGCCCATCTTGTTGCTAGATGATTGCCTGAGTGCGGTCGATGTCGACACCGAAGAGAAATTATTTTCTCAACTGCTGACCGGCGCTTGGGCCGAAAGAACTCGCCTGCTGGTCACGCACCGTTTAAGTGTTCTGCATCGTGTGGATCGGATTCTCTTTATGCAAGACGGCCGCATTGTCGACCGTGGAACTTACAATGAACTCATGAGCCGGTCGCAGGTTTTCCGTGACTACACCCAAAGCGTCGAGGAGACCGCCCATGTCGAAGCCTAAGTATTTCTCCGACGGCGAACAACATTCCGAAAGTGGCTACAGCCGGTCGGTGTTTCAGACGCTTTCTCAAGCTTACAAGCCTTTCATGGTGCGTATTTTATTGACGTTTGTATTTGGTATTCTGGGCCGCACTTTGCTTCTGGCCAATGCCAACATCATCGGTTTTTGGGTCGACAGCTATTGCAAGCCCGAGTACGGAATCACCTGCAAACAAATCCCGGCGTTGTTGCGGGGATTTGTGCCTGAGGACTATTTAAAACTTTTAGGCGTGATGGCTCTGTTCGGTTTTATTTTTACTCTGACCTTCCGTGTGACGTTCTCGCGGCTCTCGGCGCAAGCGATTAGCCGGATTTATGACGAAGTAACGTATCGCACGTCGCGTTTGCCGATGAGCTTTTTTGATGCCACCCCGGCGGGACGGATTATCACTCGTTTCTCGAGTGACTATGGCAACGTGTTTCGTCTATTTGGCGGCCCGCTGGCGGAATTTTTCTCGATTATTTTTGATCTGACCGTGATGATTTTTCTGATCACGGTGGCGAGTCCCTATTATCTGATTTTCGTCGTAGTCGTGGCGTTTTTGTACTATGGCGTCTATCGCCTGAATCGCAAAAGCCTGCGCCAAGCTCGGCGCGAACTTTCTGCCAGCCGCTCGCCGTCGATTGCTCACTTTGCTGAAACCACTCAAGGGGCCAGCACGATTCGTTCTTTTCGCCGGCAGGAATCTTTCATGGAACGCTTTCTGCGCCTCGATGGATATTTCCTTCAGCAAAAATTAAAGACCACGGGCCGCGTGATTGGTTTTTCGGTGCAGATGAACAGTCTGTCAGCCTTGTTATTACTCATGACCGGAATCGCGGCATATTTTTTTGTACAAAGGGGCCTCGCAACGGTTGGCTCCGTCGGCGTGGCGTTTAGTTTCATCGCCCTTTCAGGGAACACAGTTCAGATGTTCTTTGAGTGGCTCACGCAATTTGAAGAAGCCATGATTGGGGTTGAGCGCCTGGATCAATATCTGCGCAAGGACCTCGAGCCTGGCAACCTGCTCCCCTCAAAAGCAGAATTTGCGACCGGGCATCCAAAATACGAAGCAAAGCTTGAAAAGTATCTTCAGAACCGGCGCCTCACCAACGAACGTAATGCCTCAGTGCAGGTCGATGGGCTGTGGTTTAAGTACCGCGACGATCTGCCTTGGGTTTTAAAAGATGTGAAGTTTGAAGTGAAGGCCGGCGAGCGTCTGGGCATCGTCGGACGCACCGGCAGCGGTAAATCAAGTCTTATTCAGGCGCTGTTTTACCTCTATCCCCTGCAATCAGGAAAGATTTCGATTAATGGCTTTAGCCCGAAGATCCGCCCCGCTGATACGGGCATGGATTTGAATCTCTATCGCCGCTCGATTGCGTTTATTTCCCAGGATCCGGTGCTTTTTCAAGGCAGCCTTCGCAGCAACTTGGACATCGAAAATCAGCTCAGCGATGAAAAACTCCTGGCGGTCCTCGATCAAGTGGGGCTCAAGGAATGGGTCGAGCAACAGCCCGAGGGTCTCAACATGAGAATCGAAGAGCGCGGCAAGAACCTTTCCCTCGGAGAACGGCAGTTGGTTTGTATGGCTCGATGCCTGCTCCAAGAGGCTCCGATTGTTATTATGGACGAAGCCACAAGCTCCGTGGATCCGCAATCTGAAGAAATTCTAGTCAAAGCCACTGAGGAGTTCTTCTCAGATCGTACACAGATTATTATTGCTCATCGCCTGTCGACCCTCGAGAAATGCGACCGGGTATTATGGTTACACAATGGAGAGATCCAAAGCCTCGGGCCGACGAGCGAGGTCCTTCCACGCTTTGAAGCTGCGAACCTGACTCCTTAGGGCTTTTTGCAAAAGAAGTCCTTAAGAATTAAAAGGTTGAAGTCGATAAGAGATCGCAGTACAAAAGTGCCAACGTTGAAATTCTAATACCGGCTATAATGTCTAAGCTTCGAGGTGGTTGCATGGACTCTGAAAATCAAAACCTCTCTCCGAAAAATACGGAGAACAAAGAACTGACTCAAACTGAAGAGCAATTCTTCAATCTATTTGAGAATTGGTCGGCCCTCTCCACTGCTGAACGACGCGAAAAATTCAAAGAACTTCCGCGCACGGAGGCTGAAGAGCTGTTTTTAAGTCTCAAAACCCATGACCAAGTGGAATTGCTTGAAGAGGCGACTCCCCTCGAAAGACGCTCGTGGGTGCGCTTGCTGGCGCCCGATGACGTGGCCGATTTGATCCAGGAAATGGGCCCTGACCACCGCGATGGTGTCTTGGGTCTGCTCGATCCGCAAACCAAACGCGAAGTGATCGCCCTGTTGGCCTATGCTGAAGATAACGCCGGGGGCTTGATGAGCTCGCGCTTTATCCGCCTACGCCCTGATATGAGCGTCGATGAGGCCATTAGCTATATTCGCATTCAAGCAAAAACTCAGGTCGAGACCATCTACTACGCCTATGTGCTGGCGGCGGATCAGAAACTTCTTGGGGTTGTCTCATTCCGGGAATTGTTTGCTTCGACTCCCGATAAAAAAATCAAAGACATCATGACCACGGATATGGTTCGCGTTTTAGTCGACACAGATCAAGAGCAAATCGCCAAGATTTTCTCGAGCCACGATCTGATGGCCGTGCCGGTCGTGAATGCCGAAGACCACATGGTCGGTATCGTGACTTTCGATGACGTGGCCAGCGTTCTACAAGAAGAAGCAACCGAAGATATCCATAAACTCGGTGCGGTTGAAACTCTGGATGCTCCTTATTTGAAAATTTCTATGCCGGAGATGATTAAGAAGCGCGCCGGCTGGTTGCTGGTTCTTTTCTTAGGTGAGATGTTCACGGCGACTGCGATGGGTTACTTCCAATCTGAAATTGAGCGCGCCGTTGTTTTGGCTTTGTTTATTCCATTGATTATTAGCTCTGGCGGTAACTCGGGCTCGCAGGCGTCGACGCTGATTATTCGCGCGATGGCGTTGGGCGAGGTTCGCCTGCGCGACTGGTGGCGCGTACTCGGCCGTGAGTTGATTACTGGTTTGGCGCTCGGATTATGCCTCGGTGCCGTGGGGCTCACACGCATTTTACTATGGCCTGCGAAAGAACAGCTCTATGGTCCACACTATGTCTTGGTCGCACTGACAGTTGCCGGCAGTATTATCGGCGTCGTTTTGTGGGGAACGCTTTCGGGCTCCATGCTTCCTTTCTTGTTGAAGAAAATGCGCTTTGACCCCGCATCGGCTTCGGCACCCGCGGTGGCGACTTTGGTGGACGTGACTGGGTTGATTATTTATTTCACCGTGGCCAGCGTAATTCTGCATGGAGTGATGCTCTAGATGAAACAACAATACCTTAAAATTCTGCAAGAGTCCGCGGACTGGCTCGCGATTGATAAGCCACCGGGACTCTCGGTTCACAATGATAAAGTCAATGTTTTGACTCTGCTCCAGCAGATCAAGCGCAATCCCAATCTGTCATTTCATGCGGTTCACCGCTTGGATGCTGAGACCAGTGGGGTTCTGCTGGTGGCAAAAGATGCCGAGGTGGCCGCGAAGCTTGCCGAGGAAATGCAAAAGGACAGCTGTCACAAAACCTATCAAGCGATTCTGCGTGGTGAAATGAAAGACGACGAGGCCCGCTGGGATTGGAAGCTTTCAGATAAAGCCGAAGGCCGCAAAAATCCTCAGGGACTTAGCAGAGATCGCAAAGACTGTGAAACCCTCGTCCGTGTGGTTGAGAAAACGAAGTATTTTTCTTTGGTCGAGTGCGAGATCCTGACGGGTCGTCAGCATCAGATTCGCAAGCACGCAGCCCTCGCGAAGCATGCGATTGTCGGCGACAAACGTTACAATGAACCCAAGTACAACGAGCGCATTGCAGACATCTATGGAACTGATCGCATGTTCCTGCACGCGGCGGAATTGCGCTTGCGTATTGGCGGCCGCGAAGTGGTTTTGACCGCCCCCCTGCCTCCGGAATTTAAGTCTCTGTTGAAGGGGAAATAGAGTCTGAAAAAATGATTCTAGCTTCTCTCATGACTATCGTTCCGACAACAGCGACGGCGTTCAACAGATTTTTTCTGCTCGAAGAATTAGGGATTGGATAGATTTCTGTTACTTCAATTTACTCCTCCATATTTATTTTAATGCACATAACCAGCTTTGCTTTTATACACCCATCGATTATGAGCAGCGCAGAGGCATCTTAAGTTTTCTTCGGAGTTATTTCCCCCAGCCCAGACGGGTTGGATGTAGTACGCTGCGCGCATTGAGTCAGTCAGGACCCCTTTCGTTAGAATGTTGTTTGCGAAGACGAACAAACAACAAAAGGAGCCTGACATGACAGGGATTAGTCATAGCGTAGGATCGTGCCCAA
>Ga0255338_1005645_pt1 | contig 11311 bp, 9 predicted proteins | sample MeOH1_35cm_T4_19_FD_203715 | JGI IMG/M metagenome (GOLD analysis project Ga0255338, IMG submission 203715) | Sandy soil microbial communities from University of British Columbia, Vancouver, Canada - MeOH1_35cm_T4_195 | ecosystem: Engineered > Artificial ecosystem > Sand microcosm > Unclassified ... | reverse complement strand
GCCTCATCGCGGCCACGAACGCCGTCACCTGGGCGGGCATCCTGACGGCGGCCGCGATCCTGGTGCTGTCGCTGGTCATGCTGCGCGGGGGTGCCCGCCGCTGGATCGCGGTCCTGGGAGTCGTGACGGGCGCCGTCGGCGTGGTGTCCGAGGCGCTGCGACCCGTGATCGGCGACGCGTACATGCTCTACGGGTTGTTGCTGCCGCTGTGGTTCGTCCTGATCGGGTTGCGGCTGCGGGCGATCTCGCGCGCGGCCTGAGCGGCCCGGCGGCTGATGCAGCCGCCATACTCGAGCGGTGAGTCCTGACGACCGGCGGTTCGAGTTCGTGATGGTCGACGACTCCGAAGACGCGCGCCTGTTCATCGAGCTGTCCAGCCATGCGGTCGACCTCACCGAGGCCGGGAGCGCTCTCGCACTGGCCCTGCACAGCATGGCCGATCCTCAGTCGCCACTTCAGGAGACCGAGCGCTCGCTCGTGGCCAGCGCCGCCATGGCCTACTGCCGCACGTTCTTCCCTTCGAACGTTCGTCGACCAGTGACCGACTTCGTGAAGGTTCCCCAGGATCACTCCGCGATCCACGAGCTCGTCGCGATGTTCCGCAACCGCACCATCGCGCACTCGCAGTCCGACCTGAGTGTCACCTACGCCGTCGGCGTGCTGGACGCTGCGACATTCGAGGTCCTCGACGTCACCGCCCCCAACATCTCGAGCGCGATGCCGCCCGAGCAGGTGAGACATTTCCTCGACCTCGTCACTGCGGTGGGGGAGCAGCTCGACGACGTCATCGAACCGATCCGGACACGTCTGATGGCCGGGCTCGTCGACGCCGACCGCGCTGCGCTCGTCGCGGACGGCCCCAGACCGACGGTCCGGATGCTGCTGGCGGCCGAATTCGGTTCACCGGCGACCCGTCCGAAATACGCCACCTCGCACCCGATCTACGTCACCATCGAGCGTGGCGTCTAGGGAAGGTGCGGCTTTCACGCGGCGTTGTCGGGCATCGCGACGTCTACCTCGCCCTGGTAGCCGCTGCCGCCGCAGCGATCACCGACGGTGATGTCGGTGCCCGGATGGACGATGCGCAACGTGGGGGACATCCAGCACGCGGACGAGGGAACGCACCGTTGCTGCCCGAGTGACGAGAACGCCGCGAGGCTCGCCGGAGCGCCCCGGGTCTCGCACGGTGTGTGTCGCTTCCCGCGCCCGGCGGGCTTGGACGCGCTCGTCGAGCACTACGCCGGGAAGGAGCGACCTGCGGCGTCCTACGACCCGCAGGCCTGGGTCGAAGCTCTCGACGGCGTGCTCGCGGAGTCCTTCGTCCGCCGCGCTCTTGAGCGCCCCGATGTCACCACCCGTCTGGCCGGACCCGACCGCATCGCCGTAGATCGCGCCGGCCTCGTCGCAGCCGTGGCCGGCGCCGACTTCGACGACGACGAGTCTCTGCTGGCCGTGTGGCTCCTCGTCCAGGCGTGGGGGAACTCCACCCGTGCGCAGCACGGGCGGCAGAACATCGCGCGGGCGGCGGCGCACCGCGACCAGCTGCTGACGAACCTGCGCGCGACGGCGACGATCCTGCGCGAGGCACACGAGGTGGCGAGTACCGAGGACGCCTACCGCTCCTGGGCCGGGCGTATCGGGATCAAGGAGTCCTTCTTCACCCAGTGGTTCGCCGTCGCGGGCATCAAGCCCGGCCGTTCGTGGCAGCCGCTCACCCTGGACCGCAGCGTCTGGCGGACGCTGAACAACACGCTCGGCCTCACGGTGCACCAGATCGCGGGCACGACGAGTCAGTGGGTGCTCTACCGCACCTACGTCGAGATGCTCCACGCGTGGGGCGGCTCCGGCGACGGTGCCCAGCGTCTCGAGTGGGTGCTGTTCGCGCACCACGGCCTGCCCCCGGTCGACCCCTCGAGCAACGTGGCGTAGGTGACGCGGACGGGTCCCTGAGCGCTTCAGGAGTTGGCCCCCGGCGTGGTCGATGAGCAGCCAACGGCCGACGAACCCTGGGCCGACCGCACACCCTCATGCGGTCGTGATGACCCCGTGGAGAGGGCAGATGTGGTCGGTGACCTGCCCCGGGCCTCCTCGCTCCTCCAAGTCGTTGCAGGGTCGTCCAGATGGGTCGGACCGTCCAGGCAACCGACCGAACCGTCCGACGTGACCAGGCTCTCGGCGCGGCCGACGACGGAGCGGGTCACAGGCGCCGCGTGTAGGTGCACCGAGGGAAGCTGCTGCAGCCCAGGAAGGCGCCACCGGTGGCGCGTTGGTGACGGACGACGAGCGTGCCCTTGCCGCAGGCCGGGCACCCCTCGACTGCCTTGACGGTGCTGAGCGGCGAGACGTCGATGCGATGGTCCGCGAGCAGCTCGGACACGAACGATGACTCGCGCCCCTGGACGCCGATCATCGTGACGTGCCTGCGTGCGCGTGTGAGCGCGACGTAGAACAGCCGGCGCTCCTCGGCGTGGGGGTAGGGATCGGCCTCCGTCATGGCCAGGGCGAGCACGGGGTCGTCGACGACCTCGCTGGGAAATCCGTAGGTCCCGGACGACACGTTGGGGAGGATGACGTAGTCGGCTTCGAGGCCCTTGGAGGCGTGCACCGTCCGGAAGGAGACGTCGAGCACCGAAGGCGTCCTCGCCGGCATGGCGTCACGGTCGAACCGGTAGCGGCCCAGCACGTCGACGGTCACGGTGCCGCGTGGGTTCCGCTCGACGTCACCTGAGATGACGCGTTGGCCGAGGTCGTCGAGGACGGCCGCCAGGGCGCGGAGCTGAACCGGTGGACGACGAGCGCGGCCGCGGTGAGGGCGCCCACGGCCCCGCCGACCTCGACTGACGGCCATAGCATGTCCTCTCCTCCCCGCGGCCTTCGGTTCCATGCCTCCACCTGCGCAAGGAGGCTAGGGCCGAACACCGACACGGGCCCGGAGCCGGACGAGACGTCGCTGTCGGTGCGCCTCGCTACGGTTCACGCGTGTTCGTGCTGGATACCGGCCACGTGGTGCTGTCGGCGAGTGACCTGACGGCGGCATCCGCATGCGAGTTCGCCGTGCTGCGCGGCCTGGACGCGCGGCTGGGTCGCGTGCCCGGGGTCGAGCCCGTTCCGGACGCGATGCTGGAGCGGGTCGCGGCCCTGGGTGACCGGCACGAGCAGGCGGTTCTCAAGGGGTACGTCAGTCGGTTCGGCGTGTACCCGAACCCGACCGGTGGCGGCGTCGCGTCGGTTGCCCGCCCCCGGGCCGGCGGGTACGGCGACGGCGACGTCCTGCGCGCGGCGCACGCGACGACGCTCGGATTCCTCGACTCCGGCGCGGACGTGATCTACCAGGCGGGGTTCTTCGACGGTGGCTTCGTCGGCTGGGCCGACTTCCTGGTCCGCGACGGCGACACCTGGCAGGTGCAGGACACCAAGCTGGCGCGCAGCGAGAAGGTCACCGCCCTGCTGCAGCTGGCCGCATACGCCCACCAGCTCGCCACGACCGGCCACAAGGTCGCCGAGCGGGTGGCACTGATCCTCGGCTCGGGCGCGGCCAGCAACTTCCGCACCATCGACCTGATCCCGGTGTTCGAGCAGCGGATGGCTCGGCTGCGGGCGCTGGTCGACGAGCGCGTCGCGGCGACCGATCCACTCGAGTGGGGTGTGCCAGGCGTCAAGGCGTGCTTGCGCTGCGAGACGTGCTCCCCGTTCGTCGAGCAGGCCCGCGACGTGCTGCTCGTCGCCGGGCTCACCGTCACCCGGCGCGCCAAGCTCGCGGCCGCGGGTGTGCGCACGATCGAGGAGCTGGCGGCCAGCAGCGGCTCGGTCGACGGCATCGGCAGTTCGACGCTGCACAACCTGCGCCGGCAAGCGCGCCTGCAAGTGGCGCAGGACGAAGGCAACACGGGCCGGGGCGACGACGAGCCGCTGGTGGTCAGGTGGGAGATCACTGACCCGGCGGTGCTCGGCACGCTGCCCGCCCCGGACGCCGGCGACATCTTCTTCGACTTCGAGGGCGACCCCCTGTGGACCGACGACACCGTCGGCTCGGGCGGTGCGGCGCTGTGGGGCCTGGAGTATCTCTTCGGGGTCGTCGAGGCGCCGGCCGGCGGCGGTGACCCGGTGTTCCGCCCGTTCTGGGCGCACGACCGCGCCGGCGAGAAGCAGGCGATGGTCGACTTCATGACGTACCTGCTGGCCCGGCGCGCCGAGCATCCGGGCATGCACGTCTACCACTACGCCCCGTACGAGCGGTCCGCGCTACTGCGGCTGGCCGGCCGGCACGGCGTGTTCGAGGACCAGCTGGACCAGCTGCTGCGCGCCGGTGCGCTCGTCGACCTGTACGCGACGGTGCGCGCAGGTCTGCGAACGGGAGAGCGCGCCTACAGCCTGAAGAACGTCGAGCACGTCTACGGCATGGCGCATGTCGGGGACGTGAAGAAGGCCGACCAGTCGATCGTCGAGTACGCCAACGCGTGCGAGCTGCGGGACGGGGGAGACCTGGCCGGCTGGCAGGGCAAGCTCGACCAGATCGGGGACTACAACCGCACCGACTGCATCTCCACCCTCGAGCTGCGCGACTGGCTGCTGGCCCGCGGTGCCGAACTCGGCGTCCCGCTGGCGTCGGCGGTGCCGGCCGACGAAGCGAAGGCAGCGCAGGACGAGGATGGCGACCAAGGCGTCGTAGTCGACCCGCTGGACATCCCGCTCCTGGCCTTCGCGGACCCGCCGGACGCTCCACCCGGCCCGCGCCCCCCGGAGCGGCAGGCGGCGGCGATGCTCGCCGCGGCGCTGGGCTACCACTGGCGGGAGGCCAAGCCGTTCTGGTGGGCGCACTACGACCGGCTGGCCGTCGACCCGGCGGAGTGGACCGACAAGCGCTCCACCCTGGTGGCCGACGAGGTCACGGTGCTCCAGGACTGGCACGTCCCGGAGCGCGCCCGGACGCAGAAGCGAGTTCTCCAGCTCGTCGGGCGCCTCGAGCCCGGCTCGGACCTGCGCCCGGGCGCCACGGTCTACCCGCTGTACGACCCGCCGGCCCCCGAGGGCGCGAAGACGACGGAGCGGGGCCTGCGCGGCTGGTGGTCCGGCACCACCGCGGTGACCGCCGTCGGTGCCCGCGGGGACGACGAGCGCGATGTGGTCACCATCGAGGAGGGCGGCGTTCCCAAGGATGGCATCGGGCACCACGAGCTGCCGATGGGACTGGCTCCGACCCCAGGTCCCTCCACCACGGGCATCGAGACCGCGATCCACACGCTGGCCCAGCGGGTGGTCGACGGCCTGCCGAGCCTGCCGGACTGCGCCGCCGTCGATCTGCTGTCGCGACGCCCGCCGCGAACCCGCTCCGGCGCCGGGCTGACCCGGCCCACCGACGATCACGGCGTCCAGGGCGCGATCGTCGCGACCGTCCTCGACCTGGACGGCTCCTACGTCGCGGTGCAGGGCCCGCCCGGCACCGGCAAGACGTACGTGGGCGCCCGGGTGGTCAAGGCGCTCGTCGAGCAGGGCTGGAAGGTGGGGATCGTCGCGCAGTCGCACGCGGTCGTCGAGAACTTCCTGCAGGGTGCCATCGACGCGGGGCTGGCGGCGAACCTGGTCGGCAAGAAGCCCGGACCTATCCCGCCTGGCACCGCTACCCCCGCGCACGCGTGGGCGGTGCTCGGCAACGACTTCGCAGGGTTCTTCGCGAACCGCTCAGGAGGCTTCCTCGTCGGCGGTACCGCCTGGGACTTCACCAACGCCAGGCGCATCCCGGCCGGGGGCTACGACCTGCTGGTGGTCGACGAGGCCGGCCAGTTCGCCCTGGCCAACACCCTCGCCGTCGCCGGCGCGGCGGCGAACCTGCTGTTGCTCGGCGACCCGCAACAGCTGCCCCAGGTCTCCCAGGGCACCCACCCCGAACTCGTCGACCAGTCCGCGCTCGGCTGGCTGTCCGACGGCCACGACACCCTGCCCGACGAGCTCGGCTTCTTCCTGCCCGAGTCCTGGCGGATGCATCCCGACCTGTGCGAGGTCGTGTCCGTGCTGTCCTACGACGGTCGCCTGACCGCCGCCCCGAGGGCGGCGACGCGCTGGCTGGAGGGCGTTGCCCCGGGCGTGCTCGGCGTGCCCGTGCCGCACTCCGGCAACACCGTCGTCTCGCGCGAGGAGGCCGACGAGGTCGTCGCCCAGGTTGCCGGGCTCGTCGGACGCGAGTGGCACGACGAACACGGCACCCGGCCGCTCACGCCGTCTGATGTGCTCGTCGTGGCTGCGTACAACGCCCAGGTGTGGGCGATCCGCCACGCCCTGGATGCCGCCGGCTACGCCACCACGAGAGTCGGCACCGTCGACAAGTACCAGGGCCAGGAGGCGCCCGTGGTGATCGTGTCGATGGCCGCTTCCTCCCCGGAGGACGTGCCGCGCGGCATGGACTTCCTCCTGGACCGCAACCGCCTCAACGTCGCCATCAGCCGCGGCAAGTGGTGTGCGCGCATCGTCCACTCACCGGCACTGACGGACTACCTACCGAGCCGGGTCGACCAGCTCCAGAACCTCGGCGCCTTCATCAGGCTGACGCGCGGGGGTGCCTTGTAGACGTTGCGGCACGTCGGGGCTGCGCGCGTCGCTGCTTGATTTGGGCATGGCGGCCTGGTGACGTAGCCTGTACGGGCCGACGCGGGGTGGAGCAGCTCGGTAGCTCGCTGGGCTCATAACCCAGAGGTCGCAGGTTCAAATCCTGCCCCCGCTACTTTCGGGTTCTGAGAACCTGGTGTTACGCGAAGACCTCCTGCCTGGTGGCAGGAGGTCTTCGTCGTTCCCGGACGCCTGCGGTTCCTCGAGGGTGAGAAGGCATCGCTCGGCAGTCGTGGTGTGCGCCGCCTAGTCTGCAAGCAAAGCTGACGGCAAGGACGGCGCCGCGCATCCAGGAGCGTCCGGAGGTGGGTGTGGCCTCAGCGATCGAGGACTACGGCTTGATCGGTGACCTGCACACGGCAGCCCTCGTCGGCCGTGATGGCTCTATCGACTGGTTGTGCTTGCCGCGGTTCGACTCTCCGGCCTGCTTTGCGTCGTTGCTCGGCGACGACCGCGCGGGCTTCTGGCGCCTCGCGCCGGCCGAGGGCGGCCGAGCAGACCGACGTCGGTACCGGCCGGGGACGCTGATCCTCGAGTCAGAGTGGGACACGCCCGACGGCAGCGTGCGAGTCATCGACGCGATGCCGCCACGGGGTGAGGCAGCCGACGTCGTGCGCGTCGTCGAGGGGCTGCGCGGACACGTCCGGATGCGCATGGCACTGCGGCTGCGGTTCGACTACGGCCACATCGTGCCGTGGGTCCGGCACGTGGTCGGCGGGCTCGGAGCCCTCGCCGGCCCCGATGCCGCGTGGCTGCGTACTCCGGTCGAGCTGGAGGGTCGGGACCTGACCACCTACGCGGACTTCACCGTGTCCGCGGGTGATCGCGTGCCGTTCGTCCTGACGTACCGGCCGTCGCACGAACGGCACCCGCGACCGACCGATGCCGACCGGGCGCTGGCGGACGCGGAGGACTTCTGGACGCGGTGGGTCGACCAGGTGAAGTACGACGGGCAGTGGCGCGACGCCGTCGTACGTTCGCTCCTGACCATCAAGGCGCTCACCTATGCACCGACCGGCGGCATCGCCGCGGCGGCGACGACGTCGCTGCCGGAGCAGCTCGGCGGGCCGCGCAACTGGGACTACCGGTACTGCTGGCTGCGCGACTCCACGTACGTGCTGCGCGCCCTGCTCGGTACCGGGTTCGTCGACGAGGCGAAGGCGTGGCGCGAGTGGCTGCTGCGCGCGGTCGCCGGCGATCCGAACGACCTGCAGATCATGTACTCGCTCGAGGGCGCGCGGCGCCTGCCGGAGTACACGCTCGACTGGCTGTCCGGGTACGAGGGCTCATCCCCCGTCCGCATCGGCAACGCGGCGGCGGGCCAGTTCCAGCTCGACGTCTGGGGTGAGGTGCTGGACTCGCTCCACCTCGCCCGGACCGCCGGCATCCAGACCGTCGAGAGCGCGTGGGACCTGCAGCGCGCGCTCCTCGACTTCCTCGAGGGGCACTGGACCGATCCCGACAACGGATTGTGGGAGGTGCGCGGCCCGCGGCGCGACTTCGTCCACTCGAAGGTCATGGCGTGGGCCGGCGTCGACCGGGCGGTCCACGCCGTCGAGACCTTCGGCCTCGACGGACCCGCCGACAGGTGGCGCGCGCTGCGCTCGCAAATCCACGACGACGTGTGTGCGCGGGGCTACGACCCCGACCGCGGGACGTTCACCCAGTTCTACGGCTCGAAAGGTCTCGACGCCGCGCTGCTGCTCATCCCGCAGACGGGCTTCCTGCCGTGGGGTGACGAGCGCGTGGTGGGCACGGTGAAGGCCGTCGAGCGTGAGCTGTATCAGGACGGGTTCCTTCTGCGGTACGACCCGCGGGCGGACGGCAATGTCGACGGCCTGCCCGGCGACGAGGGCACCTTCATCGCCTGCACGTTCTGGTTCGCCGACGCGCTGAAGGGCATCGGGCGTGACGCACAGGCCCGCGACGTCTTCGAGCGGCTGCTGGACCTGCGCAACGATCTCGGCCTGCTCAGCGAGGAGTACGACACCCGGGCCCACCGCCAGGTCGGCAACACGCCGCAGGCGTACTCCCACGTCGGGCTCGTGAACACCGCCCGGCACCTCAGCGAAATGCCTGCCGCCGCCCAAGCCCGCGGAGGCAGGAAGGGGAACTGACATGCGTGCCCTGACCATCGTTCCTGGGCGGGCGGATTCTCTCAGCGTCACCGACGTGCCCGAGGTGGAGCGGGGCGCCGACGAGCTTCTCGTCGATGCCATCGGCGTGGGCGTCTGCGGGACAGACCGCGAGATCGCGGCCGGAGACTACGGCTGGGCTCCTCCGGACCGCGAACGCCTGGTCATCGGCCACGAGTCGCTCGGTCAGGTGCGCGAGGCACCAGCACGCAGCGACTTCAGCGCGGGCGACCTCGTCGTCGGCGTGGTGCGCCGACCGGACCCGGAGCCATGCGGCGCCTGCGCGCACGGGCAATTCGACATGTGCCGCAACGGCAAGTACACCGAGCGTGGCATCAAGGAGGTCGACGGCTACGCGAGCGATCAGTGGACCGTCGAGACCGGTTATGCCGTCAAGCTCGACCCGCGTCTGCGCGATGTCGGCATGCTCATGGAGCCGACGACGGTCGTCGCCAAGGCGTGGGACCAGGTGCAGCGTGTCGGTGAGCGCGCGTGGTTCGAGCCGGAACGCGTGCTCGTCACCGGCGCCGGACCGATCGGGCTGCTGGCGGCGATGCTCGGCGTCCAGCGTGGGCTCGAGGTCCACGTGCTCGACAGAGTCGCCGACGGACCCAAGCCCGGCCTGGTGTCCGCCCTGGGCGCGACCTACTACCACGGCGACCTCGACGAGGCGGTCAAGGGCGCCAAGCCGGACATCGTCATCGAAGCGACCGGCGTGGGTGCGCTGGTCTTCGGGGCGATCGAAGCGACGGCGTCCTACGGCATCACCTGTCTCACCGGCGTCTCGCCCGTGGGCCGACGTCTCGGCATCGACGCCGGCGGGCTCAACCGGGAGCTCGTTCTCCAGAACGACGCCGTCATCGGCTCGGTCAACGCCAATCTCTCCCACTACCGTCTCGCCGCCGCGGCCCTGGCCAAGGCCGACGTCGACTGGCTCGCTCGGCTGATCACGCAGCGTCTGCCGCTCGACCGCTTCGCCGACGCCTTCGACCCCGGCCGCGACGACGTGAAGGTGGTCCTGACCCTGGACGACTCTCGGTGATGACGAGAACCACAACTGGGGTGTGCACCTGCCCATGCACGCGCCGCCGACCAGCACGTACACGCAATTGGCCAGGCAGCGGTCGCACCAACCGCTGGTCCCCCCGCTACTCATGATGTAGCACGTCAGAGGCCCTTTCGCTTACAGAGCGGAAGGGCCTCCGCCGTCCGTGCCGACGGGACGTCAACAGACGCCACCAGAGGACGACCCCCCGAGTCCGAGAGCCGATCCGGCCCCCGAGCCTGACTACACGGGCCCGCCGGTGCCAGCGGCGACGGCGGTCAGCCAGTCGATGTCGGCGATTCCCGGGATCTCGGCGAGCAGCCAGGTGTGGTGTTCGGCGACGTAGGCGGTGTACGCCTCGGCGCTGGCCCGCGGCGAGGCGGGGTGCGCCGCCAGCCACTCGTCGACGAGCATCGACTCGTCACCGGCCTGGAGCCCGAGCGCGCGTCGGGCCCAGTCGCCGAGGCGGAGCACGGGGTTGGGTCCGACCAGCCGGTCGTGGCTGACGAGCGACGGTCGCCCATCCGTGATGCTGACCGCGTCGAACTCCTGCTGGTAGACCCGGTCCGGGAACCGCATTCCGTACAGGGTGGTGGCCTGCGTCCCGGACCATCCCTGGTGCGGGGTCAGCGCGGTTGCCCCGAAGGGCGCGGCCAGGTTCCGTTCGATGCTGGTGCAGGTGCGGCACAGGAACGTCCAGCTGAACCGGTGCCGGCACGGCACCACCGCGCGCAGGCACACGTGGCATACCACCGCCGGCCCCCGCCCGCATTCCCACTGGCGGTGCCACGGGGTGCGCGAACCGTGGAGGGTGCAGGCCAGAAACGGGCTGGGCGGCTCGAGGAGCCAGGCGCAGTCGGTCCGCGCCGGGTTGGGCGCTCCTACGGCGCCGGAGGTGGGTTCGATCTCGTTGAACATGGTGGTGCCCTTCGGAACGCGCCGTGGCGCGGAACCTCGCTTCCCGCGTCGGCGACGCGGGCGGGTCCTCCTCCGGGGGCACCGTGCGGGTTGACGCGGTTGCCGGCCAGCGAGCCGGAGGGCTTGGCGCTGGACCTCTTGACCAGGGCAAGTCTTATCGCACGGCACCGACACCGGCTGCCCCACAAGACCGGGTCAAGTTCCCAGAGTGTCCACGCCCGTCTTGCGGAGGATGCTGTCGCCATGAACGTCCTGACGGTGGTACGGGCGGCTGTCGATCAAAGTCAGGCCGACGAACTGGTCGCCGCGTACGAATCGTTGCTCGCCGACGGCCTCCCAGAGGGCCTGATCGAGACGCAGCTGCTTGGCGACGGCCAAGGGCACTGGGAGATCCACTCGCTGTGGCGGGATCGCGCCGCGCTTGATGCGATGCGAGCCGCACCCGAACCGCCGGCCGCTCCCACTCTGTTCCGACGATTCTCCGGCGATCCGGTCTTGACGATCATGACGGTTCTGGTCGACAGCCGTGGTGCACGCTGAGCAGCTTCCGCCGTCATCGCGGTCGCCGAGGGCGTGCCTTTACGGGTGGGGTGCAGTAGGACGGTGCGTGGCC
>Ga0255338_1005644_pt1 | contig 11312 bp, 13 predicted proteins | sample MeOH1_35cm_T4_19_FD_203715 | JGI IMG/M metagenome (GOLD analysis project Ga0255338, IMG submission 203715) | Sandy soil microbial communities from University of British Columbia, Vancouver, Canada - MeOH1_35cm_T4_195 | ecosystem: Engineered > Artificial ecosystem > Sand microcosm > Unclassified ... | reverse complement strand
GACCAGCTCGAGGGCGGCGATCTGGGCGCTCAGCGAGGCGACCAGGCCGCCGGTGCCGTGGGTGCCGGTGGAGGTCGCGCCGGCGAGCGTCTGCTGGGCGATGTCGCCCATGTTGTGCAGCGACAGGCCGAGGGCCTCGAGGCTGGCGTTCAGCACCCGCAGCGGGGTGCCGGCCAGGGCGGTGGCCGTCATCGTCGTCCGGTCCACCGCCACGATGCCGGAGAGCTGGGCCGGGCTGAGCATGATCCCCTCGGGCGCCGCGATGCCGGTGAAGGAGTGACCAGTGCCGGGCATCTTGACCGTCGTACCACGCTCCCGGGCCCGGTCGACGGCGGCGACGACGTCGGCGGTGTCACGGGGAGTGCGGACCTCGGTGGGGGTGACCGTCGTGAGGCCCGCCCAGTTGTGCCAGCTGGTCATGCCCGAAGGCTAGTTGCCGGCACCGCCGTGGCCGGCGCCGGGCGGCACAGCAGCGCGGCTGCGAGGGTGAGAGCCCCGGACACCACGCACACCCAGTACGACGCGGACCCGCCGGTGTGGTCGGCGACCACCCCCGCGAAGTAGGCGCCGGGCGCGATGCCGGCGGAGATCCCGGTCTGGAACACCGCCATCGCCTCGGTGAGCCGTGGCCGCGGCGTCGAGGCCTCCAGCAGCGAGACCACGGCGATCAGGCTGGGCGCCAGCGTCAGGCCGATCAGGAACAGCAGGGCGCCCAGCACGACCAGGTCGCCGAGGAACGGCAGCACCAGCATGGCCGCGGCGAGGATGCCGATCCCGACCTGGAACCGGCGGTGGTCGGGCGCCTTCCAGTGCACCGCGCCGGCGACCAGCCCGGCCAGCATGCTGCCCAGGGAGAAGATCGCGAGCAGGGCGCCCGAGGCGGCCTTGTGGCCGCCGTCCTCGGCCGTGGCGACGGTCGCGACCTCGAGGGCGCCGAACAGGCAGCCGAGCGCGATCGCCGCGGTGGCGATCGGGAGCAGCCGGGCCCAGGGCATCGGCACGGCCGGGGCGGTCCGGTCGAACGGGTGCGCCGCGGGGGCGGTGCGTGGCTGCAGCGCGAGCAGCAGCGGCCCGATGGTGCCCACCACCAGGGCGACCAGCAGGCCCGTCTGCGGCGCGTAGAGGGTGGACAGGAACGTGACCAGCGCCGGGCCGGTGACGAACACGACCTCGTCGCCCACGGCCTCCACGGCGAAGGCGGTGTGCCGCTCCCGCTCCGTGGTGACCAGGTGCGCCCACCGCGCCCGGACCATGGAGCCGACCTGGGGGAGGGCGGCCCCGGAGAGGGCGGCGCACAGGTGCGGCCACGGGGTCGGCCAGTCGTGGGTGGCGGCCCGGACGAGGAGCCCGGTCGCGAGCGCGAACAGCACCGCGTCGACGTACAGGACCAGCGTCTGCCCGAACCGGTCGGCGAGCCGGCCGTGCGGGATCGCCACCACGGCGTTGCCGATCACGTACGCCGCGGACACCTGGCCGGCCAGGGTGTACGAGCCGGTCACGGTGCTGACCAGCAGCACGATCCCCAGCGTCATCATCGAGATCGGGAGCCGGGCCAGCATCCCGGTCGCGGAGAAGGCCAGCGAGCCCCGGTGGGCGAAGACGGCGCGGTAGGAGGCGAGCATGGCCCGCCGAGCCTAGGGCCAGTCCCGTCGCCGGGCCACGGCTTATGCCACGTCCTAGGATGCTTCCATGACCTCCGGTCCCGATCCGTACGACGCCCTGATGCTCGTCTCGTTCGGCGGCCCCGAGCGGCCCGAGGACGTCGTGCCGTTCCTGCGCAACGTCACAGCCGGCAAGGACATCCCCGACGAGCGCCTGGTCGAGGTCGGCGCGCACTACGACCTGTTCGGCGGCCGCAGTCCGATCAACGACCAGAACCGCGCGCTGGTCGCGGCGATCCGCGAGGACTTCGTGACCAACGGGATCGACCTGCCGGTCTACTGGGGCAACCGGAACTGGGACCCGTACCTCGCCGACACCCTCGGCAAGATGAAGGCCGACGGCATCACCCGGGTCGCGTGCCTGGTCACCTCGGCGTACTCCTCCTACTCGGGTTGCCGGCAGTACCGCGAGAACCTCGCCGACGCCGTCGCGCGCGTGCCCGGGGCGCCGAGGCTGGACCGGTTGCGCCACTACTTCAACCATCCCGGCTTCGTGGAGCCGAACGTCGACGCCACCCTGACGGCGCTGGCCGCCCTGCCCGACTCGGTGCGCCGCGAGGCCCACCTGGTCTTCGTCACCCACTCGGTCCCGGTCTCGATGAACGCCGCGAGCGGCCCGATCGGCGACGCCTACGTGCACCAGCACCGCAGCGTGATGGACGAGATCAGCGACCGGGTGCGCGAGGAGACCGGGCACCGGTACCCCTCCGCCCTCGTCTACTGCTCCCGCTCCGGCCCGCCATCGGTGCCCTGGCTCGAGCCCGACGTCAACGACCACCTGCGCGGGCTGAGCGAGCGGGAGGTGCCGGCCGTCGTCCTGGTACCGATCGGCTTCGTGTCCGACCACATGGAGGTCGTCTACGACCTCGACACCGAGGCGATGGCGACCGCTCGCGAGCTCGGTCTGGCCTGCGAGCGGGCCGCGACCGCCGGCGTCGACCCGCGGTTCGTGGCGATGGTGCGCGATCTGCTCCTCGAGCGTGCCGCGGCCGAGCGGGGCGAGGACCCGCCGCGCGCCGCGGTCGGGGCCGTCCCGCCGGCCTGGGACGTCTGCGCCGCGGGGTGCTGCGCGAACCCGCGCGGCCCGCGCCCGGCGCTGTGCGGCTCCGACTAGTGGCGGCCCAGGAGCCGGTGCCCGGTGCCGCCGCGGCCGACCTGCGCGACGCGCTGCTCGACCTGGCCCTGCGTGTGGCCCGCGAGGCCGGCGAGCTGGTCCGGACCCGGCGCGAGGCCGGCGTCCAGGTCGCAGCGACCAAGAGCAGCATCACCGACGTGGTCACCGAGGCCGACCGGGCCAGCGAGGCGCTGATCCTGGACCGGATCATGGCGGCCCGGCCCGACGACGGCATCCTGGGTGAGGAGGGCAGCGACCGGGCCGGCACCAGTGGCGTGCGCTGGGTGGTCGACCCGATCGACGGCACCGTGAACTACTTCCTCGGCCTCGCCCAGTACGCCGTGTCGATCGGCGTCGAGGTCGACGGCGTGACCCAGGTCGGCGTCGTCGTCAACGCCGCGACGGGCGAGGAGTTCGCCGCGGTGCGGGGCCGGGGGGCGACCCGCGACGGCCGCCCGATCGCGGTCCGGCCGACGGTGCCGCTCGAACGCGCGGTGGTCTCGACCGGCTACAACTACGAGCTGCCGGTCCGCCGGCGCCAGGCCGCCGCCGTCGCCGAGTTGGTCGTGCGGGTCGCCGACATCCGGCGCTTCGGGTCGTGCGCCCTGGACCTGTGCGCCCTCGCCGCCGGGCAGTCCGACGGCTACGTCGAGGAGGGCTGCAACCCCTGGGACCACGCGGCCGGCGGGCTGATCGCCGAGGAGGCAGGTGCCGTCGTGGAGATCCTCACCGGCGCCTCCGGACGTGACCTCGTGGTGGCCGCTCCGGCTGCGGCGTACGAGGGCTTCCTGGGGCTGGTGAGGTCCTGCGGCTTCACCGGCGACGCCGCCTGAGCGGCTCGGGAACAACCACCCGCGTGCTTTCGTTGTGCCAGTCCGCGGACACACCGCGCAATGGATGTGCACTTCACTGCGATGTGGTGCACAATCTGCGCGCCGTCACAAAGAGCGCGGTAAGGGAAGAACCACTCCGGCAAGGATGACCGGGGGGTAGGAGAGGGACGATGGCGACCGACTACGACGCACCACGCAAGACCGAGGAAGAGCAGAACGAGGACAGCCTCGAGGAGCTCAAGGCCCGGCGGCACGACAAGAACTCCGGCAAGGTCGACGAGGACGAGGCGGAGGCCGCCGAGTCCTTCGAGCTGCCCGGCGCGGACCTCAGCCACGAGGAGCTGGCTGTCGAGGTCAAGCCCCGCCAGGACGACGAGTTCACCTGCATGAGCTGCTTCCTCGTGCACCACCGCAGCCAGCTCGCGGACGAGAAGAAGATGATCTGCCGCGACTGCGCCTGACGCTTCCGCACGTCGTCCGACACGACGACGCCGAACGGCCGCCCCCGTCAGGGAGGCGGCCGTTCGCATGTCCTGGGCCGAGCCCGGTCGAGACCTCAGGCGTCGTCGGCGACGCCCGGCGGCAGGTGCCCGGTCGACCTGGCGTAGTACTCCGCGGCCCGCCGGGTCGCCAGCATGCGCGCGACCGCGACGATGGTGCCGCTGACGGCAGCCCAGGCCAGGGCCTCGCGGAACTCGACGTCGGGCGACGCGGGGTTGGCCGGCGGCGGCTTGCCGGTCGCGGCCTTCCAGGACGCGTTGAGGGCCTTCCGGGCGGCGGTGGCCGCGACCAGGGCCGCGACCAGCGAGAAGATGCCCCACACCTTCGAGCTGTCCTTCTGGCCGGACTTCTTCGACATGGTTGCCTCTCGGTTCGGGTGGCTCAACCCTAGTGCCCGGCGGTGGCGTCCCCATGCGGACCGTCAAGGACCGCCGCGAGCTGCCGCGGGTGGCGCGAGGAGATCAGCCAGTACGGCGTCGGGTCGTCCGGGTCGTCGAGCGTCACCCGCACCGACCGGGAGATGTAGGGCCGGGTCACCAGGAACGCCCGGGCGTCCGCCTCGACGCCGTGCACCCGTCGGGTCGCGTCCTTGTCCAGCGCCACCGCAGCTCCGAGCCGGGCCAGCGGGATGTGCGCGCGGCCGGCGTGCAGCACCCCGCCGCGCACCGCGACCTCCACGGATCCCAGCCAGAGGAAGGTGCCGTAGACCAGGGCCAGCAAGGCCCCTGACGCCGCCCACGCGAGCCAGCCGGGCATCGCGACCGTGAACGCCAGCCAGATCGTCGCGAGGAACATCGTGGCCTGGACCCACCAGCGCAGCGGGACGTGCAGGCGCTCCCGGTAGGTCGCCCCGGGGTGGGCGCCGTGGGTGATCCCGTCCGTCGCTGGCATGGGCAAAGCCTGACATCCGGTCCCGACGGGCGCGCAGGTAGGGTCGCTGCCCGTGAGCGAGCCAACCCTCCCGCGCGGCGTCCAGGTCAGCATCCGCCGGCTCGACCCGGACCTGCCGCTGCCGTCGTACGCGCACCCCGGCGACGCCGGGGCCGACCTGCACGCCCGCGAGGACGTCACCCTGGCGCCGGGAGAGCGCCGGCTGGTGCCGACCGGGGTGGCGCTCGCGCTGCCCGACGGGTACGTCGCCCTGGTGCACCCGCGGTCCGGGCTGGCCCACCGCAGCGGGCTCTCGATCGTCAACGCACCCGGCACCATCGACGCGGGCTACCGTGGGGAGGTGCAGGTGTGCCTGGTCAACCTCGACCCGGCGACGCCCATCGAGCTCAGGCGCGGTGACCGGATCGCGCAGCTGGTGATCCAGCGGTTCGAGACCGCCACCTTCGTCGAGGCCGACGACCTGCCCGACTCCTCACGAGGCGCCGGCGGCTACGGATCAACTGGAGGGTTCGCATGAGGTTGCGTCGCAAGAACACCGAGGCCCCGGCCGAGGCCGGGTCGGCCGAGGTCGCCGACTCGGGAGCGGGGGAGGACGCCCCGAAGAACGGCCCCTTCGACGTCACCGAGGTCGACCCGGACGCGACCTACATCGACCTCGGCAGCCTCCTGGTCCAGCCCCCCGACGGCCTCGACCTGCGGCTGCAGGTCGACGAGCAGAGCGGCACCGTGATGACGGTCCTCCTCGTCGCCGAGGAGGGCGTCCTGGAGCTGCGTGCGTTCGCCTCGGCCCGGGGCGGCGACCTCTGGAGCGACGCGCGCCGCGAGATCGCCGCCGACACGGCCCGCCGGGGCGGCACCGCCACCGAGCAGGAGGGCAGCTTCGGCCCGGAGCTGTTGTGCCAGGTCCCGGTGACGGGCCCCAACGGCGAGTCCCTGATGCAGCCGAGCCGGGTGATCGGCCACACCGGTCCCCGGTGGTTCCTGCGGGCGACGCTGGCTGGCCGGCCGGCCCACGACGCGGAGTACGCCGCCCCCTTCGAGCAGGCCCTGCGCAGCCTCGCCGTACGCCGGGGCCACGACGCGATGCCGCCCGGTGAGGCGCTCCCGCTGCGGATGCCCCCGCAGGCCGCCCGGATGGACGCGGACGGGCAGCCGGAAGCCGGTCCGGCTGCCGGCGACGCGGAATAGGCTTGCCGGATGGCACACACCAGGGGACGGCTGCGCAGCGGCCTGCGCGACTGGGCGAACCAGGCCCATGCCGAGGCCGTCGAGCTGCACGGCCACGCGGTGCGCTCGGGCTGCGTGCCGATCAGCGAGGCGCCCGACCGGGAGATGGTGACCGTCCAGGGCAGCCTGCGCACGGTCACCCTGCGCCCGCGGGGCGGAGTGCCGGCCCTCGAGGCGGAGCTCTACGACGGCACCGGCACCCTCACCGTGCTCTGGCTGGGCCGCCGGCGGATCGCCGGGATCTTCCCCGGGCGGTCGATCCGGGTCACCGGCCGGATCGGCGTCCACGGCGGGGTCCGCGTCATCTACAACCCGCGCTACGACCTGCGGTACTGAGGGGCTGGGCGTGGACCACCTGACCGGAACCACCACCGGCACCGTCGAGGAAGTGGTGCGCCACCAGCTGGCGACCGCGCTCGGCGGGCGCCGGGGCATGCTCGAGGCCGGGGTGCCGACGGCGGCCTTTACCGTGCTCTTCCTCACCACCCATGACCTGCGCACGTCGGTCGTGATCGCGGTCGCCTGCGCGGCGGTCCTGCTGGTGGTCCGGATCGGCCAGCGCACCACGACCCAGTTCGTGATCAACAGCCTGGTCGGCATCGGCATCGGCGCGCTGTTCGCGTGGCGCGCCGCGCGGGGCGGCGGCGACGCGAACGACCAGGCACTCGCCTACTTCCTCCCGGGCATCCTCTACAACGCCGGGTACTCCGTGGTCATGGTCCTCACCATCCTGGTCCGCTGGCCGATCGTGGGCTTCATGGTCGGCGGCGTGACCGGCGATCCGACCGGCTGGCGCGAGGACCGCGCGGTGGTCCGGCTGTGCAGCCGGCTCACCTGGCTGCTGGTGCTGCCGTGCGTGATCCGGGTGGCGGTGCAGGCGCCGGTCTACCTCGCCGGCCGCAACGGCTGGTGGGACGAGGACTCGGCCGTGGCCGTCCTCGGGGTCGCCAAGCTCGCCATGGGCTGGCCGCTGCAGATCGCCGCGCTCGCGGCGATGGTGTGGCTGCTGAGTCGCAACAAGACGCCGGCAGCGTCGCCCGGCGCCTGAGCGCCCTAGTGCTCCGCGCGGGGCGCGAGCAGCTGCTCGAGCTCCTCCTCGACGTCGGCCTGGCAGACGAACAACAGCTCGTCGCCGGCCTCGACGGGCTGCTCGCGGTCGGGCGTGTAGACCTGGCCGTCCCGCAGGATCGTCACGAGCGCGACGTTCTCGGGGAACGGGATCAGGCCCGACGGCTTCCCGACGTACGGCGATCCCGCCGGCAGCGTCATCTCCACCAGGTTCGCGTTGCCCTGGCGGAAGGTGAACAGCCGGACCAGGTCGCCGACGGTCACGGCCTCCTCCACCAGCGCCGACATGATCCGCGGCGTCGAGACGTTGACGTCGACGCCCCAGGCCTCGGTGAACAGCCACTCGTTGTTCGGGTGGTTCACCCGGCCGACGGTGCGCGGCACGCCGAACTCGGTCTTGGCCAGCAGCGAGGTGACCAGGTTGGCCTTGTCGTCGCCGGTCGCCGCGATCACCACGTCGCAGTGCTCGAGCCGGGCCTCCTCGAGGGAGGACAGCTCGCACGAGTCGGCGAGCAGCCACTCGGCGTCGGGCACCCGCTCCGGCTTGATCGACTCGGGCGCCTTGTCGATGAGCAGCACCTGGTGCCCGTTGGTGATCAGCTCCCGGGCGATGGATCGGCCGACGGCACCGGCTCCGGCGATGGCTACGCGCATGGGGTGCTCATTCCTCCTCGGGACCGTGCTCGATGACCTGGTAGGCGTGGGTGGCGTTCTCCTCGCGCATCACCACGTGCAGGACGTCGCCCTCCTGGATCACCGAGTCGCGCTGCGGGAGCATGCCCTCGCCGAGCCGGTCGATCCAGGCGATCCGGCAGCGGGACTGCTCCTGGAACTGCACCGTCCGGTGGCCGATCCAGGCCTCGGTGGCCGGGATCTGGTCGAGGCGGATGGTGCCGGAGGGGTCGCGGAAGTCCGGCTCGGCACCGGCGGGCAGCAGCCGGCGCAGCACCTGGTCGGCGGTCCACTTGACCGTGGCGACCGTCGTGATGCCGAGCCGCTGGTAGACCTCGGCGCGGCCGGGGTCGTAGATCCGGGCCACGACCTGCTGGATGCCGAAGGTCTCGCGGGCCACCCGGGCCGCGATGATGTTCGAGTTGTCGCCGCTGCTGACCGCCGCGAAGGCGTCCGCGCGCTCGATGCCCGCGTCGGCGAGCACCTGCTGGTCGAAGCCGTAGCCGGTGACCTTGAGGCCGTTGAAGGAGGGTCCAAGCCGGCGGAAGGCGTCGGGGTTGCTGTCGATGACGCTGACAGTGTGGTTGCGGTCCTCCAGCGACCTGGCCAGGGTCGAACCGACGCGGCCGCAGCCCATGATGACGACATGCACGTGAGGAACGCTACTGCACGTGCGCAGGGCAGCCGCCGGTGCTCTAACGTTGTCGCTCGTGGGCGTCGGTGGTCTCTCGAAGCGGATCCTGGTTGGCCGCAAGCTCCGCAGCTCGCAGCTGGGGGAGACCTTGCTGCCGAAGCGGATCGCCCTGCCCGTCTTCGCCAGCGACGCGCTCTCGTCGGTCGCCTACGCGCCGGACGAGGTCTTCATCATGTTGTCGGTCGCCGGCGCCTCGACCTACGTCTGGTCGTGGAAGATCGGCATCGCGGTCGCCCTGGTGATGCTCACCGTGGTGGCGTCGTACCGGCAGAACGTCCACGCCTACCCGAGCGGCGGTGGCGACTACGAGGTGGCGACCGTCAACCTCGGCCAGACCGCCGGCGTCACGGTGGCGAGCGCGCTGCTGGTCGACTACGTGCTGACCGTCGCGGTGTCGGTGTCCTCGGGCGTGCAGAACGCCGCGTCCGCGCTCCCGTTCATCAACCACCACGAGACCGAGTGGGCCTGCATCCTGGTGGTGACCCTTGCCGCGATGAACCTCCGAGGTGTCCGCGAGTCGGGGGCGTGGTTCGCCATCCCGACGTACGGCTTCATGATCGGCGTCATCGGCATGGCGCTGTACGCCGCGATGCGGGGTCTCGGCGGCGACCTGCCCGATGTCGAGAGCGCACGGCTCCAGCTCGACCCGGCGCCCGGCTACGAGGGCAGCATCGGCACCGCCGCGATGATCTTCCTGCTGGCCCGGGCCTTCTCGTCGGGCTGTGCCGCCCTGACCGGGGTCGAGGCCATCTCCAACGGCGTGCCCGCCTTCCGCAAGCCGAAGAGCCGCAACGCTGCCACCACGCTGCTGCTGCTCGGCGGCATCGCCATCACGATGCTGCTCAGCATCATCGTGCTGGCCCGGCAGATGGGTCTGAAGTACGTCGACCCGAACGACCTCGAGCGGCTGCGCAACGGCGACGGCAGTGCCCTGCCGAAGGGCTTCGACCAGCACACCGTGATCGCCCAGATCGCCAAGGCGGTGTTCAGCGACTTCCCGCCCGGCTTCTACTTCGTCGTCGCGATGACCGGGATCATCCTGATCCTGGCGGCCAACACCGCGTTCAACGGGTTCCCGGTGCTCGGCTCGATCCTCGCCAAGGACGGATTCGCCCCTCGCCAGCTCGGCTCGCGTGGCGACCGGCTCGCCTACAGCAACGGCATTCTCTTCCTCGCCGGCCTCGCGGTGGTCCTGATCATCGCGTTCCGCGCCGAGCCGACCCGGCTGATCCAGCTCTACATCGTCGGCGTCTTCGTCTCGTTCAACCTCAGCCAGCTCGGGATGATCCGGCACTGGACCCGCCTACTCCGCACCGAGACCGACCCTGCGGAGCGCCTGCGGATGTTCCGCTCGCGCGCGATCAACACGTTCGGGCTCGCCATGACGGCGGTCGTCTTCGTGATCGTGCTGATCACCAAGTTCCTCGCCGGTGCCTGGATCGCCATCCTCGCGATGGTGGTGTTCTTCGTGATCATGAAGAGCATCCGCCGGCACTACGACCGGGTCGCCGACGAGCTCGTCGTCGGTGACGAGGACCCGATCATGCCGACCCGCGTGCACGCGATCGTCCTGGTCTCCAAGCTGCACAAGCCGACGATGCGGGCGCTCGCCTTCGCGAAGGCCACCCGGCCCAACATCCTGGAGGCGGTGTTCGTCGCCTCCGACCAGGAGCAGTCCGACCGGCTGATGGAGGAGTGGGACCAGCGGCACATCGACGTCCCGCTCAAGGTGCTCTACTCGCCGTACCGCGAGATCATCCGGCCGATCGTCCAGTACGCCATGGAGATCCGGCAGCACAACCCGCGCGGCGTGGTGGCGGTGTTCATCCCCGAGTACGTCGTGGGGCGCTGGTGGGAGCAGCTGCTGCACAACCAGACGCCGCTGCGGCTCAAGGGCCGGCTGCTGTTCACTCCCGGTGTCATGGTGATCTCGGTGCCCTATCAGCTCCGCGGCTCCGAGCTGGCCAAGGCCCGCGAGGACTGGGAGCTCCAGCGGATCCGTCCCGGTGACATCCGTCGCGGGCGGATCGGCCAGTGACCGCCGCAACGCCTGACCGGGCCCAGGCCCCGTTCGCGGTCGGTGACCGCGTCGAGGCGCGCACCGGCCCGGTCGCCCACGGAGGGCACGTCGTCGCCCGCGTCCGGCCCGAGGGCGCCGACCGCGACGTGGTCGTGTTCGTCCGGCACGCGCTGCCCGGCGAGCTCGTCGTGGTCGAGATCACCGAGCTGAGCAGGACGTTCCTGCGCGGCGACGCGGTCGAGATTCTTGAGGCCTCCCCGGACCGGGTCGCGCCGCCGTGCCCGCTGGCCCACCCGAACGGGTGCGGTGGCTGCGACTTCCAGCACGTCGCGCTCCCGGCCCAGCGACGGCTCAAGGCCGACGTCGTCGCGGAGCAGCTGCGCCGGCTGGCCGGGATCGAGCGCGACGTGGTCGTCGAGGCGGTCCCCGTCGCCGCCGGCGCCGCTGACGACGGCCTCGGCTGGCGCACCCGGATGCAGTACGTCGAGGCGCCGGGCGGGGGCCGGGGCCTGCGCAAGCACCGCTCGCACGACGTGGTGCCCGTCGACCGCTGCCTGATCGCCGCCGACGACGCCCGCGCCGCGGGGACCGGCTCGGGCGAGGTCGTCGAGCGGGTGCTCGACCGCGACTT
>Ga0255338_1005643_pt1 | contig 11312 bp, 8 predicted proteins | sample MeOH1_35cm_T4_19_FD_203715 | JGI IMG/M metagenome (GOLD analysis project Ga0255338, IMG submission 203715) | Sandy soil microbial communities from University of British Columbia, Vancouver, Canada - MeOH1_35cm_T4_195 | ecosystem: Engineered > Artificial ecosystem > Sand microcosm > Unclassified ... | reverse complement strand
CGCTCGGCAGCACGCCCCCCCGCTCCATGCGCCCGTACACCTCGGGAGCGATGCCGATGCCCTCGGCTGCTTCTGCTTGAGTCATGCCTGCCCGCTTGCGTGCCTGCTTCAAGGCCGCGCTCAGGGTGACGGGTCATCGGCGCTGCCGGATCTCGATGTGTCGCGGCAGTGGGGAGGGCTTGCGGTTGCGCTCCGTGGGGCGCCGGGAGCGTGCAGCGGCGGGAGGTTTCGCGGGGGCTCTTGGCATACGGAACCTGCGGGCGTTGTCCTGTCGGACGGGTAAAGGCCCCAAGGGCCAGCGGCGGACGGCGAGGGTCAGAGGGGAGATGCCACGACGCCGAAGCAGGGCCTGCGGGGGAGCGTGAGAGAGGGCGCGGCGGGTAGCTAGGGAGTGCTGTCCCGCTCGTTGATGATGTCCTCTTCCGTCACCATGTTGGGCGGTAGCTGGCTCTCGCTCGTGGGCCCGAGAACGCCCCGGCTCATGCTGGCCCCCGTCAGAGAGAGCAGCACCTCGTCTAGCGCCTCCTTTGGCCCGTAGGGGGCTCCCAGCGCAGCAAGGCCCGCCCGCAGATCGGCCTCCACGTCAGCCGCCGACTGATAGCGATCTTCCGGGTTCCGCTGGATCAACCTGCGGACGATGGAGCGCAGAGGATGCGCTAGCGGCTCGGTGATCTCGTCCACTTCTTCCCGGGTGAACGTGGCAGCCCGCAGGATGCAGTCTTCGGCATGGTCCGGTAGGTCTGCCTCCATGGCCGTAATCGCCGCGTCCAGAACCTTCCCCTTTACCTTCTCCGTTAGCGCCTCCTCCAAGTCGTCGGGCCGCACGGTGGCGGTGCTGTAGAGGTGTCGCCAAGTGGCCAGTTCCAGCAGCACCAGCCCCAGTGAGAACAGATCCGAGCGCGGATCCGTCTCCTCGCATAGCAACGCCTCGGGGGAGCAATAGAACACGTCGCCATGTGGGCGCGGCAGCGTCGATGCCACTCGGCCCGGGAGCAGGGAGCGCGCGCGGGCAAAGTCCGTCAGTATCACCCCGCCCTCTGGCTCCAGGAAGATGCGGGCGGGGTTCAAGTCCCGATGAACGATGCCCAGCGGGGCGCCGTTCTCGTCCTTGCAGGTGTGCGCGTAGTGCAGGGCGCCCGCAACCTCGGCGCCCACATAGAGGCAGAACGCCGGGGAGAGGAGTTTTTCGCGCATCTGCGAGTAGGTGATCAAGGTGTTGATCGAGGTGCCCTCTACACGGTCAGACACGATGTAGAGAACGCCTTGGACTTCGTAGGGCCCGAGGGTGCGGGCGATCCCCGGGTGTTGCAGGTACGTGGCGAGGTGCGCCTCTTCTCGGAGCCGCGCGCGCCTCCTGGCCAGCGTTTCGGGATCGTCTGACGAGGTAGGCGGCAGGCTGCGGACGATGACTTCCCGCAGGCGCTTCTTCTCGGTGCGTTCATAGGCTGGGACGGTCATTTCCCCGAGACTGGATTGGGCCAACTCCTCGACCAACGGTCGAAACAGATCCACCTCATACGAGAGATCGCCATGAGAGAAGAGAATCACCCCCGGGACGCTCCAGGGTTGGCGAGAAGTAGCCATGTGGGATCGACTCCTGGCAGCGCGAGAGAGGGCGCTGTCCAACCGAGGGCAACACTACCCGGCATGTGCTGAGACATGGAACGACGCTCCAGGTTAGGCGCGGCGCGATTCTTGGCTACAGCGTCAGCGGAACGCCTCAACAGGCCCGCCGCGATGCGTGAGGGCTCGACCCGGCCCTGCTTCGCCTGTCCAACGCGGCGCGAGCGCTCCACAGGCCCGGCAGGCGAGCCTGGACGCGCGAGGGCTCCGCCGAGCCCGCTGCACCTGTCCGACGCGCGAGCGCTCACGGCCGAGCAGGCGAGCCTGGACGCGCGAGGGCTCCACCGGGCCCTGCTGCACCTGTCCGGCGCCCACGCCCGCTATCGAGCCCGGCTCACCTCCACTGCTCAACGGCTCGCGTGTCTGACACCTTGGACGCCACCGGGGCGCCGGGCTTCGAGCCCTCGCGCTTTTCCGAGCCCAACCCGTCCGCGTTCTCCAGTTCGAGGCAGATCGGCACGGTGCGCCCGCCTGGAAGGTGGGCGCGGAGATAGCGTCCATAGATGCGATCTCCCGTCGTCCACAGGTGCCCATCTATCCGCATCCCCGCAGGCGCCTTTCCCTTCGGCTTGAGCAGCGCACCCGTAACGGGCCCGTCCTTCCAAACGGCATCAGGTTGCTCGCGCGCCTCCTCAGCGCTCCCCTTGGTCACGTCTAGCAGGATGAAGGGCCCATACTCGCCCATTGCCCACCCTAGCTCTTGCCGCATCGCCTTGATGGCCACCTCGGGGCACGGCTCGGGATCCGGGCGCGTCTGCACGCCAGTGCAGCCCGCCTCCAGCCATGCGACGGAGGCCACGAGCGCCGTGCACTTCTTGATGAGAGCGCGCCGCGCGCTGACTCGCTGGGCCTGCTGCGGGTTGGGTACGCCGTTGGTGAGCGTTGGGGAGTTGTCGGGCAGCTTCACGGACAGGCTCGCCTCCTTCTGGGTAGGGAGAGGCGAGGCTAACCGTTCGGGGCGGCTTGTCGGCTTTTCGGCCAGAGTGCTTGAGGCTGGGGATTGCTCCGCTGGTGCGCTCCTGGCCATGGGGGGCGGCTCGGTGGGCGCTGGCCTGTGCAGCAGGGAGGCGGCCATGATTGCCGCGAAGACGGAGAGCGCCAGCGGCCCGACGAACACCGGACGTAGCCACGCACGGCGCGGGCTGTGCTGCGCAGCAACCCCCGCAGCAGAAGGCGCGGGTACCGCATCCGCTGGCGCTCCCTGCACCGAGAGCGGATGGGAAGGGATGGGCTCCTGCGGACCCTCGGGCTGTCGCGCTTCGACTGGCACCGGCGCCCCTTCGGTGGGCTCTCGCGGTAACTGCGCGGATGCCGGGTGAGTCGAGAACTTGCGCCAGTCATCCCCCTCGAAGCGCTCCAAGTCCACCAGCGGGCGACGCGCATCCTTGGCCGACGCGGGCCGCACCTCCAAGTCGCGGCTGATCAGCTTCGTCGCGTAGGCGCTCAACTCCACCGGAACGCGCCCATTGGCCCGGTGCGGGGTGGGCGGGGTTACCAACATGCTATTGAGCACGGGGGGCCGCTCGGTGCGTTCCGGTGTGGGGTCCGTCAGCACGTCGTAGAGGTTGGCCCCGAGCGCGAAAATATCGTCCGTCGCCTTGAACGTGTAACGGGCCCCGGGCTTGAGGCGGTTTTCATCCCAGAAAGCTTGAGCCTCGGGGCTGCGGTTGCGCGGTGTTCCAGGGGGAAGCGGCCCATCCGTCAAATCCTCGGCGGTCGCGTAGTCAGCTGCTCCAAAGTCGATGATCACCGGCTCGCCGTCCTTGGTGACCATGATGTTTCTCAGGCTCAAGTCCCGATGGAACACGTTCTTGCTGTGCATGTGCTCCAGGGCCTCAAACAGCTTGAGGAACAGGACGACGACTTCATGCGGCGTCGGGTTGGTCCGCTCTACCCACCGCGCGAGCGTGTAGCCGTCCACGAAGTCTAGAACGATGAAGTGGAAGCCTGAGAGCGCACCCGGCCACCGGCCTTGTGCCCGCATGCGGATGATGTGGCGGTGGTTGAGTAGCTGGAGACAAGCCGCCTCGCGCCGCGCGCGCGCGTCCGTCTGCTTCGGATCAAGGCTCCGCTCTGTCTGACAGGCCACCTTGAGCGCGAAACACTCGCCATCCTTCTCCACCTCGTAGACGACGGCATACCCGCCCCTTCCGATGCGTCGGACAATGCGCCAGTGGCTCACCATCTGGCCGGGCTTCAAGTCCAAGGGATCAAAATCCGCGAACATGCTGGGCACCTCTCGCCAGTGGTGGCTACAGCGTCACCTTGGGAAGGGACAGACAGCGGCTTCCGTTGCCGTTGCACACCCGCACCATGTGCGGCGCGCTGAGCCATTCTTTGGACTCCTCGCGCTCTGGCATCTCCACCTCCACGGCCACACTCACTACACCGCTCGGGGGGAGGGTTGCTTGCCCTGAGAGCAGCGCGCGAGCGCGGCGCGGCTCCCCTCCTTCGGGCGTCACTTCGGCCCACGCGGGCGCCCATGGCTCCCCCCCGGTGTTGCTCACTTCGAGGACAACCACGCTCCACGTTGCCCCCCCGAGGCCCCAGCACGTGACGGGGCGAAGCTCACTCCCGCGCGCGTACGAGCACCCTTGCTCAAAGCTCTTTCCCCTCATGCCCTTCTCGTTCACGAACTCCGCGAGCGCCACGGCTGCCGGACTCAGCGCTGCGGGCCGTGCCTTTAGCGCCTCCAGTTCTTTGGCTTGCGCCTCGCACCGCTCGCGCGTGGCGGACAGTTCCACGCGGCACGCCTCGAACGTCTGCTGCGGGCGGCTTACGTTGACCAAGCCATCCGCCGCGCCCGGTTGCCCGGTGAGTAGGAGCACGACGCTTGCGGGCGAGCCCTCGCGGTAGGTGACTCGCAGCGCGAGCCGTTCGCCTGTTCCGAGCGCCACGGCAGGCGAGAGCGTCACACCCTGATCCCCCACCTCGAAGACAGCGAAGCGGGCGCGGCCCTCCACCTGGACAGACTCACGCTGGATCGGCGCGTCCAGCAGGATCGCCGTGACGGTGCCAGGCGCCAGGTAGATCAACGGGGACTCGCCAGCCTTGCCCGTCAGAACGACGGAGCGCCCTGCGGGCGCGGCCTGTGCCGTAGCAGTGAAGCCCACCAGCAGAGAGGCGAGCGCGAAACTTGGGATGTACGGTCGGAGCAAGACGGGGGAACCTCCCAGGTAGGCCCCCAGAGTAGCAGACGGGTGAGCCCCTCCGCGTCCGAGTCAGACGCCTGCCCTCAATTCGCCGGGCGCCCGCGTCCTTTCCGCGCGCCCTTAACGCTCCTGGCGCAAGCTCCATGGCTCAGGCTGGCCCGTCCGGGAAGGCGCCGCTGTCATCCGCCAACGGACGCGCGGAAGGGTGCCGCGCGCGTTCGTTCCATGAGGCCGCGTGGATAGCGCAGGAGAAAGGCGCCGCTGCGATCTGCCTGATCCGCCAGTAGGCGCGCGGATGGCACAGCGCACGGTGAGCGCCGCTGCGGCCCTGGCGTGCTCAACGGTGAGCGCTGCTGCGGTTCCTCAGTTCCTGGCGCGCGCTCCACGAGACGGGACTGCCCGAGCCGAGCGGGCCGGGCGTCTGACGCGCGCGTGCTCCACGGGGCCGAGGGAATGGCGCCAGAGAAAGGCGCCGCGCGTGCTCCACGGAGCCGAGGGGATGGCGCTGGAGAAAGGCGCCGCTGTCATCCGCCATCGGGCGCGCGAGGGCGCCACGGTGAGCGCCGCTGCGGCCCTGGTGCGCGCTCCACGGGCCGGGCTGGCGAGCCGAGCGGCCGAGCCTCCGACGCGCGCGAGGGCTCCACGGTGAGCACCGTTCCCGACAGCAGCGGCGCCTTTCCCTGGCATCCCCTGCTGGACTGGCGCTATTCACTCCGAGCTGGGCCGGGTCAGACACTCGCTCCCAGGGGGCCGGATTTGATCGCTCGGAACTGGACCAGCATTGCCGCCTTTCCATGGGGGGCCCCGGTCGGCCCAGCGCTATTCGCTCTGAGCAGGCGTGCGTCAGACACATGCTCCCCGAGCTTCACCCGTGCTGTGCGCTCCGAGCAGACGTGCGTCAGACACGCGCTCCCGAGCTGAACCGGCGCTATTCGCTCCGCGCTGGGGCGGCATCGGCGCCTTTCCTGGTGGAATTGGCGTGTTTCCCGGCGGCACTGGCGTCTTTCCGGAGCGTTCCCGTCCGGCGCGAGCGCGCTGTATTGGCCCGAGCTAGACGCGGCGCCCCTGGCTGCCGTCCGTGCGCGCACCACCGGCCCCGAACTGGAGTCGTCCGACGTGCGCGCTCGACCTGCCTAGCAGGCGAGCCTGGATGCTGGTGTGCTCCGCGCCAACCCACCCCGGAGGAGCCGTGAGCCCCTGCGCCGCGAAGACAGTCCTCCGCCTGGGGTGCGTCACAACACGCGGGCGGCGCGGGCCTCCTCCAGCGTGTACTCCTGCAAGGTGGTGCCGAAGGGGCCTGTCTTCTGGATGAGCCACGCGCAGGAGCCCGGAGGCATGTAGAAGTCCTCCTCGAAGGGAGCCAGCCCCAGGTGGCGCAGGTAGTCCTTGAGCATCTCAAAGGTGAACCGGTCCCTCAGCTTGCGTGCCTGGTACTGCTCCACCTGCTCGAAGGGGAGGAGCTCACCCGATTGCTCGAAGACCCAGCGGCCCCCATCATTGGCAGCGGCCAGGGCGCGCACCGTGTTGCTGATCTTCCCCGGCTGCTCCGGGCCGTACACCTCCAGCATCACCGCGCCATAGCGGACGCCTTGGTTCTTGCGCCGCGTATGGGGCACGGCGACCACTCGCAGGCACCGGATGCTCAGCCTCCGGGCCATGACGCTCATGGGACTGGCGGCATCCGTTCCAGTCCACTGGTCGGCGACGTAGGCTGTCCAGGCGCTGCGCGTCGGGATGAATAGGTGCCGCCGCCTCTCCCCACTGGTCAGGGGCAGCAGGCTGGAGAGGGCTTGTTCCAGGGTGCCCGCGACGGGGAGTACCTCCACGGTGATCCCACGGGGCGTCATCACCTCTCTCTCCCACGTCGCGAAGGCTTGCGCCGCCTGCTCCGACCCCAGCTCCAGAAAGCCCATCTCTTCAGTGACAGGCGCCCAACGGTCCTCCAGCAGCAGTCCCTTCATCTCTTGCGTCATTCAGGCTCGCCTCATTCCTCGGGGATGATGATCCGGATGATGATGGCTTTGGGGTCGTTGTTGGTGAGGCGCGACTGGTGGGCAGGGCCACGGCCCGAGGTGGGTGAGTCGTACTCCACATGATAGCGCTGGCCCTGGTAATCGAATTGCAGGTCCGGCCTGTTGATTCCCACGCGCTGGCCGTTCTCCAGCGTCACTTGCTGCTGGTTCACTCGAATGTTCTCGGCGTGTAGCTCGTTCTTCACATACTCGATATCCCTCTGGAGTTGCGCATTTTGCCTAGGGCTGGGACTGATGGGACGGCCCCGTGGCAACTGCCTTGGCACGTCCGGCTTGACGGTGACGTCCTGACGCAGACGCGGGCCTGCGGGCACCTGCGGCGTTGGGTTCTTGCCCGAGAGAGCTTGGACCAGTTCGGGTGAGGGCGCGAGGGTGCCCGGCGCCGGAGGGGTCGGTGCTGGCGCCGGAGCGGGTTCTGGAGCACGTGCCACGGCTCTCGCCGGAGGGGTCGGTGCTGGCGCCGGGGCGGGTTCTGGAGCAGGCGCCACAGCTCGTGGCGGAGCGGGCGGAGCCTCCACCTTGCCAGGGCCCACCGGCTCCACCGGTTCCGGGACACCCCACCCGGGCACCGGCCGCGTCGCGGTCAACAACTTCCCAGCGGCCACTCCCACCGCCAGCGCCGTGAAGAACTCCTGGGCCGCGCCGAGCTGGGACACCTTCTGCTCGGTGAACATCTCCTGGCCACTGCCCATCTGCCACCCGCGCTCCAGCGCGAAGTGCAGTGGGTTGAAATCCCTCGCCAACCCATACAGCCCCAGCAACTGCTGAAGGGTTGCTGGGTGCGTCATGAAGTAGTGCTTGACGATTCTCCGCCTGTTCTCCCAGTGGGCATACCCCTCGGCGGCGGCTCCCGTGCCCAGGCGCCGCTCCATGTCCTTGAGCTGCTCGGGGGTGAGGCGCTCTGGCGTCACCAACGGCCACATGCGGAGGGCCTCGGGCACCGTCGCCGCGCTCATGGCCTCGGCGTACTTGCGCTCCCACTCCGACAGCGGGTGGCTCCAGTGAGCAATGTCCTCCCAGGGGCCCGAGTTCCACCAGGACTGGACGGCCCCGGGTGTCTGAAGCAGCAGAATCTGCTGAATCACATCCCGCTCTCCGAAGGGGGTGAGCGCCACCTGCGAAGCAGCGGGCGCAGGCCCCGCCGTCCTCGTCTCCGCCACGGAGGAGGGGCCTGGGCCACGTGGCGACAAGGCGCCTTGTGGACTCTGGGCGGACTGCTGCGCCCACTGGCGCTGCCGCGGGGCGAGGGCAGGCGTGCGAGACGGTGCGCCGAAGCCGAAGAGGATGCCCACTCCGAGGGAGAGCACCCCTTCGCCTTGCGAGAGCCGGGAGGGCGGGAATGAGTACACGCCGCCAAGACCCACCTCCAGGCCGATGCTCCCACGGATGGCGTGCAAGCCGACTTCGCCCCCGGCGCGCAGCCGTGGAGGCCACCAGGGGCGGGGGATGACGGCCACTCCACCGAGGGCCTTGAAGTACAGCGGGCCCTCACCCGTGAAGCGCGCTACCGCGTCCGAGGACAGCTCCCACGCTCCGGCGGAGGTGGCCGGGGGCAGCAAGCTCAAGCGCGCCCCGAGCCCCTGGCCTGCTTCCGACAGGCCCCACAGGCTCACGCTGTACGAGGTGCGCGGCGCCCAGGGACTGCCCAGCGCGCTGCCCTGAGAGATACCCGCCCCCGCAACGGCCCGCATCTGGCTTGTCTCTCCAGAAGCGTGCGCCCCGGGCGCGACGAAGACAGCCAGCAGCAAGAGGCTGACAGCCGCATGGAACCGCGAGGGCTGACTCGCTCCCAGGCCCCTCATGCGGCAAGCCCTTCGAGGGCCGAGCCTCCGGCGCTGGCGCAGAGCAACACAAGGGACAGCGCTCCGGCCTTCCAGAGAATCCTCTGCCACGGCAGCATGTGTCACCCCTTCATGCGAGGAGGTGATCAGGTTAGAGGGCCGCCACGGAGAAGAGGAGGATCCACCGGGTGGCGCCCGTGCTTCACCTTCAGCCCCCCTGCGGGGCAGCCTCGCGCCCGACGCTGACGCCTGGGCGCTCGCCACGTCCCTGCGCCCTCCCCACGTAGCGCCGCGCCGCTGCCACCGTCTTGCCTGCTGGGTCGCTCGCCACGCGCCCAAGTCGTTGCGCTCCAGCGCCCCGAGCCGGGAGCCAGCGACGGTGGCCGCCATCCTGGCGTGCTCCAGCGGCCCGAGTTGGGGACCCTCAACGATGGCGGTCACCCTAGCGCGCTCGGGCGGGCCGAGCCGAGCGCCGGGCGTCCGACGCGCGGGGGTTCCACGGTAAGCGGTGGTGCGGCTCCTTGCGCATGCTCCACGGGCCGGGCTGCCCGCACCGAGCGGGCCGGGCGTCTGACGCGCGCACATGAACGGAAACGGCTCGTGGCAGGGGAATCCCGCTGTGCTTGGCGCGCGCGTGCGCCGCTGCTCCACAGCGAAACGTGGAGATTGTAGGCATTCGCGGGGATCCGTCTGGATCCATCTGAATCCGCCCGAATACGCCCAATGTCCAAACGCGCCGCATCTGGGCACCTTGGGCGCCATGATTCACGCCACACAGAACACACAGCAGGCGCGCTGGTCGCCCACTCCTCCCACTTGGAGGGGACGGGCGCGCACCTGTCCAAGCCTGCCCAACCCTGGCCAGCGCTGCCCAGCACTGCCCGCCGCGTTGCCGGTGCTCGGAAGGATGCGAGACACACTCTCCCATGCAGTGGAGCACGACGGCTGCCCCCGGTACGCGGGGCGGCTCGACGTGGACAGCACTCGCAGCGCAGCGTTCCTCCTCCGCCCCCCGGATGCGCTCGGGTCGCCGCGTGGCTTCCAGCGTCGTGGCTCCTCGGGCCCCACCGCATGGCGGCGCGCGTCCTGGAGACAGGCCCGCAGCGTCGGACCCTCGGCAGCCAGGAGCCTTCCACCCATGCAGGGGCAACAGGAGACGCAACACCAGCAACGAAGGAGAACGACGCGATCCGCCGCGTCACTGCGGACGGGGGCTCGGCCATGAGCGCGCCCCCACTGACTGCGAGCAACGCGCCCGCCTTTCTCACCGTGGAGGAAGCCGCCGAACTGCTGCGGGTGAACCGAAAAACTCTCTACGAGGCGATCCGACTCGATCAGGTGCCCGGGGTTGCACGGCTCGGGCGAATCCTCCGCATCCACCGCGACACGTTGCTAACATGGCGCCTCGGTAACAGCAGACCTGCGCTCGGAGACACGAAGTCATGAGCGTCAGACTGCGGCAGTGGAAGACCAAGGAGGGCAAGGTGCAAGAGGCGTGGTGGGTGGACGTCAAGTACCAGCACCCCAGCGGCAGGGTGGAGCGCATCCGCAAGGCTTCGCCCATCAACACCCGCAGGGGGGCTGAGGAGTACGAGCGTCAGATCCGCCATGCACTCCTGACCGGCACCTTCGGAAAGGAGAACAGCGCGGGCCGAATCCTCACCCTCGGGGAGTTCGTCCCGCGCTTCCTCACGTACAGCGAGAACAACAACAAGCATTCCAGCGTTGTCATCAAGCGGCAGATCCTGGATGACCACTTGATCCCCGCGTTCGGCAACACGCCCCTTGATGCCATCGGTCCAGCAGAGATCGAAGACTTCAAGGCGGCGATGCGTAAGAAGCCCTCGGGCGCGCGAGCACGGAAGGAAGCCCCCACGCGGGCGGCCCTCCTCAAGCGCAAGGGCTCCGGTGCGGTGAAGCTGCTCTCACTCAAGTCGATCAACAACGTTCTGACGGTCCTGCACAAGTTGCTGGCACTGGCTCAAGAACAGGGACTGCTCCAGCACGTCCCGCGCGTCAAGCTGTTCAAGACGGACAAGCCCGCCTTTGACTTCCTCTCCTTCGAGGAGGCCGAGCGCCTGATCAACGCCGCTGAGCCTGAGTGGCGCACGTTGATCCTCGTGGCGCTCAAGACGGGGTTGCGGCTTGGGGAACTGATAGGGCTCCAGTGGGCAGACCTGGACTTGCAGCGTGGCAAGCTCAACGTGCGCCGGACCATCTGGCGCGGCGTGGTGGGGCTGCCCAAGGGTGGACGGGAAAGAACAGTGGATCTGCCCGCGTCGGCTGTGGAAGCACTCAAGGCACACCGCCACTTGTGCGGCCCTTACGTGTTCTGTCAGCCGGACGGCCAGCCACTCACCGCTGGGATGATCAAGCACCCGTTGTTGCGGGCACTGCGCGGGGCGGGCATCAGCCGCCCGGAGGGCATCATCGGCTGGCACGACTTGAGGCACACGTACGGAAGTCATCTCGCGATGCGGGGCGTAGCTCTCAAGGTCATCCAGGAGTTGATGGGGCATGCGACGATCGAGATGACCATGAGGTACGCGCACCTGTCGCCCGAGGCGCGGGAGAGCGCGGTGCAGGAGTTGGATCGACCCAGCCCCCAACCGCGCGCCGCTCTGGGCTAGAGACGCCAGAGGGGCACACTGAGGTCACATGAAGAAAACGAGGACAAAGAAAAACCCAGCAACCCGTTAAGATTGCTGGGCTTCTCGGGATGG
>Ga0255338_1005642_pt1 | contig 11312 bp, 9 predicted proteins | sample MeOH1_35cm_T4_19_FD_203715 | JGI IMG/M metagenome (GOLD analysis project Ga0255338, IMG submission 203715) | Sandy soil microbial communities from University of British Columbia, Vancouver, Canada - MeOH1_35cm_T4_195 | ecosystem: Engineered > Artificial ecosystem > Sand microcosm > Unclassified ... | reverse complement strand
GCCAGAAGGCGGCCGTGGAGGGCAATATCAATTGGGCGGCGGCGGCGGCGGAAAGCACGATGAGGGTGGTTTCCGATGGACTGGACATCAGCACGCCGACTTCCAGCGCGACACCTTTCCTCGCGCCTGAGAGGTACAGCAAAGCGGCGGTTACAAGCGTCTTGGCAAGAACCACTCCCACCACGGCCAGAATAAGATTTGGCCAATTGGCAAGGATGACGCGCACGTCCAGGCCCATGCCGACGGTGATGAGGAAGACGCCCAGAGCCAGCCCCTTGAACGGCGCGGTCATGACCTCGACCTCGCCATGATAGTCGGTTTCGGCAATCAGCAGACCCGCCAGAAGCGCGCCGACGATTGGTGACAAGCCGGCAATGGAGGTCGCCATGCTGGAAACGATAACGACCAGAAGACTGGCGGCGAGAAACACTTCAGGGCTTTTGGTGCGCGCGGCCTGACTGAAGATATGCGGCAGGCAGAGGCGGCCCAGGACCAGCATGATGGCGATGGTGATGCCGCTTTTCAGCAGCGTGTCGGCCAGTTCGCTCCAGGGCCCCTCAGGACTGGCTGCCACGGAAGGCGCGAGGGCGCCCAGCATGAAGATGATCGGGACGAGTGCCAGATCCTCGAAAAGCAGCATGGAAAATGCGGCGCGGCCCACGGCGCTCTGCGTGCCGACCATCGGCAGAACGACCGCCGTCGATGACAGCGCCAATGCGAGTCCAAGGCCGAAAGCGCCGGCGGGTGCCTGACCCAGTAAATAAAGGCCAAGTGCAATAAGAGTACCGCCGCCAATTAATTCTGCCGCGCCGACACCGAATACTTGCGTCCGCATGGTCCAAAGACGACGAAAACTTAGTTCCAGCCCTATGGAGAAAAGAAGCAGGATGACGCCGAGTTCGGCAAAGGGCTCTATCGCCGCTCTGTTGGAAATGGTGACATGATAGAGCCAGGGATATTGGCCGACCAATGCGCCCAATCCAGACGGTCCCACTGCCAGTCCGACCAGAATGAAGCCGATGACCGGGCTGATCCGGAGCCGAGCGAATCCTGGAATGACCAGCCCCGCTGCCCCCAATATGACGAGGGAATCGCTGAAGCTTTGTGGATTGATTGCACCGGCCATGACCGATCATCACCACAAATGAGGTGGATATCCAGCAATAAGCACTGGAATTGGGAAATTAGCGCCTGGAAAAAAAGCTGGTGCGGACGGCGGGACTTGAACCCGCATTCCCAGGGGGAGGCGGATTTTAAGTCCGCTGCGTCTACCGATTTCGCCACGTCCGCTCGGGCCGTTACCCCCTGAAGGCTAACGGCGCAGAGGTCAAGGATGTGCTTGAATCAGACCGCAGCTTTCGTGTTCAACCGCTCGCGCATTTCCTTTCCTGGCTTGAAATAGGGAACGCGCTTCGCGTCCACCGGAACCTGCTCCCCCGTTCGCGGATTCCGCCCCGTACGCGCGTCGCGCGCCCGTGTCGTAAACGCGCCAAAGCCGCGCAATTCCACTCGACCGCCACTTGAAAGGCGGTCGACTATTTCCTTGAAGAAAAGATCGACGATCCTTTCCACTTCCTGGAGGTTGAGGTTTGGATTTTCCTCAGCCAATTTTTGTATCAGTTCCGAGCGTATCATTGGTCCTCCAGACTCCCCCTTCTGGTTCCCGCTTAATTTATAATGAATCCTCAACGTTCTGACAATTGGCCAATATCGGTATGTCTTTCTCATTATGGGAAAAGAAAAAGCCCGCCGGAGCTAAGTTCCGGCGGGCTCTATTACTTAAGTTAGATATCGAAGGAGGCCTTAGCCTTCGCTCTTCGCCTTCAGCGCTTCGCCAAGGATGTCGCCCAGCGACGCGCCGCTGTCGGACGAGCCATATTGAGCCACGGCCTGCTTCTCTTCAGCGATCTGCATCGCCTTGACCGAGAAGGTCGGCTTCTTGGCGCGGTCGAAACCGGTGACCATGGCGTCGAACTTCTGGCCGATCTGGAAGCGTTCCGGACGCTGCTCGTCGCGGTCGCGGCCAAGGTCGCTGCGCTTGATGAAGCCGGCGGCGCCATCTTCGCCCGCCTGGACTTCCAGGCCGCCGTCGCGCACTTCCAGAACGGTCACGGTGACGATCGCGTTCTTGTTGAGGCCGGCAGCCGCAGCCGCGGTTCCGCCAGCGGCCGGACCGCCACGCTCAAGCTGCTTCATGCCGAGGCTGATGCGCTCCTTCTCGACATCGATGTCGAGAACGACGGCCTGAACCGTCTCGCCCTTGCGGTGCAGAGCCAGCGCGTCTTCGCCCGAAATGCCCCAGGCGATGTCCGACATGTGGACCATGCCGTCGACGTCGCCGTCCAGGCCGATGAACAGGCCGAATTCGGTCGCGTTCTTGACTTCGCCCTCGACGGTCGAACCGATCGGGTGACGTTCGGCAAAGCTGTCCCAGGGGTTGTTCTGGGCCTGCTTGAGACCGAGCGAGATGCGGCGCTTTTCGGGATCGACTTCGAGCACCAGAACTTCGACTTCCTGGCTGGTCGAAACGATCTTGCCGGGGTGGACGTTCTTCTTGGTCCAGGACATTTCCGAAACGTGGACCAGACCCTCGATGCCGGCTTCCAGCTCTACGAACGCACCATATTCGGTGATGTTCGTGACGCGGCCCGACAGCTTCGCGCCGACCGGATACTTGGCGGCAGCGCCTTCCCACGGATCGCTCTCGAGCTGCTTCATGCCAAGGCTGATGCGCTGGGTGTCGCGGTTGATGCGGATGATCTGAACGCGAACGGTGTCACCGATGTTGATCATCTCGTTCGGGTGATTGATGCGCTTGTAGCTGAGGTCGGTGACGTGCAGCAGACCGTCAATGCCGCCCAGATCAACGAATGCACCATAGTCGGTGATGTTCTTGACGACGCCCTCGATGATCTGACCTTCGGCCAGCGTCTGGATGAGGCCGCTGCGCTGTTCGGCGCGGGTCTCTTCCAATATGGCGCGGCGCGACACGACGATGTTGCCGCGGCGGCGATCCATCTTCAGGATCTGGAAGGGCTGCGGAATGTCCATCAGCGGCGTGACATCGCGCACGGGGCGGATGTCGACTTGGCTGCCGGGCAGGAACGCCACGGCGCCGTCGAGATCGACGGTGAAGCCGCCCTTGACGCGGCCGAAGATGACGCCTTCGACGCGGGCGCTTTCGGTGAATTCGGATTCCAGCTTGTCCCAGGCGGCTTCACGGCGCGCGCGGTCGCGCGACAGCATGGCTTCGCCATGGGCGTTTTCGACGCGGTCGACATAGACTTCGACTTCGTCACCGACCTTGAGGTCAGCCTTCTGGCCCGGCGCGGCGAATTCGCGCAGCGGCACGCGGCCTTCCGACTTCAGGCCGACGTCGATCAGCGCCATGTCGTTTTCGATGCCGGTAACGGTGCCCTTTACGACGCGGCCTTCGAAGCCGCCGTCCTCGCCACCGAGAGAATCATTGAGAAGCGCGGCGAAATCGTCGCGCGAGGGGAATGCCGTAGAGGCCATAATATAGTCCTTCACTCGTCATTGCTGGCCTACCGGTTGTCTCCGGTGGTCTTTCAGGCCAAAGCGCCCGCACGGCCGAATACCGTGCGAACATCCTTTCGGCCCTGACGAGTCGACGCCCCGCGGATAAGCGAAAAGGGCGCCTGGGAATCCCAAGCGCCGTCATCGCGTCAGGCTTTTGGCCGACGTTCCAACTGAGCGTCCACCAGTGCAATGGCCTGCTGGACGGCCGCGTCTATAGTCAAATTGCTGGTGTCGAGCAAGTCCGCTCCATCCGCCACGCGCAGGGGGGCATGATCGCGGCTCATGTCGCGGGTGTCGCGGGCCTGAATGTCCGCGATCAGGCTGTCCATATCGGGATGGCTGCCATGCGACAGGGCATCGTCATAACGGCGCTGGGCGCGGACATGGACGCTGGCGGTGACGAAGATCTTGGCATCGGCATCGGGCGCGATGACCGTCGCGATGTCGCGGCCGTCGAGGATGGCGCCGCCGGGCTGGGTGGCGAAGTCGCGCTGACGCTTGACCAAGGCTTTGCGGACGCTCTGATGGATCGAAACGCGGGAGGCAAGCGATCCGACGGCTTCGTTGCGGAGCGCCGGGTCGTTCAGCATCGCGTCGTCAAAATCGCAGGCGGCCAGCGCGTCGGCTTCATGATCGGGATCCCCGCTGGCCTTGAGGACGGCGAGGCCCACTGCGCGATAGAGCAGGCCGGTGTCGAGGACGGGCAGGCCGTAATGGCGGCCGAGCGCCTTGGCGATCGTGCCTTTGCCCGATGCGGCTGGGCCATCCACGGCGATGATCATGATGTTTTGCCTTTCCGCAGCGCCTTGGCGAGCCCGATCAGGGCAATGAAGGCCCAGACGACTTCCAGCGCCATCGACGCGACGTTGAAATGAACCATCAGCGAATAGATCAGCAGCAGCGAGCCGATCAGGTTCAGCAGGTTGAAGAGGGTGAAATTGAGCAGCTTCGCCATGTTGCTATAGGCATAGGCAATGACCATCAGGCCGCTGCCGATCAGGCCTATGATGTTGGCCAGGTCGAAATTCATGCCATGGCGCCGAGCGTCTGCAACAGGGCGGTGAAGCCGGGGAAGCTGGTCGCAACCGGGCGCATGTCGTCTATGGTGACGCCATTTTTCGACACGAGGCCGGCGATTGCGAAGCTCATGGCGATACGGTGGTCGAGCTTCGTGGCGATCGGGCCGCCGCCGGGAAGGAGCGCGCCGCCGCTGCCCTCTATGACGATGCCGTCCTCCAGCTCCTCGACCGTGACGCCAATGGCACGCAGGCCCGCCGCCATGGTGGCGATGCGGTCCGATTCCTTGACGCGCAATTCTTCCAGACCCCGGAAGATGCTGCGGCCCTCCGCGAAGGCGGCGGCGATGAAGGCCACGGGATATTCGTCGATCATCGACGGAGCGCGGGCAGGGTCGGGTTCGACACCCTTGAGCGCCGAGGCCGTGATGACGAGGTCGCCCACCGGCTCGCCGCCCACGTCGCGTGGATTTTCAATGGCGATATCGCCACCCATTTCGCGCAGCAGGTCGACAAGGCCGGCGCGGGTCGCGTTGAGGCCGACATTGGCGATGATGACCTTGGAACCGGGAACCAGCAGCGCGGCGACCATCGGGAAAGCGGCGGAGGAAGGGTCGCCGGGCACGACGATCGACTGTGGGCGGAGTTCGGCTTCGCCCTTCAGCGTGATGATGCGAGTGCCGTCCGTCTCGACTTCCACATTGAGATCGGCGCCGAAGCCTTTCAGCATCTTTTCGCTATGGTCGCGGGTGGGGATGGGCTCGACGATACGCGTGATGCCTGGGGTGTTGAGCCCCGCGAGCAGGATGGCCGACTTGACCTGCGCGGAGGCGACGGGGAGGCGATAGTCCAGCGGCACGGCCGGGCATGCGCCACGCATGGTCAGCGGCAGACGGTCGCCGGGGCTGGTCGTGAAGCCGGCGCCCATGCGGGACAGCGGCTCGGTGACTCGGGCCATGGGACGTTTGCTCAAGGACGCGTCGCCGACGAAGGTCGCGGTGATGGCGTGGCTGGCGACCAGGCCCATCAGCAGGCGGGTCGAGGTGCCGCTATTGCCCATGTCGAGCGCGCTTTCGGGCTGGAGCAGGCCGCCCACGCCGACGCCGTGAACGTGCCAGATGCCTTCCTCGTCTTTGCGGATGTCCGCGCCCATGGCGCGCATGGCGGCGGCGGTGGCAAGGACGTCTTCGCCTTCCAGCAGACCTTCGACGCGGCTTTCGCCCACGGCCAGCGCCGAGAGCATCAGCGAGCGGTGCGAAATGCTCTTGTCGCCCGGCACGGTGACCGAACCGGAAAGCGGCGGCGCGGCAGTGAAGGTCATGGGAGTTGGGTGGTCGAAAGAAGCGGTCACGGGTCAATCCGTCTGGAAGGAACTGAAAAATTGCGCCCGGCTTTTGACAGCGCGGTTTGGCTATGGCAAGGCGCCGTCTCTTCGCGGGCGACCCAGTCGTGCCGCGTAATATCCATTTTGAGCACTCGCAAGAAGGACAAGGCCGGACATGGTCAAGGCTGAATGGGGCACGAAGCGTACCTGCCCGAAATGCGCCACGCGCTTCTACGACCTGGGTAAGGATGACCCGGTCACCTGCATCAACTGCGGCACGGCCTGGGAACCGGAACCGGTGCTGAAGTCGAAACAGCCGCTGCCTTATGAGGAAGCGCCCAAGAAGGTCATCGAAACCGCCGATGGCGAAATCGAGACGGCTGATGACGATCTGGACCTGGATCTGGACGTTGATGATGACGGTGATTCGCCGGATAATGATGTCGATCTGGGTGGTGACGACGACCTGGGCGTCGATGCCGCCGCCGATGATGGCGACGACGACAATTAAGTGAATTTTATGCTTGCCAAGGAGGAAGCTGCCACCTAATGGCAGCGACCTCGCAGGCGCCGGACCCAAACGGCGCCGACACTGGAAAACGGGGCCTTAGCTCAGCTGGGAGAGCGCCTGCATGGCATGCAGGAGGTCAGCGGTTCGATCCCGCTAGGCTCCACCAGTTTTTCGGATAAAGAAAATGTCCGCGGGGCATTTTCCCGAAAAACTCCCGGGCGTAAGCGAGGGGTGTGGTGAGGTTGCAAACGACCTCGATCAACGCTCCCCAATGCAAACGACGGGCGTCCAGACATCCGGGCCGACGGCGCGAAGCCGGACATGGTTCGATCCATTGGGATGCGGTATGATGCCGCGCAACGATGGGGCCTTAGCTCAGCTGGGAGAGCGCCTGCATGGCATGCAGGAGGTCAGCGGTTCGATCCCGCTAGGCTCCACCAATTCCCGGGCAAGAAAATGCTCGGACATATCCTCACCACGAAGCTCTCAAACATCGGCAGTGAAGATGGCATAGCTTGGCTGGTATGCCGCAGGGCTGAGTAGTGCTCTGTCGGATTTCGACCCAAAGTGGACGTTTGATAATATCGTCATCCCTGCGAAAGATGGAATCTCGAGCGATAACGCACGACCTGGCCTCAAGAGATCCCAGCTTTCGCTGAGATGACGGAAATAAGGGCCATCTTACCCATTGCCGCTCCGGGTTTCGCGGCCAGACAATCACCCAAGCTCATCCAAAAGGCCGGCGACGCCGTCGCCCCGCATATAATTCTTTCCATCTCAGCGCTTCACGCTGCATCTGACTTGGGTTAGTCCCCTCAAGATCATGCACGGGGGCAATTTTTCGCGATGAGGGTGAAGTAGGGCGTAATGACGTTGACCCCACTTGCCGCCGTGATTCTCGGCGTCGTGCTGGCCGCATGGCTGGGCGCGGCGATCTGGGCGCTGTCCAGCGGCCAGCGCCGGCGTCGCGAAGGCATGCAGGCTCAGGGCAAGCTGGATCGGCTGTCGGTTCTGCTTGCCTCCGCACCGGCCGCCCCCATCGTCATCCACCCCGATGGCCGGCTGGAAGCGGCCGACCGGCTTGCCAAATGGCTTGGCAAGGATCGGGTGCCGACCTTCGTGTCCGAATTGACCGCACCCGACGGCGGCCTGGAAGCCGATGACGCCGCCGCATTGGCGCAGGAAATCGCCGCCGCCCAGCGCGCGGGCCGCAGCTTCGCGCTGCCGGTGCGGGGCGTCGATTCGTCCCGCCTGTTGCTGGTGCGGGGCGCGCCCGCGGGGCCGGTATTGGCCGAAAGCGGCGGGGTCGTGCTCTGGATTTTCGACGCGACCGACAGCCAGTCGGAAATCCAGACGCTGAAGGGCAAGGTCGAACAGCTCCGCGAGGCGCTGGAAGCACTGGCGGGACTGGTGGAGGCGGCGCCCTTCCCGATGTGGCATCGCACGGCGGACATGCGGCTCAGCCTCGTCAACACCGCCTATGTCCGGGCGGTGGACGGCGAAAGCGCCCGCGAAGTCATTGCCCATGGCACCGAACTGGTCGAGACGGTCGGCGGCATCACGCCGCAAGCCGCCGCCGCCCAGACGCTTGCCGACGGCACGCCCGTCGAGCGCATGGTGCCCGCCACGATCGACGGCGAAAGGCGGACCATGCGCGTCGTCGACGTCCCGCTGGGGACGGCGGGCGTGGCCGGTTTCGCGATGGACCAGAATGAGCTGGAACAGTCCCGCGTCGAACATCGGCGGCTGGAGGCGGCGCAGCGGGACTTGCTGGACCGCCTGTCCGCCGGCGTGGCGCGCTTCGGGTCCGACCGGGCGCTGCGCTTCTGGAACCAGCCCTTCATGAGCCTGTTCGGGCTTGACCAGGAGCGGCTGGCGGACAATCCGCCCTTTGAGCGGGTGCTGGACCAGATGCGCGAAGCGCGGCGACTGCCCGAAAACCGGGATTTCCCGGCGTGGCGCGCGGAAAGGCGCGACTGGTTTCTCTCGCCCGATCCGCGCGAGGAAAATTGGCTGCTGGCCGACGGCACGCATTTGCGCGTTTATGGGCAGCCTTTGCCCGATGGCGGGCTGTTGCTGATCTTCGAGGATCGGACCGAGCAAGTCCAGTTGTCGAGCGCGCGCGATACGCTGCTCCGCGTCCGCACGGCGACATTCGACAATCTGTTCGAATCGATCGGCGTATTTTCCTCCGATGGGCGCCTGCACCTTTGGAACAGCCGTTTCCGCTCGATCTGGGACGTGTCCGAGGATTTGCTGGCGAAGCATCCGCGCATCGACGAACTGATGCGAGCGGTCCAATCGCGCCTGGCCAAGCCGCAGCAGGCGAATCTCGTTCGCGAACTGGTGCGGGCCGCCACGGTGGAACGCAAGCAGCGCGTCGGTCATGTCGGCTTCGCGGATGGGCGCATCTTCGAATTCGCAGCGATCCCGCTGCCCGACGGCAATGCGCTGTTCACCATGCTCGACGTCACCGACAGCCGCCGCGTGGAACAGGTGCTGCGCGACCGCAACGACGCGCTGGAGCAGGCGGATAAGGTGAAGACCGCCTTCGTCACCAATATGAGCTATGAGTTGCGCACGCCGCTCACCACCATCGCCGGTTTCGCGGAAATGATGAGCGCGGGTTATGCGGGAGAGCTCAGCACGTCCGCCAGGGAATATGTCGACGGCATCCTGCAGAGCACCAACCGGCTCTCCATGCTGATCGACAATGTTCTGGATTTGACGCAGGGCGAGGCGGGGATGCTGCCCATAGAAAAAGCGCCGGTGGACCTGGCGGTGGAAGCCCGCGACGCCGTGGCGCGGATCAAGGGCGACGCCACCGCCAAGGGGATCGACCTTGCCATGTCGCTCCAGTCCAGCCTGGGCACGGTGCAGGGCGACAAGCGCCGGATCGGGCAGGCGCTGGATCATCTGCTGGAAAATGCGGTGCGCTATTGCAGCCGGGGCGGCCGCGTTCTGCTGCATGGCGACGGCACGGCGGACAATGCGCGTCTTGTCGTGTCGGATAATGGTCCGGGCATCAGCGCCAAGCGGCAGGGGACCATCTTCGACGCTTCCTCCCGGACCGAGCAGGCGCGCAACGGCGGCAAGGCGGGGATCGGCCTGCCGCTCGCCAGGCAATTGGCGCAGGCGCATGGCGGGACGCTTCAACTGGTGTCGGAACCGGGGCAGGGCACCATGGTCGTGATCGAGCTGCCCCGTGACTGAGAACGAAATCATCCTGGCGGGGGAGGGCGAGATGCTGGCATTCGGGCATCGTCTGGCCGCGCTTGTCCGCATAGGTGACGTGATCGCGCTGGAAGGCGGACTTGGCGCAGGCAAGACGACGTTGGCCCGAGGCATATTGGAAGGGCTGGGGCTGGAGGAAGAAGCGCCTAGTCCCAGCTTCGCCATCGTCCAGCCCTATGACATTCCCGAAGTCCGCCTGCCCGTTGCTCATGTCGACCTCTACCGGCTCGACAGGCCCGAGGAAGCGGAGGAACTGGCGCTGGACGAGTATCTGATGGACAGCCTGCTGATCGTCGAATGGCCCGACCGGCTGGGAGAGGGCGCCTGGCCCGAAGCCTTGCGGTTCCACATCGGCATCGAACTCGATGGCGCTCGGCGCTTGACAGCGCGCGTGCCGGACGCTTGGACGGAGCGATGGTCACAGATATGATCCCGCCCGCCGCCGCTCCCGCTTTCCTCGCGCAAGCGGGGTGGGAGCATGCCGCCATCGTGCCGCTGGCTGGCGATGCGTCTTTCCGCCGCTATTTCCGCGTGATCGACGGTGCGCGCCGGGCGGTGCTGATGGACGCGCCGCCACCCCATGAAGACCCGCGCCCCTTTATCGCCATTGCAGAGCATCTGACGGCGAACGGTTTTGCCGCGCCACAGATATTGGCCCGCGATCTGGAAGAAGGGCTGGTTCTGATCGAGGATTTCGGTGATCTGCGCGTCAAGGAGCATGTCGAGGACGTGCCCGACGCGGAATGGGATGTGTATAGCCGCGCCGTCGATTTGCTGGCTGCCCTGCATCGTCTGCCGCCCGCCGATGTTCCGCCCTATGACCGCGCAGTCTATCAGCGCGAAGCCGGCCTTCTGACCGAATATTATTGTCCTGCCATTGGTCTGCCGGTGGATGAGGATGCCTATGCCGAGGCTTGGGACGCGGTCCTGCCGATCGTCGAGCAATCGGCCAGCCCGGTCGTCACGGTGCTGCGCGATTATCACGCGGAAAATATCATGCTGATCGACCGGGCGGCTTCCCATGGGCTGGGTCTGCTCGATTTTCAGGACGCGCTGGCCGGGCACCCGGCCTATGACCTCGTTTCGTTGCTCCAGGATGCGCGGCGCGACGTGCCTCCCGCGCTGGAGGCGGCGATGCTCGACCATTATCGCGCCATCGCCAATCCGCCAGCGGATTTCGACGCCGCCTATGCTGTGCTGGGCGCGCAGCGCAATGCGAAGATCATCGGTATCTTCACCCGTTTGTGGAAGCGCGACGGCAAACCGCGCTATCTGTCCTATCTGCCGCGCATGTGGGATTTGCTGGAGCGCGACCTCGCCCATCCCGCGCTGGCGCCCGTGGCGGCTTGGTTCGCGGCCAATATTCCTGCCGACAAGCGTCATCACGCGTTACAGGATTTCACCCCCGCATGATCGATACCGCGATGCTGATGGCCGCAGGATTGGGCAAGCGCATGCGCCCTTTGACCGCGACCCGCCCCAAGCCGCTGGTCAAGGTGGCGGGCAAGCCGCTGATGGACCATGCGCTGGATCGGCTGGCGGCGGGTGGCATCAGGAAGCTGGTGGTCAATGTCCACTATCTGGCCGACACGGTCGAGGCGCATCTGCATGCGCATTGCAACGGCATGCAGGTGGCGATTTCCGACGAACGCCGGAAGCTGCTGGAGACCGGCGGCGGGTTGATCCA
>Ga0255338_1005641_pt1 | contig 11314 bp, 6 predicted proteins | sample MeOH1_35cm_T4_19_FD_203715 | JGI IMG/M metagenome (GOLD analysis project Ga0255338, IMG submission 203715) | Sandy soil microbial communities from University of British Columbia, Vancouver, Canada - MeOH1_35cm_T4_195 | ecosystem: Engineered > Artificial ecosystem > Sand microcosm > Unclassified ... | reverse complement strand
TGTTACTGCTTTTCCCACAACAGCCGCAACAGCCGCAATGGAAGCGAGTATGAGAATAATCTGAATGATACTCCAATATCTGGGCATGGGAAGTGTCTGGGGTCTACAAAATGCGCGTGACACCGGGTCGTCGTTCCAATCCGCCGGACAGGCAGCCTTTGTCTTGAAGCACAATTCGCCGACCAAGTCATAACCACTTGGACATGCCTGAACACACTTGCCGGACGCGGTCACCTTGTTAGGCTCAGTGCAAGGCAGCGGGTCTACGGCGGGAGGCATCATAAAATGTACTCGCTCTGCATAAATGCCTCTCGCGGGGAAATGGTCCTCCTTGGAGGATATTTCTCCCTTTTCATTCAACGTTGGCGTACGCGCGCCTGGGTGATCTTCGAGTTCAGTGGTAATATACCGGAGTGTATAAGGCATGTTATTCTTAATGTCGTCCTCGGTTTCGCCGTAATCTGCATTTGGCGGCAGATGATAACAATACTGCGGCAATTGGGTTGTGCCTTGATCAAAACGCGCATTGCCAGTGTGCGTCCAGTCGTATACATGCCAATCCTTTTCGCATTGCGCGACGCACCTATAACGTGGTTTGGCAGGGTTGCCGGACTTTTGAGCATCAGCCTTTTCAGCGTCTGTTAGAGGCGCTTCTTGTCTTTCAAAATTCGGAGGACACGACGACCAACACGATCCGTTAAAAGGAAACGTGCCTGGTGGACAGTTGGTCGCGTCTGCAATTTGACGGTTTATCGCCTCAAATGATGGCTTGAAGTAAATGAAGCCTTCGTCTGACTTGTCTGACATGCTCTTCAGCCACGTGTCATCTTGCAAATTCCACTTTGCTCGACAATAGACGCGCTTACCATCCACCATGCGTTCCATATTGGCAGGACATTCTCGCTCTCCTCCTTTCGTCAGAAATACCAGAAACGTGTCGAAGAATTTACCAATCACCGATGAAACGGCAGTTCCGATCGTATCTCCGATAATGGATGCCATCGTCAATTATAATACCAGCAGAAAAAGTATGTCTCTGTCTTCAGTCGTTCCAATACCCGAATACGTGTGGGCGCAGTCAAAGACAAAACGATCGCCGTTATTTTTTGTGAGGTAGATTTTGCTTTGTTGGTTGTACGAGCGGAGGAGCAGACGCGCGATCGTACAAAGGCACTACATTTTTTTTTTCTGGCCAACCCTATAATGATGAGTATATATTTTTGAGGGGTCCGTTTCCGCCAAATATGGAATATTTGGCGATAAAATGGACTGATAGATGAACATTGTAGAAAAAGAGACCATGTTCGCGTGAACGTATACGCCAAAATAACAGAAAATACAGTGCGCCTGTGACCATTCGGGGTTTTACTACTTGTTCCCAAGTGGTCTTTCTTTTTTGATTGGGCGGCTGTATATATGAAGCAAAAATGTCCAACTTGGAAGAGAGTGGCGATTTAAATTATGCCGAATATGCGACAAGGCAGATGAGGCTTCAAATGGAAAAGTATGCGATCAAATCATCCATTAAAAGCTCGATGAAACAAGAGAAGGAAGACGAACGGTACGGTCGACCAGGACGATATACATACGTAAGAAGCGACGGTACGACACTTGCCACTGTATTCGCGATTGTTATCGTTATTGTCACAGGCATTGGTGGATTGATTGCATGGCTCAACAAGAAGAGGATCATCTCCGTGTATACCACGTCATCATCGCCCAGCTCAAATTCACCCGCGCCGAACGAAGGAACATTTTCGCCTCCCATCATATCGAGAAGAATCACACACTCGGAAAAGGAAGGCATTTACAAGAGGCGTGATGTTGCGCCTCCAGCATCGACATCGGGAGACCAGCCGACCAAACCTAATGACGGCGACAAGACTGGCGGAGACAAGAGTGGTGGCGATAACCTTCAGGTCGTGGAATCGTCCCGCACGGATTTCAAGGCCATGTGTCCATCGCCTTACCGCATGCTTTCCATCGGCACGACTGGCCGATTTAATTGTTACGAACCGTGCGCGGAAGGTTTCGAAGAGACGACAATCGAACCTAGAGAAGGCACGGACGAATTTGCCGCGATGCAATACGGCGAAGCAGGCGGCGTGGCTACAGGAGGTAAAAGCGATCTTCCTGATACCTGGAAATACCAGCCCTATCTCGCGTGCATTGCAAAATGTCCTCCTGGTAAACAGAGCGCTACGCCCAATGCATGTAAGAGAGAGGCGATTAGACGTGCGCAAATGCCTATCGGAACTGGAACGGCCATTGTCAAGTGCGGATGGGCCGACATTTCAAAAATCGATCACTGGGTCAAGAATGGAAAGAGGGACACAATATCATACACGTCTGGTGGTCCAGGATACCCTTGCACCGGACAATTTCCCATCGGATTTCATGATACTGAGTGCCGAAGTGGAAGAGAATTGTCCATGTGGCCTCTGCTTCATCAGACATCGTGGCTTGCCGAGAGGGCAAAATCGGCTGGTAATCCAGACGAGTACTATCTCGCTGATCCAAAAAAGACGGCGATTGATAGCAATGTTCCATTCTGTTCCAACGTTGCGTGGTTCAAAAAGCACGTGGATTCCGATGGCATCGACGGATCTGTTTGGAGAATGACGGCGCCCATTGGATGTGGCACTGACTATGAGTTAATACCATCCGATCCTTCGGCTTACTTTACACAAAACATGACGGGCAGTGACGTATCTCAAAATGGATGGGGATGGAACGCAGAGGGACGTGCGGTAGGATACCGTGGCATGGCGTGCGCGAAAATGTGCCCGGCAGGCAAGACGCTCATACCGACCGGACCGAAAGAATTGTCTGCAGCATATTGCGCGGAGCCATGTCCAATCAATACGAGAGTGAACGAGGTCGACCTTACACAGTGTACTAAAGACGGATACAAGAGGAGAATCAGGATATACGATATGCAAAACATTTTGGATTCCAGTACCGCGCCCGCATCAAGTTCGTCGTCCGCCAAGAAACCATCGTCTTAACTCGATAATCTTGAAAAGATAGCGATACTCGCCCTTCATTTTGTCAGTCACGTGGTATAATGTAAAATGACAATTGCAATATAAATGAATACTGGGCTCGCAATACGCCATTTCCTGCTCAGTCGTCATTGTCTTGTCTGGCAAAAGGTCGTGGTTGCACCGATGGATGGGCTCATTTTCATGATTTTAACCTCACCCGATGGTGTTACTAGTATTCAGGACGTCACCGCGGTATGCGTCAGCAATGCGACTGCGTCAAGCGAGTCACTCGCATCGGCCATCAACCTAGAACTTGCCGTAACGCAGCCCATTGATGCAAATGCAATGAAGGTTGAAGTAGGTGGAGATGACTTACATCCACTGCTCATTGTCACGCCGGAATATGAAAAGCAGTCGAGTGTCAAGTTTATTGTGATGAATGAGATTGACGAATCGTTTACGTTTGAAAATCCGCCCGCTTCGTTTGGCAGTCCGACTTTTAACGCATCACTGCACAAGAAACACGTCCGCAGAGCGTGGTTTGGTGGTCCTCTTACTGTCAGTGAAGACGCTTGTTATTGGAACACTGCTCCTGTGTTCAAGCCAACACCGTGCGAATATGAGGAGAGAATGGATCTGCAATGCAAAGGCGTAAGATGTGTCGTTGGTGAATCGGTCCCATCTGACGTTTCCGTTCAAGACATGACAAATTCTCTAAAGACTTGGCGTTTTGTCTTGCAGGAAATTGAAACGAGACGTTGTCGGACGAGTTTCAACCAATCTCCGAATATGACATTGCTTTGCACAAGGCACTCACAGTGCCAACTCGATGCAACGAGCAATACAGCGTGCATTGGTGATGAATTATCTCGTATCGAAGGCATCACTCATTTTCCGCGCATGACGTTTGTCGTTTATGTGCAACATTCTACATCAGACGCATCTGTTGGAAAAGCAATCACGGAATCGGCATGTGGGTGGATCTCGGCATTCTGCCAACAAGTGGAAAATGAATGGCGTGCGAAACAAGGAGACGCTGGGCGCGCAATATCGCAAAGGCACTGTTGCATCATGATCGCTCCGCTCGTCTTTACAACATCGGCCAAGGAAGTTTGCTCGCAATATCGCGATCGATTGGACGTTCAGTTGCACTCCGTGGATCACTTTTCATTTGATTGGTTCCATCACTCTTGCATGCCGAATGCGGTCGTCATACCAACATCTCCCATCGCGGACGTCTCGCCTTCTTTGGCGACGAACAATGTGAGTAAAGTGGATGAATTGAAGGAAGGTCAATCGGCTTTTTTGCAACACTGTCTTCTTGCTGGCATATTTTACGACATTGTTGATTATGACGCGGCGAGCACTACGATTACCGAACAGAGACAATCAACACTTGGTCACTTGTACGATTCTGAAATTGCACTGCCACGCATGTCGGCTGACGACGCAATGGCAATGAGATTGGGTGCGCAACACAATGATCTTGTACATGTTCAAGTCAATTATCCCAAGCAAGCCAAGATGCTATACAGGGCACAACAATACTCGGAATCGATAAAATCAGCCATTCGTAAATAAACCCATGTATTTGAGCACAGTTCGATTTTATTCCCAATATCGCCTGTCTGGAAAATCTCGCCCGAAATATTGTGACGTGTAATACACGCGCAGACTTTCGGGGTGGAGGTGGAAGTGTAATGCGTGAATTGGCAACTCTTCAGCAAGCGTCGACTGAATGCTCTTTCGTCTGTCGTATTCTTCTTCAAATAAACATCGGATAGGACTATACTTGACGAAATTGACATACTTGAATTCAAAGTCATTTGTTTGGCCGTAGCAGACTTCATATAGGAAAAATCGAACCATTTCCACATGGCCATACTCGACACTCGTTCGAAGGACATCACACCCAAACATATCAACAGCGTGGGTATCGGCGCCGTGTTCTATCAAATATTTGACGACTTCCAAATGGCAATTAGCAGTACTACGACGAAGTGCATAATCATGATGCGCGTGAATATCACAGCCTTGTTCTACCAAATATTTGACGACCTCCAAATGACCGCACGCAGCACTCGCGCGCAATGCACGATCATCAAGCGCATGAATATCAGCGCCCTGTTCTACCAAATATTTGACCATTTCCAACGGAGTATGTGATGTGCTGTGACAGGGCGCATAATGCTCATTCTGACCAAATTCGTAAATATCGGCGACCTGATTAGCCAAGTGTTTATCTGCATGGGCTTGGCTACCCTGGGCACTCGCACACAGTGCATAGTCATCAAGCGCATGAATATCAGCGCCGTGTTCCACCAAATATTTCACAACATGTAAATTGCCATACGCAGCACTCGAACGCAATGCGTAATCATCAAGAGCGTGGATGTTGGCGCCATGTTCAACCAAACATGTAACGACCTCTAAGTGACCGTGAACTGCACTGGCGCGCAGAGGATAGTCGTCAAGTTTATGAGTATCAGCACCGTGTTCGATCAAATATTTAACGACATGTTGATGGCCATGTGCTGCACTTGATCTGAACGCGAGATCAATGTCAAAATGTAGACCACTTGCCACTAACGACTGTAATGCTTCAAGTTGACCAGTGGCACCAAGTTGCCATAGACCACGGCTACAGGGGCCCACATGCGTAGGAGTAGGCCGGTAAGTTGCGTGGCATCCTTCTCCGTCACGATAGCTATTATTCGTGGTGTTTGCAACCAATAGCCTTAAGACATATCCTGTTAGCCAATTTAACACCTTAGCAAACATATCTAAGTAGTTGAAGGTGTAAGAGTCCAGTGCAAATGACTTAATATGACTGGCCTTCGTTCGTCCGTGGATGGAGAGAAAATATTTTGATGAATCCGTGAGCAAAAACAGATATGTACAAAACGATTTTATTCCCAGTATTGTCTGTCTGCAAAATTTCGTCCAAAATATTGCGCCGTATAACGCACGCGCAGACTCTCGGGGCGGAGATAGAAGTGTAATACGTGTATTGGTAATTCTTCGGCAAGTGTTGTCTGAATCGTTCTTCGTCTGTCGTATTCTTTTTCAAAAAGGCCAGCGATTGATTGGTACCTGATAAATTTGTTGAATTTAAATTCAAAGTCATTTGTTTGGTTGTAGCAGACCTCATAAACGAGAAACTCAACCACGTCGGCTCGACCACACACAGCGCTCCATCGTAATGCATAATCACAACACGCTCGCACATCGGCGCCACTTTCCACCAAATATTTGACGACATGCAAATGCCCATTCTCTGCACTGTATCGGATCGCAAAATGCGAAATAGCTTTAATATCGGCACCCAATTCCACCAGATATTTGACAACGTCCAGATGACCATTTATGGCACTCATACGCAAGGCATAATCATCACACGCGTGAATATCGGCGCCCTGATTTACCAAATATTTGGCTAGATGGAGATGACCCTTTTCTGCACTGAGACGAAGTGCTGCATCGTAATTAATTTCAACATTCTTTTCCACCATGTCTTGTAGTGTTTCAAGCTGACCATTAATGATACATTGCAATATATCCAACCACAGCGCGACCATGATGAGTTACTGCGTGTTAGAAGATGGTCGTACTACGGACTGAGTGTTATTCAACTGTGTTGCGCCACGCAAGAAAAGAATAATATTCTTCGACGATTTTTTTTTCACGCGTGCTCACTTATTGAACGAGTGGCGCCAATTTACACTCGCTAACAGTCACTCTACGTCAACTATCTGCTACACATCCATGTTCGACTCAAAACCACACCGCCTAGGCGGCACCAATGACATTTTCGGAAGACGATTCGCCATCGACAAGAATATGCCGCCCACCGTCCTTAGATTTGACGACGCGTGTCACCATACGCTTCCTGGATACTTGACGCTTAGAACGCTCAACGACTCGTTCGATCATTACATGAGTTCTGGACTTGTCATTCTGAAACCGTCCAATGACGAAGATATGAGCATTGCCGCGAAAGACATGTTGGAATGTTTCAGAAAATGGCTGACTACTGAAGGTGACGACGATATTCCGCTCTATGACGCGGCTACAAAAACGCGTTATACGAAGAAGCAGTGTTACTTTGTTGAAAATTCAGAGTATATGATGATTCCGCGCGCGATTGCCCTTTCAATCTTTGGTCCGTCCATTTGGCTTCCTCGTGGCAAAAGAAGCCTATTTGGAAATGCGAACAACACGACACAACGCGCCGCGCTCTTATCGCCACATACATTCAGACCTCATACGCCGTGCAATCGCTGGCAGTACGCGCATTGTCATAATGCAGCAAGTGACGGTTTGGCAGATCCAATCGACGTTAATCCATCGTTTTCATATGTGTGGTCACGTATTCTGGCGGCACAAGAAGAACAACAAGAAGCGAGTATTGCAAAAGCGAAACCAAAAAAACGAAGCGCAACAGGCGAAGTGCTGCCGAAAAAAACTGCCGCGCCCAAAGGACGACAGAGAATGGATCATGTGAATCCGAGTAATCCATCCAATGATCATTTGCCACGTCCATTGACGAAAATCCCACTTCTCCTGCCGTCTTCTGATAATGTCGTTAGCACATTGCCATCGTCTGTATTTACACCATTCGATCCCTCAGTCACGCCGAACCACTACTACACCAACCCTCTTCAACTCAAGGGACGTATCCGAAAATCGAAGCAGTGGAGCGACGAGCTGAATGACTATGTCGTCGACTTTGACCAGCTATCTGTCATTGCTGCAATTGTTTTGCATTGGAGACGCGCCTTCTTACCCCATGCTAGAGGTGAAATGCCCACTGCGTCTTCTTCATCTGGCACGTTATCGCGTCAGCAACAGACGCTGCCTTCGGTCATGTTGTGCGCGCCTTGTGGTACCGGAAAAACACTCATGTCTCTTACGTCTTGGCTATGGGCAGGCCGATCATGTTTCGATCACCTCACTATGGAACAATTAAACGATAAGCACTTTTGGTCTGAGGATGAAGTGTTGCGCATTCAGCAAGAGCCTGCTGTAACGTACAAGGCCTTCTTCATGGTTCACACGACAGCGCTCATGGCACAGGCAGCAGACTCGGTCGCCAAGTATGTACCGGGTGTTCGCATTGGTATTTTGCAACAAGACGCGCTACCGAATCCTGATGATTACGATATCGTGATTGCGTCTACTGATACGCTCGCTGCCAGAGACTCTTTCGACACGTCCTATCTCGATCATTTTCCAATCTTCATCTCCGATGAAGCGCACGAGAATAAGGCAAACTTCTTCTTCAAGGCGGTTCGTAAAGTACATTCTCCGTATGCGCTCTACTTGACGGCGACGCCAAGATCGCCATTGTTGCCACCGACTTTAGGTCCGGTCCTAGCATATTTGCAAGTTCCAGTCAATATGAGCTGCAATATGATTGCTTATGGTTGCGGCACGAGACAAGGCAGAACGTTGAAGATTAAGACGATTAGCAAGGCGGAAAAGGCCGATAAACAAGGCGAGCTCGCCGATCTCGTGGTGGACATGAGACGCAATGCATGGCTTGTCCACTTTCATATGCACTCAGCAATCATTGGCAAGAATCTGGATTCGCATACAACTTCCCTCGACGCCAACTTCATGCGACGATTTGTATGGGACCCGTTCTCGACCGGAAAATTGGCCAAGTTGTTTTCATTGACCAGAGTGCGCCACTCTTCTCACGCCTTCAGTGCATTGGACGCGAAATTGGCATCGCAAGCACCGGCATTGCCGACTGCGAAACCCATACCAAGAGCTCAGAGCAATAGCAGCGAATTTGCAAACGCGATGCAATTGCTTGCATCCATGAGCAATAATATGCCAACACCAAGCGAGATTATGGCAACCGCATCCACAAGCACGCAAACAACTGATTCGTATACAAACAGGCTCGATTACGTTCAAATAGACTCTCTTCCGTCGCCATTCAACCCATCACTCAACAAGAGATGTCCCATTTTCTTTTCCGAGTCAATCGCCCAGCTCATCATGCATCAACACTGGCATGCTCAGTATTGGATCGATTCCAGTACGATGCCTCGCGAAAATCTCATGCTTGTCAGAATTGGCGTAAGGCAGCTCGCAGTCATTGACGTGTCCAGACTTACTGAAGCTCAAAAAACTCAATTGAGATGGTTATCTCCGAGAGCACACCGTGTCAAGCATGGCGAAGGTTTGAATAGCAGCGGAAAGGATTGGACGATTGGACCCTCTGCATTCGAACCCGATGTATGTCAGCACCGTTTCGACGCACCATTTTGGAAACAGTGGTTCGATGAATGGTTCATCAACAAGACACACGCGACAGAGGCCGGAAAGCCTTTTTTAACAAAGCCGAGCTCGACGTACAAGCCAAACAAGGTTGTCGCCAAGAGTACTTCATTTTCAAAGTCGAGCACTGATATGAATGCGCTTTTTGAAATGGCTGGCATGGATGCCGAAGACGTTGCGAAGCCAAATAAGCAAACATCTAACGCAACATGGCAACCCGTCAACTTTGACTACTCTGATTGGATGAATCACGCTTCATACTTTTGGACGCCCATCGCATTGCCCCTTCCTAAAATTGCAAAAAAGGCAAGAGTGACTGCTGGCGCAAAGAAGAATGCACAAAATCCTCCGGTTGGAAAGGGCGCTTGGGTGCCGGAGACTTATGAGGAGGATCATCGAAATGAATGGCCCATCTTCGCAACGTTTGGTTTATACACTGGCATGGGTCATGCCATGCCCATCATTGCAGATGTCTTACCAAATTGTTCACGTATTCACAATGCGGACGCGCTTCAGTCAGACTTTTGTTACGCAACTTATCAAATCGCGAGTACCGGTATTGACAAGGCACAACTGGACCAATTGACTGAAGGTTCTACGATCAACGACAACGTGCAGTGTACTGGTAGATGTCTAAGAGCAGACGATACGAAGCAGCGCGTTCTCAAGAACGAGATGATTGAACCCATCGGGTGTTTCAAGTCCCGTGCCTTTACCCACTCTGAAGTGTTGAAGAATGACAAGGTTAAGGCGCAGTACTTTATGATTTGTTACGAATAAACGAGCAATTATATTTTTCCCTTCGTAGCACGTGTACATTTCATCGCAATCCATGCAAGGGCGACCTGGGTGTGCCATATCGAAATGTACGCCTCTTTCTATTCGAGCTGATCGCATGGGCGTTTGTACTGGGATGATAAAATGACGTATGGCTGCCGTGATGCGGTTGTGATCTTCGTCCGCGTCTGCTCGCATTGCGAGAGTTATTGGAAAATGTATGAGCGTCTTCCGTAAATGATCGGTCGGTATATGTGTTCTCATAATCGTCCGTGTATTCTCCGTCATATAAAGCCGACGCATCATCGTCTTCCGTAAACGATCGGTTGGTATACGTATCATCATAGTCGTCCGTGTATTCTCCGTCATACGGAACCGACTCCATTTCGCGTGACAAGGATTTGCTGTAAACAACGTCTTTATCTTGTTTGAAAGAGGACGAGCTCGATTTCCAGAATCGAGACTTGATGGCCGATAATAATTTAAACCCTATCCATGACGCCGCGACAATGGCAGCGAGTGACAAACTAGCCGACATTCGCAACTTGGTGAAATTTTCCGCAAATTCTGTCCAATCGGCATTTGCAATCGTATCGTAAACGTCCAACACTTTTCCGGAAACAATACCAGCCAGGACGTTGAACAGTGTCGTGAACATGTTTGCAATGACGAGGAAAATGTCAATGACCAGTTGAGTGATGCCAAAATTCTTTTTAACCATCGCGTCTTGTAATGCATTCAAAACAGCCTTCAGTTCGGCGGTAAAAGAACCAGCCTCTTCTTTCGGAATGGATGCGATCGTCTCTTCTAACAGCGCAACGAACTCGCCCTGTCTTCTATAGCCCAACGTAGCAATTGTGTCGACGCCGACTGTAAATGCAAATGCACTGCCAATGATGCTCATGATTGGTTTGAGTTTGTTTACCAACCTCATGAAACGCCCAGGCGTTTGCGTGACTTGCGGTACCTCTTGTTTTGAGCCAAGATGCTGTCGTTTAGACCGCGCCATTATCATTCAAACTAAAATATATACACGGCACTGCAATCACCGTCTATATTTATCCGGATTTTGGAGCAGAAAAAAATTGTGACTGTATTTGGACAATGGCACTTCTTTATTGAGCGCTTACATATGATAAAGCCAGTGGAGGCACTCGGCCACCTGGTCTACAATGACCGAATCAACGTCGCTTGAATCCACCTTCAATGGCAATCTCTTTGCTGTTCCATCACTACACATGAGTAGTATGCGATCTTCG
>Ga0255338_1005640_pt1 | contig 11314 bp, 24 predicted proteins | sample MeOH1_35cm_T4_19_FD_203715 | JGI IMG/M metagenome (GOLD analysis project Ga0255338, IMG submission 203715) | Sandy soil microbial communities from University of British Columbia, Vancouver, Canada - MeOH1_35cm_T4_195 | ecosystem: Engineered > Artificial ecosystem > Sand microcosm > Unclassified ... | reverse complement strand
CGACAAGTGGCGGATTCAGTCTACAGCCGGCGGCGTGTTCGAATTCGTGACGCGCCTGGGCAACGAAGTCGGATACGACAAAGCGCCCACGGGCGATATAACACTTGGTCAAGGCGCATTTGCCCAGGGTCGGGCGAGCGTAACAAATGCGAATCAAGTCATCATTGCAGCCAATGCTTCGCGCCGTTTCCTCATGATCCAGAATAACGACGCATCCGCCTTTATGCGGGTCACGCTCTCCGGAGCGGCGGCAACAGCGGCGCAGGGGTTTAGGCTGGCGGCGGGGGATTCGTTGGATTTGTCCGGCTATCAGTGCACGGCGGCTATCAATGTAATGATGGAAACGGCGACGGCGGCGGCGGATAACGTCGAATGGGCGGAGGGCTAGCCAATGGGCATTAAACGCGGCGGTAGCGGCATGGCGGCGGGTACGCTTGCGCCATTCGCGGGCGGAACTATTCCGGCTGGGTGGCTGTCGTGCGCAGGGCAGGCCGTTAGCCGGTCAACATATGCCGCGCTTTTTCTCGCCATAGGCACAGCGCACGGGGCCGGGGATGGAGCAACAACCTTCAATGTTCCAGACTTGCGCGGTCGCGCCGTGTTCGGCAAGGATGACATGAACGGCATAGCGGCCAATCGCTTGACAATCGGCGGTAGCGGCATCAATGGGGCGACATTAGGCGGGGTCGGTGGCGGAGAAACGGTGACGTTAAACACAACGCAGATGCCAAGCCACGCACACGATAAGGGAAATTATGGGAATGGAAATATTGCAGCCGGTGCTGTTATTTTTGTGAGCAACGGAAGCGGGCAAAACACTACAAGCCAAGGCGGCGGGGCGGCGCATGCCAATGTTCCACCCGCGCTGGTTGCCCATTACATCATCAAGACTTAAGGGGAAAACATGCGAGTTTCAGTAATTTCGGCAGACAGGACAATCGTAATCGAAGGCGAGGCATTGACGTTCGATTTTCCGATATGGCCGGGAAACCTTCACGCGCTGCAATGGAATGGCGTTTCGGGCGCGATGGAATTCACAACCGGGCCGCAACAGTTCATTGATAACCCGGCATTTGTGCAGCCCTATATCGACGCATACAACGCAGAAGCGGCGCGGATCGCTGCCGAGCAGGCCGCACAAGGCGCTGCATGACGGCACCGGATGACGAATTTCTCATCCTCGCCGGTGTGGTGCTGATTGCTGGGGCTTGGTGGTACATGCGACAGCAAGAACAGCCGATTGGCGTCATAGGCGAAGGGGACGACGTTGCCGCCGATGAACTGATTACAGGGATATTCGACAAAATGAACATTTGGAAACCGCCGGCCGCTGCCGCGCCTTACCTGTCGGCGATTGCCGCTGCCGAACAAAAATACGGCCTGCCGACGAACATGCTGGCGCGCCTGCTGTATCAGGAAAGCCGGTTCCGCACGGACATCATCACGGGCAAGACAAAGAGCCCGGCCGGCGCCCTGGGCATTGCGCAATTCATGCCGGCGACGGCCCAGCAATTCGGCATCAACCCGCTTGACCCGTTCCAGGCCATCGACGCCGCCGGCCGCTACCTGTCGCAGCTCTTTCGCCGCTTTGGGAGCTGGAGCGAAGCCCTCGCCAGCTACAACTGGGGGCAGGGCAACGTGAGCCGCAAGGGCCTCGCCGCGGCGCCGACCGAAACCCGCAATTACTTCACGCAAATCTTGAACGACTTGGGACTGGAGATCGTATGAAAACCTCGCACCTGATCCTGCTGGGCGCCCTGGGCGTCGCCGCCTGGCTGGTACTGAAACCGAAGGCCGCCAGCGCTGCCGGCCGCACCACGACCACCTTCGACAAGGTGACGGAGATTTTGAATAACTCCGTACCGGGCGAAGCCGCCTGGGGCTGGACGTACTACAACAACGGCGTCGCCATCGGCCCGGACGGCACCTACTACAAGAACGGCGAAAAGGTCTGGTCGCCGGCATGAAGTTGAGCGGAGAAGCCCAGGCCGAGCTGGTCAAGTTTGCCGTGATCGGCGTCGCGGTGATCGGCGTCGCGTGGTATCTCAAACGCCAGGTGGAAGGCGCGGCTGATAGCGCACTGCAATGGGTCGATGACCTGTCCCTGAGCGACACCTTTGCCGACAACTGGCAAAAGGCCGGCGATACCGTACCGTTCACGCCCATGTGGTGGAGCAACCGCGCGGTGGACGCCTACCACAAGCTGCCGTCCGAAGTGCCGAAGGTGGTCAACCCGGCCAGCGACCAAAACATCGTCTACCAGGGCGTCAACGCCGTCGTTCGGAAACTGCCGGGCGCCAGCAATGACGACACGCTCGGCACCTGGCTGTACAACATCACTCACTAACCGAAAGGGGAAATCATGCTGCAACTGTTGAACCGTCTGAGAGAACCGTCCAGCTTGGCCGGCGCTGCCGTCCTGCTGGGCCTGTTTGGCGTGCCGGCCGCGCCGGAGATCGTCCAGGGCGTCGGCCACGTGCTGACCGGCCTGCTGGCACTGGCAGCAGTATTCGTCAAGGAAAAGGGCGTTCGCTGATGGATGCCGTGCTCCTTGCTGCCGGAACAGGTGCGTGCAGTTTCATCGGCACGTGGGCCGCGCTTAAGGTGCATTTGCACTACATGCGGCGCGACCTCAATCTGGCACATGCCAGGATCGACCGGGTGGAAAAGAAAGTGTTCGGGATCGACGGGCTACCAGCCCAATGAAAAAGGCCGGGAAACCGGCCTTTTTGTTTTAGAACGTCAGCGTTACCGTGCGCTCGTTGCCGTGGAATACCATGCAGCGCGTCTCGTTCCAACTGCTTGAGACCTTCCGGGTCGAGCATGAGGCGGAAACCTTCTTACCTTTCCATTCCTGGCCGATAACGTCGCCGTTGGCGTGCTCATCCAACGGCCCCTCCAGCACCTTCTGACCGTCGAAAAAGACGTGCAGTTGGAATTCATATTTCCATCCGTATTTGTGATCCACCCGGCCTGTGATCGTGGTGGTCTTGCTGTCGCCTTCAAAGCGGAAAGCCTGCGACGGCGATTCATAGTGCTTGACTGTCGCGCAGCCGGCCAGTGATAGAACGGTGAGGCATATCGGGATGTAACGCATATCGGCTCCTTGGTGTTGTTGTTGTGGCGCTGCAATGATGCCGCAGCCGGTTATCACTTGGCAATCTGAAAGCGGCCGATACAGCCATCGCAATCAACTGACCTGATAGCGGCGTGCTGTACCTCTTCAAAGGCACCGTGTAGCTTCGCCTGGGCGACTTTGCGGGGTACATCCCAATCCCGCATATAGAACTGCATCCGCCTGGTGCCATACCAGCGGGGCGCGACTGCCGCGACCCATTGTTCGCACTCCTGCACGGTCACAGGGACTTCCCCGAATAAATCAAGAGCAGGGTTAAGCGCTGCTTTCCTGCTTTTTCTTTTAGATTTTGTTTTCATATTGATTCACTTTTTTTAGTTATTTATCGAATATAGAAATAAAAAAATCCGGCACTGTGGCCGGATTGGGAAATTTTTATTTCAGGGGGATTTTAGACAGCCTGAAGGAAGGGCTGCAATATTTGCAAAAAAGGGTTCGGATTTAACCTGCGTCGTGATTTTACATAATATACAGAATTGGACAGTTCCTTCTGCGCAGCGCTTGCGGGAGTAGGGGCGGCGCTAGTTGCAGTTAAAGCGATCAATGCACCGGCTGCGATCCCACCCAGTTTTTCATAGATAAATTTCCATACTGCTTTTTCCTCAGCCGTCTTTGCGCGTTCTGCATGTACAGCTGCCAGCACTGAAGCGGGTTCAATCTCCAAAATTTCAGCAACACGCATAGCCGTGCTATCGCCGAGATAATCTATTCCATTACGGTATTTGCTTACTGCTGAACGTGTGACGCCGAGGATAGGCGCGAGAGCGTAATCAGAGGCTGCGCCAGTTTTGGTTTTTACTGCGTCTAGAAATTCAATAGTGGTATTCATTTTGATCGGCTCCAGGGTGATCTAGTCGTGATAATAGTCAACCGTTAAGCGACTATCAACCATGTGACCAATGGTTGACGCGTGTAGTTCCGGTTGACTATTCTTAGCCCGCGCTCGTCCCCGGTCTGATCGGCTCCACGAAAACGGCGGGGCGGGCGCACCCCGGCTGGATTAAAAATGCGACATCACAAATTTGTCGAGCGGCCAGCCTGGGGTACTTATTCGGGGGCGATCATGGACAAAGTCGCGGAAACAATGAAGACGATGCGTCAGGTAGTCGAGGAAACGGGGGCGTCAGGCATTCCGCTGAAAGACCTGTTCTTCGAAGTGGCGCGCCGCCTGGGCATGTCGCAGGACTATGCGGAAATGGCTCTAGAGTCATTCTGCGAAGAGTTCGGCGCTGAGTCTGATGACATTGTCCGCGTGCCGTTGCACTGATGATCGGTCGCGGAACGCACGTCGAGATAACAGCCGGGGACTATGCCGGCTGCTTCGGCGTCGTCCGCGACGTGTGGCTGGACGATTCCAGCCTGCCGCAGCTTTCCGTCGAGTTCTGGAGCGGTCGCGCCGGTCGCTTCGTCTGGTCGCTGTTCAACGCCTCGCAGCTCCGCCTGCACGTCCTGCCGCCTATCTCCCGCGAGTTCTTCGAGCTGGCCGTCATCGGCCAAGAATTGCGGGCCACCTGATGGTTCGCCATTGGTGCATCAAGTGCGGCCGACTGCAAGGCCATCCCAGCCTCTGCGCGAAGTGCAAGGGCCGCTGATGTACCTGCACCCCAACCATGCGCCGTATCGCCGCCTGATGCACGCGGAGCGCCACCGCCGCGCCCGTAACCGCTATTTCCTCCTGACCGTCGCCTCCATGAGTTTGCTCGGGGCGACGGTCTTTTTTTCTTCCTGGTACTGGTGACATGCCAACAAGCAAAACGAAAGTCAGCAAGACCAAGGTCATCGCAAAGCAACTGACGCGAAAGCAGGCCCTTGAAGTATTTCCGTGGAAGCGCGGGATGGGCGATGTGCGTGGTTTTTCCTACGATCCGAAGACAGGCCGAGCCAAATGGATATGACCAACTCAGCGGCCCCGCGTACTACTCTCGGTATCAGTGCGAAATCCCTACACGGCCAAAAACTAAAGCGGCGGACAGAAACGCCCGAACGGGATCGGATCGAGGCGCGCGAAATGCGCTATTCACTGCAACGGACGGCGCAAGGTCTGCTGTACGACCGCGACGCGCACAAACAGCACCGCACCTGTAGCTGCAGCCGCAACGTCGCATCGGACGGTGTGCCGGTGTACCGCGCCGCCGATGGCACTGACGCGCGCTTCGGCAATCTGCTGACATGCGGCAGCGTGTGGGCCTGCCCGGTGTGCTCGGCCAAGGTCACCGAGAAGCGCCGCGCCGAGCTGCAAGCGGCGATCAATAGCTGGGTGGCGTACCACGACGGCAAGGTGCTGCTGATGACGCTGACATTCCCGCATGAGTACGACATGCCGCTGGCCGAACTGCTGGAGAAATTCGGCAAGGCGCTCACCAAGTTCAAGAACAGCCGCGCCTACAAGCGCACGTTCGGCACGCTGGACAAGCCCGGCACCTACCAGCGCGCCGGCTCGGTGCGGTCGCTGGAAGTGACCCACGGCGCCAACGGCTGGCACCCCCACACACACGACCTCGTTTTCCTGAAAGACGACACGATCCTGGACAACGTCCGCGCGATGGACGAACTGCGCAACGAGTGGGTGTATCAGCTCCTCATGGCCGGCCTGGGCGAACCGGGAAAAATGAACGACATGCTGCAACACGCCTTCGACCTGCAAGGCGGCGACTATGCCGCTGAGTACGTCGCCAAGTTCGGCCACGAACCGAAGCTGTACGACGATTGGAGCGCCGCGCGCGAAGTGACCAAGGGCATGAGCAAGATTGGTGGCGGGGCGCATGCGACCCCGTTTCAACTGCTGGCGTGGTATCAGCAGAACGGCGACGTCGAGGCCGGCGCGCTGTTCCGTGAGTACGTGCAGCACTTCGACGGAAAGCGGATGTTGTCCTGGTCGCCTGGCCTGAAAAAGCACCTCGCACTGGCCGAGGATGAAATCAGCGACGAAGAACTGGCGCAGCAGGACGATCCGATGCCCGTGGAAGAGCTGGTTATCCGCCTGGACACCGACCAGTGGAAGCTGGTACTGACGCGCAACGCCCGGTTCGAATTGCTGTTCATCGCGGCCAAGCACGGCGAGGAGGGCGTTATCGCGCTGCTGGAAGAACTGACCGAGCGGCCGGCGTCGCACTCGGGCCAGTTCCTTGACCATTGCCGGCCACGTTTTCACTGAAAGGGGTAGCCATGTCCACCACGCAAACCATGTCCCGCGCGCAACGCATCGAACGTCTCGCCGCGCTCAATACCGAACTGGCCCAGCAGCCGATTCCCGCATTTCTGCCGGGCCGTGAGCTGCTGGAAAAGTACCGCGAGGCGGTCAGCCTCACCATCGAAATCGTCACCGAACAGGAAGGGGATCGGCTATGAACCTGCAAGGCAAGGACGTGAAGATCGTCTCCGGCAAATACGCCGGGCTGGTCGGCAGCGTCGAGGAAGTGAAAACGAACGGCATGGCGCGGGTGAAGGTCGCCGGCGTGCTGAATAACGAACCGCTGGACGTGACTGTCTGGCTGAGAAAGAAACAACTGGAAGGGGGCCAACATGGCTAAAGGCGACTTGATCGGGCATATCGACTGCCCATCCTGCGGCATAGAAAAGGGGATGCGCATCACGGAAGACAAGAACGGCCAGCCGTTCGGTTACTGCGAGGCTGACTGCTCGCAACAATTGCGGATCGGCGGCGACGCTCGCCGAGTTAATCAGTTTTTCGCCAAGCATCCGCATTTGAAGCGCCCCGGTACTGATACCCATACAGAGGAAAAACCGGCCCCAGCACCCGTACAGGAACCGATACCGGCCGCGCCGACCAAGAAAACCGGCATGGCCTCCGCACTTGACCACTTTGGATTATGACCATGAGCGAACAGAACGTAGTGACCGACGAAAAACCGGAAGTTAGCGACGACGAAGCGGCCAGCCTGGCCGCGATCCGCGCCGCAGTGGCGAGCGAGAATAAGGAACTCGGCCAGCAACAGGAGCAGGACGCACCGGCCGCACCCGTGCCGCCCACGCTGGCGATGGAAATCGGCGGCCTGTTGACGATGCTGGTCAGCATGGCAAAGCCGGTTCTGCCTTCGTTGGGTGCGATCTACACGCCGGAAACGACTGACGCCGTGGCCGGTGCCGTGGCCGCAGTGTGCGACAAGCACGGCTGGCTGCAGGGTGGTATCGCCAACGGCTACAGCGAGGAAATCTTAGCTGCCTCGATTCTGCTACCGGTCGGCTTTGCGACATACCAGGGCGTGCGCGCCGATCTGGCCGCGATGAAGCCTAAGAAGGAAACGGCCGCCATAGCGACCGAGGAAACGCCGGCCGCCGAGACAGCCCCGGCCGGCGAAGTGCATACGCCTTTCGTGGGCCCAGCCATCACCGAAGCGGTACGGTAAGGAGCGCGACATGTGTGGACCTGGAATTGGTAGTAGCGTAGAGCATGAAATCACGATTCATGCACCGTGCGGCAAGAAAGTCGCCTTGGCCTTTCCCGACAGCTTTAAGCAGCGCGGCACCGATGAAGACGTCGGTGCCGCGCTTGGCATGCTGGTTTCGCTGATGGGCTACGAGCGGCGCGGCTGGCAACTCAACATCAAGCGCACCGTGCGTACGGTAAGCCAGACAAAAAGCGAAATCTCCACCGAGGAGCGAAGCATTTGGTCGCGATGATTACCCAAGACGGCCGCCTGATCGTCATCGGCGGCGCTTCGCGCTCCGGCAAGACCGCCTATGTCGCCGGCCTGGTGAAAAACTCGCGCCGGGTGTGGGCGTGGGACCCGGAAGACCAGTGGGCGCAGCTACCCGGCTGGCAGCGCGTGACGCGCAAGGATCGGTTGGAAGCGGCCATGCTCAAGCGCGGCCCGCAGAAAATCGCCTACGTGACCGGCGGCGATCTGCCGCCAGCCTTCGACTTCTGGGCGCGCTGCGTGATGCATGCCGTGCGCTACGTCGAGCCGCTGGACGCCGTCGCCGAAGAGCTGGCGGACGTGACCAGCGCCAGCAAGGCGCCGGGGCAGTGGGGCATGCTGATCCGCCGGGGGCTGAAACGTGGCCTCAACCTGTACCCGATCAGCCAGCGCTGGCAGGAGGCTGACAAAACCGCCATCGGCAACGCTACCTCGTTCGTCTTTTTCCGCCACGTCGGCGACGAAGCGCCGCTCTACCTGAAACGGAAAACCGGCGTGCCGATTGAAATGATCCCGAAAGAGCCTCTGCACTACGTCGAGTGGGACCCGGCTACCGAAACAGCGACCCCCGGCCGCCTGCCATTCAAAAAACCGAAAAATTTTCCTGAAAAAAAGGCGCCGCGCTGACGGTTACCGATACAGGTACAGATACACATACAGGGCCTTTCGGCCCTTTTTCTTTGCCTGTTGAATGGGCCTTGCGTTTATTTAAACCCGGAATTTCCCGGAACCCATACAGGAGATATGCAAAATGGATCAATCGAAGCTGATGCAACTGGCTATTGCCGGCGGCATCCTGTTCGCCGCCTACAAGTTCGGCCCCGGCCCGGTGAAGGCCGGCGCGCTGGCGCTGGCTGCTGTGGCGGTCGGCAAGAACGTTCCCTACGTCAAAAACGTTGTTTAACCGAGGGCTGACAACATGAGCGTAGGAAAACTGACTCGCGAAGGTCTGCCGTTCTCGAACGTGGTCGCCACCGGCACCGCGACCAACAACATCACCCCCGGCCGCACGCTGGAAAACCTCAAGCTGAAGCTGGGCGGCACCGCGCTGACCAAAGCCATGCTGACGGCCATCAAGATCAAGGCCAATGGCAAGGTGATTATCGACGGCACCGGCACCCAACTGGACAAGCTGAACGCGTACCGCGGCGAAACTGTCAACGCGGCCTATCTGGATTTCCCGTTCGCTGACTACGCGATGCAGGACGAATTCAGCCGCATGGTCGGTGCGTTCGATACCAGTATCGGCATCGCTAACATCACGTCCGAAATCACCATCACCGGCGCCACCGCGCCCACGCTCAAGCCGATTCTGGTGGAAAGCGCTGCGCAGAAAGCGCGCGACGGCGTTGCAGCCCCGTTCGCTGCTGTCATGGCGAAGGTGTTGCAGTATCCGTTCAACATCGCCACCGGTGGCCGCCTGCCGTTCGTTGTGCCTTTTGGCCCACAGAGCGGCGCTGTCATCAAGCGCGTGCATATTTTCCATACCGGCAATATGACCGGCGCGACGGTGAAGCAAGACGGCCTGGTCGTGCATGAATCGCTGAAAGCGGAAAACGAGCAGGAGCAAGTGCGCTTTGGCCGCGTCCCGCAAGCCAACATGTACACCATCGACTTCGTGATCGACGGCGCCATCAAGAAAGCGATGGACACCCGCGATGCGAAGTCCCTGGAATGGCTGTTCGATTTCAGCGCTGCCGACAACGGCACCATCCTGGTCGAATACCTCGACGTGCTCGGCAACCTCTAAGAAAGGGGGCCGGCTATGTCTTGGGAACAAGTAGCGCAGGACTGGGGCGGCAAGATGGTGGATGCCGCCATCGCCCTCAAGGTGACGCAGCCGTATGAAATCGACAAGCTGCGTCTGCAAGCCTTGGGGCAGGGCGGCTACTACTCTGAGGGCCAGCCGGGCGTAAACAACAACGCCAGCGCGCCCTTGGTGGTTCCGTCCGGCTTGGTGATCCTGGGCGTCGTGGCAGTCCTGTTTTTCGTGTTGAAAGACTAGTCTCTTGTGGCCTGGCAGGATGATTTATTCAGAGAGGATGTGTCTCTTGGTCAAGAGCAAAGCCAGCAAGAAACAGGGGGCGGAATGAATCCAGCATTAATCGCTGCCGGCGCCCAGGTGCTGGGGTCGGCTCTGAAATCGGAGCCAGCCTTCGGCCAATCGCACAACGCTATAGACGCCGTTTTCGACAACAGCGGCTGGACGGTCAACTTCGGCGACGGGGCGGAAGTCAACCCGCAGCGTTCGGAGTTGCCGGGCGTCGGCGGCGGCATCAATACCACCATCATCATCGTCGCGGTTTGCGCGCTTGTGGCATGGAAACTCTACGTCAGAAGCCAGAAACGATAGCCATCGTGCCGGCGGCATGGTCGGCAGCGGCCGAGCGCTGGCTGCGCCTGGCGATGCAGCACGCCTCGCTGCACGACCTCAAGAACCAAGTGCAGCGGCAAGAGGCCATGCTGTTCCATGTCCAGGGCGACGGCGAGCTGGTCGGGGCGATGGTGTTGCGTGTTGAAGGCACCGAAGGCGTGATCGTGTCGGCCGGCGGCAACCTGCCCGGCTACGACTTCACGCTGGACTTGCTGCCGCACGTGGAAAAGCTGTTCATCAACGTGAAGTCGGTGCGCATCCATACCGCCCGGCCCGGCTTGGCGAAGAAGCTGACGGCGCTGGGGTACTTCCCGGCGGAAATGGTGTTCGTGAAGGATATTCAATGAAAGAAATCAGCAGGCGCGAGCTGTACGCCCTGGGCGAACCGATCGGCGACAGTTGCACGCGGATCGAGGGCGGCCGGCGCATCTACGGCGGCGGCTCCAAGTCCAGCAGCAAGAGCAACAGCACCACGACCAACGTCGACAAGCGCATCGCGGTGGAAACCGGCATCGGGATCAGCAGCGACGGCTCGACCATCAACGTGCAGGCGCTGGACGGCGAGATCGTACAGAAAGCGCTCGACACCGTGGCCGCTGCCGACGCGACCAGCGGCGCAGGGTTTACGCAACTGCTGACGCTCGCCGACAAGCTGTTTACCGCCGGCGGGGACATCCTCACCAAGACGCAAGACACCACGTTGGCGCAGCTCGAAACCATCAACACGGCCGCCAACGATGAAAAGGGCAGCATCGACCAAAAAACCATGATCGTGCTCGGCATCGCTGCTGCCGGTGCGGTCGCCTACGTGGCCTCGAAGCGGAAAGGGTAAGCATGTATCAACGCGTAACGTTGGCCGCCGGTGTGGCCGTGGATTTTCAGGAAGCGTCGGATTTTTTCCGCATGCTGGAAGGCGCGCAGGCCGATGCCAGCGTGATTTTTTACTATCAGGGCCGGGAAGTCTCGCGCGCCGAGAACATCGGCGAGGGCTACAGCGAGCGCTTCACCACAGGCGCGTTCGACAAGTGGCGGATTCAGTCTACAGCCGGCGGCGTGTTCGAATTCGTGACGCGCCTGGGCAACGAAGTCGGATACGACAAAGCGCCCACGGGCGATATAACACTTGGTCAAGGCGCATTTGCCCAG
>Ga0255338_1005638_pt1 | contig 11316 bp, 9 predicted proteins | sample MeOH1_35cm_T4_19_FD_203715 | JGI IMG/M metagenome (GOLD analysis project Ga0255338, IMG submission 203715) | Sandy soil microbial communities from University of British Columbia, Vancouver, Canada - MeOH1_35cm_T4_195 | ecosystem: Engineered > Artificial ecosystem > Sand microcosm > Unclassified ... | reverse complement strand
AACATGAACTTCAGCCCCGTGTATGCGACGCCCGTGCCCGCCAACACCAACGTGCACGCCTTCATGGCCGGCGTGCGGCACGTGTTCTGAGCCCCCGAAGTCGCCGCTGCGCGGCGTCAGGCCCCCGAGGGGGCGCAAGGAAGCTTGGGGCGGCCCGGCGCTTCCTTGAGAGGGCCTCGGCCCGTGCCGGCGTCAGCGCGCCGCGGGGCGCTGACGGGCCTTGCCGGAGCGCGCGCCGAGGGCCGCACCGGACTTCGCGCTGCCTGCCCGTTCGCGCGAAGCGCGCGTCCTGATCGGCGAGGGCGGCGGGGGCGGCGGCGGGCCGGAACCGTCGCTCGCCAGCTCCGGATCGAAGGCCAGCAGCCGCCGCACGGCCTCGTACCCTTCCTTGTAGCCCTGGCGCAGGTTCTCGTGGCTCCAATGGAAGCGGACCTCGGTCTTCGGCTTGATCGGGATCTCCACCACCCGCGGCCGCATCACGGACTGGTTCAGCAGGTGCTGGCGAAACAGCTTGATGTCGTCCTCGCCCACTTCGGCGGCGAACTGCATCGGCAGGTTGGCCAGCGAGTCCCCCAGCGAGCGCGCCGGCTGCACCTGGCCTTCGTCGACGATGCGGCTGACCCAGACCTCGTCGATGTTGGCGTGGTCGCGCAGCAGGTTGGCGAAGTTCACGGTGTCGACCAGCGCGCCTTCGGTGTATTCGTAGCCGTCGTCCAGCTTCACGCTTTCCTCGATGAAGGGAAGCGCCGAACACGCGCACAGGGACTTCTTGCTGATCGTCAGGTAGTCCTTGTGCGCGGGGTTCGCCGGGTCGGGGCGGTTGTGGAAGATCTGGATGCGGCCCGGTTCGTCGCCCCTGGGCATGCGCCAGGCGTTGTGGTAGATGTCCGGCTTGACCTGGGCCAGCCGGTCGCCCTGGAACACCTCCTCCAGCACGTGGCTGTCCTGGTAGTAGATGCGCGCCAGGCCGTTGATCTGCGACTTGAACGCCAGCGAGGTGAAGTAGCGCGTCGCCGGGTTCACGGCCAGCCAGTCGTTCAGGATGCCGGCGTTGATCTCCTGCTGCGTCGGCCAGCGCCCCTCGGCGAACGGCGCCATCCAGCGGAACATGCCGGCCCAGGCCTGCGGCGAGGCCGGCACCAGCTTGCTCCAGTCGTTGTCCTTCGAGAAGGGGAAGCTCGCCAGCGCCCACCACAAGGCGATGAAGTCGGGCGCGAAGCCGCGGTTCATCGGGAACCAGGCATACGAGTCGTCGTCGCGGAAGCAGTACTTCTCGAAGAAATCGAGCGTCTGTTCCGCCGGCCCGCGCCCCTGCGCATCGCGGGCGGACCGGGTGTTGTAGACGAGGCCCACCCAGGCGCCCACGCAGGACAGGGAGAACACGTCGAACGTGATCCCCGCCTCTTCCAGCGCCTTCAGGGCGCCAATGTGCAGGCCCGCTGCCGGCCCGCCGCCGGCCAGCGCGAGGGCGCGCTTCTTCGTTCCGTCGACTTTCACGATGTCTCCTCCTGGTCAGCCCGGTTTTCTTCGCCTATTCTCTGCGCCTCGCCTGGAGTACGCCATGCATCATATAAACGAGTGGGACGCCGTGCCCTGGAACCTGCCCCTGCCCGAGAAGGTGGGCGAAAGGTTTGCCGGCGCCGGGGACACGACCGAAAACGTCCGCGCCGAGCTCGCGAAGATCACGCAGGATCCGCCGGCCGCGGTGCATTTCTTCAAGGGCGAAGGCCTGCGCTGGATCCGCGTCGGCTTCGGCCCGGGCAGCGTCCGCGTCCCCGGGGACGTGCGGCGCATCGGCAACGCGATCAAGGCCGGCCTGCAGCCTGCCGACGGCAAGCTGTACTTCCAGGCGCTGCGGGCGCACGACCTGCTGTTCTTCCTGGCCACCGGCGGCGACCCGGGCTCCAAGGGCATGAACCCCGAGTTCTTCGGCGAGCCGCTGGACCAGGTGCTGAAGGCCTGGCCCGCTTCGGCCGGTGCATAGCCCCCACGCTTGCCACTTCGTGTGCTGCGCTGCCCCCCGAGGGGGCCAGCGCGCCTTCGGGCGGCCGCGCGGCCTTCACAGCATCGCCCACGCACCGTACTCGCAGCGGCTCAGCGCGAACCCATGTGCGCGCGCGAGCTCGTGGGCGGCGCGCGTGGCCAGCCGGGCGCGCTCGGCGTGGCCGGCCTGGTGCAGCGCATGCGCCCAGGTCAGCGTCGCGAAGGCCTGTTCCGCCCGCGCGCCGCCCTGTTCGTGCAGGCGCATGGCCCGGTCGAAGGCCGCCTGGGCCGCATCCGGGTCCGCGCCGGAGCGGACGGCGGCCACCGCCTTGGCGCGCCAGGCGATCGCCTCGGCGAAGAAGCCGTCGACGGCCTGGGCGCGGGCGATGGCCTGGTCCGCGGTGGCCAGCGCGCGCGCATGCTCGCCGCGGAAGCAGTCGATCTCCGCTTCGATGGCCGGCAGGTAATCGAGCAGCGACCACTGGCCTTGCGCGGCCTGGGCCAGCAGCGCCCGGGCATCGCGCAGCGCCTGCTGCGCGGCCTCGAAGTCGCCGGCGCGTGACAGGCACAGGGCCAGGAACACCAGGCTGTGCCAGCGCAGGTAGGGCACCGCGTGCAGCTCGCTCAGCTGCAGGCAGCCGCGCGCGTCGGCCACCGCCTCCTCGAGCCGGCGCGCGGCCATCAGCGCGTGGCTGCGCCAGATCAGCGCGCCGGCCACGTAGATGGGCGACTGCAGCTGCTCCGCTTCGTGCACCGACAGGTCGCCGCTGCGCAGGCCGTCGTCGCCGGGGCCGGCTTCGCAGCGCGCGTAGCCGATCCAGCCCAGGCCGGAGATGTAGTCGATGATGCTGCCGGCCTGCTTGTAGTGGCCGATGCTCGCTTCGTCGACGAACTCCAGCATCTCGCCGAACAGGCCCTGGCAGCACAGGTCCATGGTGAGGGCGGAGCCGGGCTTGCGCTCGATCAGCAGCGAGCCGGTCTCGCGCCCGAGCTGGCGGATCTCGCCGAAGATGCGGCGCGCGTCCGTGTAGCGGGTGGAATAGAGGTGCGCGCGCCCTTCCTGGAACAGGATGGCCGAGAACGTGGCGGCGTCGAGCGTCACGCCTTCCACCTGCGAGAGCCGGCGCGCCAGCGCGCCCAGCTCCATCAGCCGCTTGGGCAGGATGGCGAAGCGGCCCACTTCCATCAGGCCCAGGATGATATCGATGTGCCGGCGCACGTTGTGCGGCGTCTGCGGCAGCGCGCCGACCACTTCCTCGGCGCGCGTGAAGTAGGACAGGGCTTCCGCGATGGCCACCATGCGGGTGGAGGCGAGGCCGGCGGCGTAGAGGTAATCGACTTCGCGCCCGGGCAGGTTCGCTTCGCGGCAGTGGTGCGCCATCAGGCCCGGCTCGCGCACCGCCAGGTCCGGCTGGTGCGCCTCGATGGCCTGCACGATGCGCCCGTGCAGGGCCTGCCGGTCGTCGCGCAGCTGCCCCTCGTAGGCGGCCTGCTGGATCAGCGCGTGCTTGAAGACGTATTCGGCCGCGGGCGGCAGGCCGCGGCAGAACAGCAGCTGCGCGTCGACCAGGCGGGCGAGCGCCGCGGCCAGCGCCGCGGGCGGCTGCCCGGTCACGTGCTGCAGCAGGGCGAAGGTGAACTCGCGCCCGAGCGCGCTGGCCACGCGCGCGACTTCCTTGGCGCCTTCCAGCCGGTCCAGGCGCGCCATCAGGCTGTCGCGCAGGGTGGACGGGATGTCCGGCGTCGGCAGCGTGGTGGCGCCGCCGGGCGCGTCGTCCTGCATTGGCGGCGTGCGCGACTCGAGCACGGTGGCCGTCAGCTCCTCGATGAACAGCGGCACGCCGTCGGTGCGTGCGAGGATCAGGTCCACCAGCGCCGGCGGCAGGCTCTCGCCCTGGCAGACGTTGTGGACCAGCTTCTCGGCGTCGGCCGCCTGCAGCGGTTCCAGGCGGATCTCGCGCACCGTGCCGGCTTCGCGCCAGTCGCGCGGCTCCGGCGGCCGCGAGGTCACCAGCGCCAGGAAGCGCCGCTCGCGCAGGCGCCGGAACAGCGCCTTCAGGAAGTCCTCGGTCGCGCCGTCCATCCAGTGCGCGTCTTCCAGCATGAACAGCAGCGCGCCCGCCTCGCAGTGGCGCTCGAAGTACTGCAGCAGCACCTCGCGCGTGAGGCTGCGCTGGCGGTCCGGCGGCATCGCCGGCAGCGCCTCCTGCGGCGGCAGCGCGACGCCCACCAGGTCGGCGGCCAGCGCCACGTCCAGCCGCGAGGCGCGGGCTCCCAGCCAGTGGGCGACGAGTTCCAGGTGTTCCGCGGCGCTGCCGCCGGCGATGCCGGCCTCGCGCCGGATCCAGGCGACCAGCGGATGCAGCGGGGTGCTGGTCTGGTTGGGCGCGCATTGCAGCAGGACGACGCGGGCGGCGTCGCGCGCAAACTGGCCGGAGGCCGTGCGCAGCAGCCGCGACTTGCCGATGCCGGCTTCGCCGATCACGCTGACGATGCGGGCCTCGCCGCGCTGCGCGCAGGCCCAGCTTTCTTCCAGCAGCCGCAGTTCGGCATCGCGGCCGACGCAGGCCAGCGCCCGGCTGCGGTGGGCCTCGAAGCGGTCGCTGGCGAGCGACTCGCCCGTGACGCGCCACACCCGCACCGGCTTCTCGAGCCCGCGGAACTGGTGCGAGCCCAGGTCCGCGTAGGTGAACATGCCGCCGGCGAGCCGCTTCGTGTCGTCGGCCACGAGGATGCTGCCCGCGGTGGCCAGCGACTGGATGCGCGCGGCCAGGTTGGGCGTGAGCCCGGTGGCGGCGTGGCGCTCGGCAAAGCCCGTTCCCACCATGTCGCTGATCACGGCCATGCCGGTGGCCAGCCCGATGTGGACGTTGAGTTCGCCGCCGGCTGCGGGCCGCGCGCTGGCCAGCCGCTCCAGGATGCGCAGGCTGGCGCGGATCGCGCATTCGGCGGCGTCCTCGCGCGCCATGGGATAGCCGAAATAGGCCAGGATGCCGTCGCCGACCAGCCGTGCGGTGAAGCCGCCGGCCTCCTCGATGAGGTTGCAGCAGGTGGAGTAGTAGCCGTGGATCAGGCCGCGCAGGTCGTCGAGATCCAGCCGCTCGGACAGCGTGGTGGAGCCGACCAGGTCGCAGAACATGACGGTGACCTGGCGCCGCTCGCCTTGTTGCTTTTTCGCATTTTCCTGTTCCACCGCCTCCATCAGGATGCGGCGGTGGCCCAGCGAGAGCCCGAGCTCCTTCAGGTCCGCATCGGACAGGCGCCGCAGGACGTCGAAGGTGACGTCGTTGCTGCGAAAGGTCTCGGCATGCATCGCCAGCCCGAGCGAGCGCAGCCAGTCAGCGAGATGAATATCCTCCGGTGCGCTCAATCGACTTCCCCACGCCGGCCCACCCGGCTCTCACAGCTTGCAGCGGTGTGCTTGCTGTCCGCTGTCGTGGTGACGAATGTAGCGTGCCTGTATCGAGATGTCGATAAAACCGGTCTTCGGCAAGGCCTTCTTTGGGCAGGCGCAGGCTAGGAGACCGGCGGACCGGGTCGGGACGCCGCCGCCCCGGTGGTGGGCGGGGTGAGGGCGCGGGAGTGCTTCGGGTCGCGGAACACCAGCGGCCGCGCCGGCGGCTCGCCGCGCTCGGCCCGTGCCACCGCCTCCTGCACCACGGCATGCTGCGGGCTCTTGGCGCACACCGGGTCGGCGGCGGCGGCATCGCCGGCCAGCAGGAAGGCCTGGCAGCGGCAGCCCCCCAGGTCCTGCTCGCGGAATTCGCAGCTGCTGCACGGCTCCTTCATCCAGCCCGTGCCGCGGAAGCGGTTGAAGCCTTCGGAGTCGAACCAGGCGCTGCGCACGCTGGTCGTGCGCAGGTCGGGGAAGGAGAGCCCCGGCAGCATGCGCGCCGTGTGGCAAGGCAGCGCCACGCCGTCGGGCGCGATGCTCAGGAGGGTGGAACCCCAGCCGTTCACGCAGCGCTTGGGCCGGCCCTCGTGGTAATCGGGCGCGACGAAGAACAGGCGCATGCGGCCGGCGAGACGCTCGCGCCACTGGTCCGTGATGGCCTCGGCCTCGCGCAGCTGCTCACGGGTGGGCAGCAGGTGCTCGCGGTTCTCGAAGGCCCAGGAGTAGTACTGGGTGTTGGCCAGTTCCAGGTATTCGGCGCCGATCGCGTCGGCCATCTCGATGATGCGGCCCACGTGGTCGATGTTGAGGCGGTGGATCACGCAGTTCATCACCATCGGCCAGCCCTGGTCCTTGACGATGCGCGCCACCTTCTGCTTCAGGTCGAAGGTGCGCGTGTGCGACAGGAAGTCGTTGACCTCGCGGGTGGAGTCCTGGAAGGAGAGCTGCACGTGGTCGAGGCCGGCGCTTTTCAGGGCCACGGCGCGCGCCGCGGTGAGGCCCACGCCGGAGGTGAGCAGGTTGGTGTAGTAGCCCAGGCGGTGCGCTTCGGCGACGAGTTCCTCCAGGTCCTCGCGCACCAGCGGCTCGCCGCCCGAGAAGCCGCACTGCACGGCGCCGAGCTCGCGCGCCTCGCGCAGGATGCGCAGCCAGTCGGCCGTGGGCAGTTCCTTGTCGTGCAGCGCGAAATCGACCGGGTTGAAGCAGAAGGCGCAGTGCAGCGGGCAGCGGTAGGTGAGCTCCGCCAGCAGCCACAAGGGCGGGCCGGGGGGCTCGGATGCAAGCGCCCCCACGCTTGTCACTTCGTGTACTGCGCTGGCCTTGCAGGCCGCGGCGCTCACGGTCATCCCAGCTCCACCCAGCGCTGCTGCTGCGCGATGGCCAGGAAGGCGAGCACGTCGTCGCGCAGGCCTTGTGCGCCGAAGGCCTCTTCGAGCTGCGCCACGATGGCGTTCACGTCGCTGGCGCCGTCGCAGCGGCGCAGGATCTCGCCTGCGCTCTGATTGAGCTTGACCATGCCTTCCGGGTACAGCAGCACGTGGCATTGCTGCGCCGGCTCCCACTGCAGGCGGAAGCCCGTTGCCACGCGCGGAACGCTTGCCACGCCGGGCGCCGTCATGCGCGCACTCCGTAGTGCTGCGCCAGCGCGTCGTTCATCGCCCACAGGATGTCGAGCTTGAACTGCAGGATGTCGAGCGCGCGCTCCTGCTGCGCGCGGGTGCCGAAGTACGCGAGCGTGAGCGCCAGGGCCTGCTCCACGTCGCGCCGCGCCTGGCTCACGCGCTTGCGGAAGTACTGCAGGCCATCGCTCTCGATCCAGGGGTAGTGCTCGGGCCAGCCGGCCAGGCGCTGCTGGTGGATCTGCGGCGCGAACAGCTCGGTGAGCGAGGAGCACACGGCCTCCTGCCAGGGCGCGCGGCGGGCGAAGTTGACGTAGGCGTCCACCGCGAAGCGGATCGCCGGCAACACGTGCCGCAGGTCCGTGACCTCCTCGCGCGCGAGGCCGGCCGCCATGCCCAGGCGGATCCAGGCCTCGATGCCGCCGGCGTCGTCGCCGCTGCCGTCGTGGTCCAGGATGCGCTGCACCCAGGCGCGCCGCACCTCGCGGTCGGGGCAGTTGGAAAGCACGGCCGCGTCCTTCACGGGAATCGCGATCTGGTAATAGAAGCGGTTGGCCACCCAGCCGCGCACCTGCTCCTTCGAGGCCTTGCCCGTGTTGAGCATGACGTTGAAGGGATGGTGGATGTGGTAGGCCGCGCCCTTGTCGCGCAGGCGGGCCTCGAATTCTTCGCGGCTCCACGCGGGCCGCGTCTCGGGCGCGCGCGGCGGGGCCAGTGCGGGGTCGATGGGGGTGCCCATGCGGGGTCCTTCCTTGGGTCCTTCAGAGTTCGATGTCCATCCCGTCCCACGCCACTTCGACGCCGCGGCGATCGAGCTCGGCGCGCTCGGGCGACGCCTCGTCGAGGATGGGATTGCTGTTGTTCACGTGGATCAGGACCTTGCGCGTGGACGGCGGCAGTTCCGCCAGCCACTCGAGCATGCCGCCGCGGCCCGATTGCGGCAGGTGGCCGATGCTGCGGCCGGTCTTGCGGCCCAGGCCCTGCACGATCATCTCGTCGTCGGTCCAGAAGGTGCCGTCCACCAGCACGCAGTCGGCGCTGCGCAGCGCGGCATCCACCGCCTGGCTGCGCTCGCCCAGGCCAGGCGCGTAGAAGACGCTGCGGCCGCTGGCCGCGTCGGTGAAGGTGAGGCCGATGTTGTCGCCGGGCGCGGGATGCTCGCGGTGGGGCGAGTAGGGCGCGGCCTTGCTGGCCAGCGGCATCGCCACGATGCGCAGGCCGGGCACGCCCTCGATCGTGAAGGCGCTGCCGTCCAGCGGCACGGCATGGCGCTCGACGCCGCAGAAATGCCCCAGCACGCCAAGGATCGGGTTGCCGCGGGTGAGGTCTTCGTGGACCGCGTCGGTGCACCACAGCGGCAGCGGCCGGGTGCTTTCGCGCAGCATCAGCAGGCCGGTGGTGTGGTCCACCTGGGCGTCGCTCAGGAGGACGGCGGCGATGCCGCTGTCGCGCAGCGCGCGCTGCGGCTGCAGGGCGGGCGTCGCGCGCAGCTGCGACAGGATGTCGGGCGAGGCATTGACCAGCGCCCAGTCGGGCCCCGGCAGGCCCTGCACGCAGATGGAAGACTGCGTGCGCGCCCGGCCCTTCAGGCGGCCGGCGCGCAGGCGCGCGCAGTTGCCGCAGTTGCAATTCCATTGCGGGAAGCCGCCGCCGGCGGCCGCGCCCAGGACATGCACGCGCATGGTGATCCTTCCGCGGCACCGCGCCTTGCAGCGCGCTGCCGCAGGGGGCCGCCTCAGCGGGCCGCCACGTACATCGTGATTTCGAAACCGAAGCGCAGGTCCGTCGCTTGGGGTGTGGTCCAGGTCATCGCGTGTCTCCTCGCAAGTGCACCGGGGAAGAATCCGCCGCCCCCGGCAAAGCGGCGCTGAGCCCCTCGGTGCGGGAGCTTAGGGGCGGGTGCCGGCTGCCGTCCAGAGCCGCATCCTTAGGCGGGGCTCCAGATTTTCATGAATCTGCAGGACCGTTCCGGATTGCCAAGGCGGGTGGTTTGAGGCCGAATGCCGCCAGGGACCGCATTCGATGAGCCTCAGCCTGCGCATCAACCTCATCGTGGCCGGCGTCATCACGGTGCTGGTGGCGGCCATGATCGCCCTCCAGCTCGACAACCTGCGCAGCGCCGTGCGCGAGGAGATCGCGGCCACGCACCGCGTGAGCACGCAGCTGCTGGCGCGCGTGGCGCTGGTCTACGCGCAGTCGGGCCCGTACGCCCTGGTGCGCTTCCTCGACCGGCTCGGGCGCGTGCGCGCCAACGAGATCACGGTGACGGATGCGGCCGGCACGGTGCTGTACCGCTCGCCGCCTTCGACCTACAAGATGGGCCGCGAGGCGCCGGAGTGGTTCGCCGCGCTGGTGCTGCCGCCGCCTTCGCGCCAGGTGATCCAGTTCGCCTGGGGCCGCATGACGATCGAGGCGGAACCTTCGCGCGCCGTGCTGGACGGCTGGGACGAGGTGGTGACGCTGGCGGCCATCGGCGCCGCCGGCCTGCTGGCGATCAACCTGCTGGTGTTCTGGGCCATGGGGCGCGCCCTGCGGCCCTTGTCGCAGATCGTGTCGGCGCTGGACCGGCTGAAGGCCGGCGACTTCGGCGTCACGCTGCCGGCGCTGCCCGGGCGCGAGGCGGGCGCGCTGGCGGCGGCCTTCAACCGCATGGCCGCCGTGCTGCGGGAAAACCTGGCCAACCGGCAGCGCGTCTTCGAGGCGGAGCGCAGGCTGTCCGCCTCGCGCGAGCTGGCCGGCCTGATCGAGACCCACATCGAATCGGAGCGGCGCGAGATCGCCCGCGCCCTGCACGACGAACTGGGACAGTCGGTGACGGCGATCCGCAGCCTGGCGCTGTCGGTGGCGCGGCGCTGCGGCGAGGCGGATGCCGAGTCCGCGCAGGCGGCGCGCGTGATCGCGGACGAAGCCGGGCGCCTGTACGAGGCCATGCACAGCATGATCCCGCGCCTCGCACCGATGGAACTCGAGACGCTGGGCCTGGCCGAGGCCATCGCCGCACTGCTGGAGCGCGCGCGCGCGGCACACCCCGGCGTGAGCATCGAGCAGGACCTGCGCGAGCTGCCGGCGGGCCTGTCGCCGGCAGCGACGCTGGCCGCCTACCGCATCGTGCAGGAAGGCCTCACCAATGCCTTGCAGCATTCCGCGGCGCGGCGGGTGCGCGTGCAGGTGGCGCGCGAGCACGAGGCGCTGGTGGTGCGCGTGCTCGATGATGGTGTGGGGCCGCCCGCCGACTGGAGCCGCCCCGGCCACTTCGGCCTGCGCTGGCTCGGCGACCGCGCCGACGCGCTGGGCGGCGAGCTGGGCCTGTCGCGCCGCGCCGAAGGCGGCACCGAACTGCGCGCGCGGCTGCCGCTGGCGCCGCTGGCCGACGCCGTGACTGCGGCCGCGGGGGCCGCCGCATGATCCGCGTGCTGCTGGTGGACGACCACGCGGTCGTGCGCATGGGCTTTCGCATGCTGCTGGCCACCGCGCAGATGGAGGTGGTGGGCGAGGCCGAGAGCGGCGAGCAGGCCTGCCGCGACTACCCGCGGCTGCAGCCCGACGTGGTGGTGATGGACATCTCGATGCCCGGCATGGGCGGGTTGGAAGCCGTGCGCCGGCTGCTGGCGCACAGCCCGCAGGCGCGGGTGCTGGCGCTGTCGGCGCACGACGCGACGCCCTACGCGCAACGGGCGCTCACCGGCGGCGCGCTCGGCTACCTGTCCAAGCGCAGCGCGCCGGACGCGCTGATCGACGCCGTGCGCGCGGTGGCGCGCGGCGAGCGCTACATCGATGCCGGCATCGCCCAGCGCATCGCGCTGGCGCAGGTGGAAGGCGACACCAATCCCTCCGACGTGCTGAGCGAGCGCGAGTTTGCCGTCTTCATCCAGCTGGCCCAGGGCTGCACCGTGCCGCAGATCGCCGAGCAGCTGAAGCTCGCGAGCAGCACGGTGGGCACGCACCTGTACAACATCAAGCAGAAGCTGCAGGTGGCCAACCAGGCGGAGCTGACACTGATCGGCCTGCGCTGGGGGCTGATCCAGCCTTAGCCCCGGGGACTCTTCGTGCTGCGTTCGATGCTGTTCGGAACGTATTCGTCGTTCCTGCGCAGGCGCACTGGTGTCCTCGAACTGTCTGCGTCCGCTGAGGTCGCGCGCGAAAGCGACGTGATCAATGCGACGGGAAGAGGGATGCCGCCACAAGCGTTGCGGTGCGGTGCCGCGCTGCGCCCGTTGCCTTCGGTCCGGCACAGGACGGCTTTGTCCGTCTCACTCCATGTCCCCCGGCACGCCCCTGCGGGCCGTGCCTCCTCCTTTACTTCCGGAGACGGACAAAGCC
>Ga0255338_1005637_pt1 | contig 11317 bp, 7 predicted proteins | sample MeOH1_35cm_T4_19_FD_203715 | JGI IMG/M metagenome (GOLD analysis project Ga0255338, IMG submission 203715) | Sandy soil microbial communities from University of British Columbia, Vancouver, Canada - MeOH1_35cm_T4_195 | ecosystem: Engineered > Artificial ecosystem > Sand microcosm > Unclassified ... | reverse complement strand
TGCTCGCCGAAGACGTATACGATCTTGCCCGCTCAGTCCTCGCTGGGCGGGGCCTCGTCCCTTCCCCATCCGCCCAACGTAGGCCCCACCCTGCTCTTGTGTCAGGAACTTTTGCCTACCTACTTAGAGGCCGGCTTGCGCTTGCGGCGCAGCGCCCGCCGCATGTCCTCCACGCTGCACTGCCCGAAGGGCTTGGCCGTCACCTGCCCCTTCTCGTCCGGCACCTCGATGAGGGTGGGGCCCGGCTCCGCGAGGTTGATGTCCAGGTCCGCCGCCTCCTTGTAGCCCAGCAGCAGGTGCAGGCAGTTGACGCCGAAGCGCCGGGCCACCGGCTCAGTGAACTCCGCGGCCACCGCCCCGTAGCTGCTCAGCACAGCCTGGGAGAGGTCCGCGAACTGCTGGCTGAAGTACTCCCGGGAGTCCTTGAACCCGGCCTTCTCCGCCAGCTTCTTGTCCACGATGTGGTTGTAGATCTCCCCCATGCGGTGGTGGTTGGTGTTCTCCTGCGCGTACAGGTGGCGCAGCTCCGCGCCCAGCTGCTCCAGCGTGCTGCCCTCCGGGATGGCCTGAGCGACGTAGGTACTCTCCGGAATGGCGCGAGCGGCTTCCTTGAACTTCAACAGATTGAACATGTGAGGTTTTCCCCCCTGGGAACGCACCGTGCGTCCCGGCCGCTTGACGTTGCGGCTACGCGCCGCCATTTCACGGAGCGTGCCAGTACTGTTGAGGGCGTAACACCTTGAGTGCTCGTGCTGAGCCCCGGCGCGTGTCGCGAGTCCGTGCCATTCGACGCGATGCCGACACGTCGGAGGCTGGCCGACGCCTCGGAGGCCGGTGGCGACACAGCGGCCATGGTCTTTCGTTCATTTCCCTACAAGATGAATGGAGACCGCACGCCGGCTCTGAACGTTCAGAACCGGCGTCATCTCTGAGCCCTCCCCTGGCGTCGGGTGCGCTCGGGCTCCGACAGGAAGGCCACGACGAGCCGCAGAATCAGTGCGGGCGGCCTGACGCCTCATGCAGCCTACCGGTCACTCCTGGTCAAAGGCCGGCATTCTAAGCACCACGACTGAGGCTCGAGCTCGGAGTCTTCTGGCCGCATCCTGCGCCATCCGAAGAGTGTGTCGATGTCGCCAACCTCGTTGCAGCGGGGACACTTCCTAGTCGAGCCATGGCGCGTGCGAGCGCGGCGCAACTCGTCTTCGGTGAACTTTCCCCCGTGGGTCTTGGGCTTCTGCGTTGGCTCCGAGAGCGATCTCCCGCGCCACGTATCCGGGTTGAGCCTGATCACCTCTCCCTGTTCAGCAAGATCACGCAGCGCAACGCGAACATCTCTCAGTGGTCGGCTCGACCCAACGCGCGCACAGATCTGGTCTGTGGTCAGCGCCTCTTCCGTTGTGCTCAAAACCTGGAGAATCGCATCATCATCATCCCACTGAGTGTCAATGAATGGCGAACCCAGCTGGGAAGTGGATGACTGCAGTGTTGGAGGGAACTGCGAGGGGCTACCGGTGTGGATGCACATGTGCTTCTCCCTGCCCACTGAAGGGCTGAAGGCTCGGCGGCTACAACTGCGACGGGACTGCGAAGCCCACACATCGGCTGTAGAAGAACGAAGGCCGCCTCGCACTCGCGTGCGAGATGGCCCACCTTCCACAACTTAGAGGGTTGACTTGTAAAGCGCGCCCCCCAAGGTGGGCGAACTCAGCGCGCTGTCCGCTGCTTCATCAGCAGCGTACGTGCAACTATATACTTCACCCGCCTACATTTTGTCAATGGGAGATGCAGTCTCCTTGGCTGGTCTTTCCAGCGCGACGTGTACCCCTGACCGTTATTGGCGCGTCGTGAGCGATGCTTCTCGGGCCATGCGACTCCTCTTGCTGCTGGCGGTCTTCGTCGCGCCCGGGGCGCACGCCTCTGACGAGACGAGCCAGATGCGAGCCGTTGCGGGGGTGGGGGTCTCGCAGGGCACCGCGCTGGGCAGCCCCTGGGCGCCGCGCACCTCGTACAGCGTGAGCCTGTTGGGCCTGAGGGAAGCAGGTCAGGGGCTCGGCGCGTGCTTGACGTTGCTGCCCCCGGCCACCTCCGCCGGAGCGTGGGAGCTGTCCACGGACGCGGTGGCGCGCTTCACGGGCGAGGGGCCGCTGTACTTCAAGGCCCTCGGTGGGGTGGCCGTCACCCCCCGCTCCTTGTGGCCTCCGAGGCTCCGCGCCGGGGGCGAAGCCGGGGTACACGCCATCCGTGGGAGCATCGGGCTGGAGGTGGGCCTTGCTGGCGTGTACGCGTTCCCGCCCTCCCAGCTCGCGCACGGGGAAGGGGTGGTCTCCCTCGGCGTGGGCATCCTCTTTGGTTTCGGCGCCCCGTCCCGTGCGCCTGCCCTCGCCCCGCCTCAGCGCCCATGGGCGCAGCAGTCCGCCCACAGTCCAGCAAGCGCATTCCAGCCGCAGGGCCCGGGCCCCTCGTCCGCAGCCGAGGCGAGGACGGCTGGGCCCTCACCCGATCCTTCTGCGGTGGCGCCTACCCCCTCCGGTGAGCGGGAAGTGATTCAGCAGATTCTGCTCCTGCGAAAACCCAGGGACGTCGCGCTCTGGTGGGAGACGACCCCCGGGGTGGACATCCAGCACTGGACCCACCCGCTGTCCGAGTGGGAGCGCAAGTACGCCGAGGCCATGAGCGCGGAGACGGTGCCCGAGCCCCTCCGCATGTGGCCGCTGGTGACGCCAGAGCGCCTCACCCCTGAGCAGACACAGGACATGGAGCGGCGCCTGGGCACGGGAGCCGCCGCCGAGGGGTATGCCCACTGGGAGAACCGGCGGCGCATCGTCAACCACTACGTGTGGACGCACCCAGCCACCCTTCAGCTCTCGCTGGGGCTCTATGGGTTGGCCAGGGATTCCAACCCGCTGCACTTCGCGCTGGAGCGCGGATGGCAGATGGGCAGTGGCCAGGAGATGTTCACCGAGCAGGAGATGTCCCAGCTCGGCGCGGCCCAGGAGTTCTTCACGGCGCTGGCGGTGGGAGTGGCCGCTGGGAAGTTGATGACCGCCACTCGGCCCGTGCCCGGGTGGGGTGTCCCGGAGCCGGTGGGCCCTGGCAAGGTGGAGGCTCCGCCTGCTCCGCCGAGAGTCGCGGCACCTGCACCAGAACCCGCTCCGGCGCCAGCACCACCCCCTCCGGCGCCGGGTTCCCTCGCGCCCTCACCAGAGCTGGTCCAAGCCCTCACGGGCAAGAACCCAACGCTGCAGGTGCCCGCCGGCCCACGCCTGCAGCAGGACGTCACCGCCAAGCCGAAGGTGCCGGACCCACTCAAGACGACCCGTCACATTGGCCCCAGCCCCAGGCAAAATGAGCAACTTCAGGCGGACATCAAGTACCTGGAGAACGAGCTAGGCGCCACGAACATTCGAGTGAACCAACAGCAACTGACGTTCAGGGACGGCCAGCGCGTAGGAATCAATCGGCCGGACCTGCAATTCGACTATAACGGCCGTCGCTACCATGTGGAGTACGACTCACCTGCTTCGGGCCGTGGCCCTGGCCACCAGTCGCGCCTCACCTCCAACGATCCGGGAGGCAAGATCATCCTGATCATCATCCCTGAGGAATGAGGCGGGCCTGAATGACGCAAGAGATGAAGGGACTGCTGCTGGAGGACCGCTGGGCGCCTGTCACCTCGACGATGGGCTTTCTGGAACTGGGTGCGGAGCAGGCGGCGCGAGCATTCGCCACGTGGCAGGAAGCGCTGATGGCGCCCCGTGGCATCACCGCGGAGGTGCTCCCCGTCTCGGGCACCCTGGAGCAAACCCTCTCCAGCCTGCTGCCCCTGACCAGTGGGGAGACGCAGCGGCACCTGTTCATCCCGACGCGCGGCGCCTGGACAGCCTACGTCGAGAATGGGTGGAACGGGACGGATGCCGCCAGTCCCATGCGCGTCATGGCCCGGAGGCTGAGTATCCGGTGCCTGCGGGTGGTCGCCGTGCCCCATACGCTGCGCGGGAACCAAGGCCGCTTTGGCGCGGTGATGCTGGATGTGTTCGGCCCGGAGCAGCCGGGGAAGATCCACAACTATGTGCGCGCCGTAGAGGTTGCTAATGACGGGGGCCGCTGGGTCTTCGAGCAGGAGGGTGAGCCCTTTCCCTTCGAGCAGGTGGAGAAGTACCAGGCACGCCGGGTGAGGGACCGCTTCACCTTTGACATGCTCAAGGACTACCTGCGCCACCTGGGGCTGGCGCCCTTCGAGGAGGACTTCTACCTGCCTCCGGGCTCCCACGCGTGGCTCATCCAAAAGACAGGCCCCTTCACCACCGTCGGGCGGGAGTACACGCTGGAGGAGGCCCGCGCCGCCCGCGTGTTGTGACGCACCCCAGGCGGATGACTGTGCTGCCAGGAGAAGGGGCCTTGCGAGCAGGCAGGCAGGCGGGCGCCCGAAATTTCCTGGCCAGGAGTTGGGCAGGAGCGCGGAGGTCTTCTACACTCCTGTATCAGCGCCCATGAGAATCGCTCCCCTGCTCTGCCTCGCGGCCCTGCTGGCTGCTCCGTTCGCCTCCGCCTCCTCCAGCTATGCCGTGAAGAACCGGCGCATCGAGCCGCGGCAGACGCTCGCGCAGGCCCTGCATGACGCGGCGCTCCCGGACGCGCAGGTGGAGGCCGTCATCTCCGCGCTGGAGGGCGTGTTCGACTTCCGCAAGTCCCGCCCGGGCGATCAGTTCCGCCTCGTGCTGCGCGAGGGCGTGCTGGACTTCTTCGATTACCGGCAGAGCGCGGTGGACGAGTGGCAGGTGCGCCGCGATGGCGACAAGTACGTGGGCAGCAAGCGCACCATCGAGGTGGAGAAGCAGGTCTCCCTGGTGACGCTGGAGATCAACAGCTCGCTCTACGAGGCGGCGCTGGCGGCGGGCGAGGACCCCAGCATCGGCGTGGTGCTGGCGGACGTGTTCGCCTGGGACATCGACTTCTACCGGGATCCGCGCAAGGGCGACAAGGCGCGGGCGCTGGTGGAGAAGTTCGTCTCCAAGGGCCGGGTGCTGCGCTACGGCGAGGTGCTCGCCGCCGCCTACGAGGGCGGGCTGGTGGGCAAGAAGCGCGTCTTCCGCTACCAGCCGCCGGACGGGCAGCAGGCCACCTACTTCCAGGAGGACGGCGCCAGCGCGCGGAAGACGTTCCTCAAGAGCCCGCTGAAGTACGCGCACGTCACCAGCGGCTTCGGCTCGCGCTTCCACCCGGTGCTCCAGTACCTGAAGGCCCACAACGGCGTGGACTACGGCACGCCCATTGGCACCCCGGTGTGGGCGGTGGCCGACGGCACCGTGACGAAGGCGCAGAACACGGGCCCGGGCGGCAACACCGTCTGCGTGCGGCACATCAACGGGCTGGAGACGTGCTACCTGCACCTCTCCAAGTACGGCGCCGGCGTGCGCGTGGGCTCGCGGGTGAGCCAGAAGCAGGTGATTGCCTACTCGGGCAACACCGGCCGCAGCACCGGGCCCCACCTGCACTTCGCGCTCAAGCGGGGCGGGCAGTTCGTCAACCCGCTCAACCAGAAGTTCCCCCGCGCGGAGCCGCTGCCCAAGTCCCAGCTGCCGGACTTCCTCGCCCGGACGAAGGAGCTGGCCTCGCAGCTGGACTCGGTGTCCATGGCCGCGGTGGGTGGAAGCTCGAGCTCGCACGCCGCTGCCTCACCCTGAGCCGACGCCTCACTCCTCCCACTCGATCAGGAACTCCGCGTGGTCCAGGCCGTGGATGGTGCTCGTCACCTTCCCCCGGACGCCGGACACCTCGAGCGCGGCGGCCAGCGTGCCCTCGTGGAAGGGGGCCGGCTGCATGTCGCCTCGGAAGATGACGCGCAGCCTCCGCTCCCCCAGCACCTCACACTCGTGGGTGCCGTAGTTCACCATCGTCGCATAGGCGATGGAGGTGTTGGCGAAGCCCCGGTGGGGGTTGTTGCGGCCCATGATCTTCGCCAGCGCCCGGCCCACCGTGGAGCCGTAGAAGAACTGGTGGAGGCACGCGGCGCCACAGGCCCGGAGCGCCTCCTGCTCGGAGCCCAGGGAGGGCGCCAGCATCTGCGCGGCACTGAAGAGCAGCCGCGTGAAGTCGCTCGCTGGGTAGGAGAAGAAGTCGACGAGCCGCAGCAGGCCGAGCTCCCGGGCCAGCCGAGCCGAGTCCTCCTCGCCCGCATGCTCGGAGACCAGGGCCAGGAGGGCGTTGAACGCCAGCCCCCTGACGGTATGGACTGGCCGCACCAGCTCGAGGCGGCGGGAAAGCTCGGTGGTGTCACTGCCAACCATGGGACTGTGGCCTCCAGCATCGAATGCAGGGTGGCCCCCCGACTACCTGCCGTCCTTTTTAGCAGACCCTCACGCAACGGTGGAGCCGGCCTGGCAGTCGCGGTAAATCGAAGGTTCCGGCCGCGCCCGTTTTCGCGCCTGGCCCAAGAGAGGATCACCGTCGATGGCCGACCCGCAGAGGGCTCAAGCCCCCCATGTCCCTTCCGAGGAGGACGCCTCGCGCACGGGGAAGGATCCCGCGAGCGTCCGCCGGGGCTTCCTGGAGCACGTGCGCTACTCCCGCGGCAAGAACCCGGAGACCGCCACTGCCTATGACCGCTTCATGGCGCTGTCGCTGGCGGTGAGAGACCGGCTGGCGCACCGCTGGGTGAAGACGGCGCGCACCTACTACGAGAAGGACGTCAAGCGCGCCTACTACCTGTCCGCGGAGTACCTGCTGGGCCGGGCGCTGGGCAACAACCTGATCAACACCGGCATGTACGAGGCCGCCGAGCACGCCATGCGCGAGGTGGGGGTGGATCTCACCACGCTCATCGAGATGGAGCCGGACGCGGGCCTGGGCAACGGCGGCCTGGGGCGGCTGGCGGCGTGCTTCCTGGACTCGCTGGCCACCCTCTCCTACCCCGGCACGGGGTACGGCATCCGCTACGAGTTCGGCATCTTCACGCAGGACATCGTCGACGGCTACCAGGTGGAGCGCGCCGACGAGTGGCTCAAGTTCGGCAACCCGTGGGAGATCGTCCGGCCGGAGAAGGCGGTGCCGGTGCGCTTCTTCGGGCGCGTGGAGCACCACACCAGCGCGGATGGGCAGCGCGTGGCGCGGTGGGTGGGCGGCAAGACGGTGGTGGGCGTGCCCTTCGACACCCCGATTGCCGGCTTCCAGAACAACACGGTGAACACCCTGCGGCTGTGGCAGGCCCGGGCCAGCGAGGAGTTCGACCTGCTGCTGTTCAACGCGGGCGACTACGAGCGCTCGGTGGTGGAGAAGAACGACTCGGAGGTCATCTCCAAGGTCCTCTACCCGAACGACGCGTTCCAGGCGGGCAAGGAGCTGCGGCTCAAGCAGCAGTACTTCTTCGTGGCCTGCTCCATCGCGGACATCGTCCGGCGGTACCTGAAGGGCCACAAGGACTTCCGGGACTTCCCCAAGAAGGTGGCCATCCAGCTGAACGACACCCACCCGGCCATCGCGGTGGCGGAGCTGATGCGGGTGCTGGTGGACGAGAAGCGGCTGCCCTGGGACGACGCGTTCACCATCACCCAGCAGACGTTCGGCTACACGAACCACACGCTGCTGGCCGAGGCGATGGAGAAGTGGCCAGCGACGCTGTTCGAGCGCCTGCTGCCGCGCCACCTGGAGATCATCTACGAGATCAACCACCGCTTCCTGCGGCAGGTGCAGATCCGCTACCCGTTCGACGAGGAGCGGCTGCGGCGGCTGAGCCTGGTGGAGGAGGGCGCGGAGAAGAAGATCCGCATGGCGCACCTGGCGGTGGTGGGCAGCCACAGCGTGAACGGGGTGGCGGCGCTGCACACGGATCTGCTGCGGCGGGACGTGCTGCCGGACTTCGCGGCGATGTTCCCGGAGCGCTTCAACAACAAGACGAACGGGGTGACGCCGCGCCGCTGGCTCTCGTGGTGCAACCCGCGCCTGGCCACGCTCATCACCTCGCGCATCGGCACGGGCTGGGAGAGGGACCTGGACCAGCTGCGCAAGCTCGAGGAGCACCTGGACGACAAGGCGTTCCAGGCGGCGTTCCGCGAGGTGAAGCAGCACAACAAGCAGGAGCTGGCGCACCACGTGAAGGAGCTGCGCTCGGTGAGCCTGGATCCGAACGCCATCTTCGACGTGCAGATCAAGCGCCTGCACGAGTACAAGCGGCAGCTGCTCAACGCGCTGCACATCGTGGTGCTGTGGATGCGGGCGCGGAGGGATCCGTCCACCATCATCCACCCGCGGGCGTTCCTCTTCGGAGCCAAGGCGGCGCCGGGCTACCAGGCGGCCAAGCAGATCATCCGCCTCATCAACGGCATTGGCGAGGTGATCAACAGCGACGCGGGCACCACGGGGTTGCAGGTGGTGTTCCTGCCCAACTACCGGGTGAGCCTGGCCGAGCGCATCATCCCGGCGGCGGACGTGTCCGAGCAGATCTCCACCGCGGGGTGGGAGGCCTCCGGCACGGGCAACATGAAGCTGATGCTCAACGGGGCGCTGACGCTGGGCACGCTGGACGGCGCGAACGTGGAGATCCGCGAGGAGGTGGGAGACGAGAACTTCTTCCTCTTCGGGCTCACCGCGGACGAGGTGATCGCGCGCAAGAAGGCCGGCTACCGGCCGCGGGACGTGTACACCGAGCACCTGGAGCTGCGCGAGGCGATGGATCTCATCTCCTCGGGCTTCTTCTCGCCGGAGGACCGCGGCCTCTTCAAGCCGCTGATGGACAACCTGCTGGAGGAGGACCGGTACCTAGTGCTGGCCGACTTCGACTCCTACATGAAGACGCAGGAGGACGTGGCGCGGGCCTACCTGGATCACGACACGTGGACGCGCAAGTGCATCCTCAACGTGGCGCGGGCCGGCATCTTCTCGTCGGACCGCACCATCAAGCAGTACGCCGAGGAGATCTGGCGCGTGAAGCAGACCCCGGTGGACCCGTGAGCTTCACCCCGCGTTGAGCCACTGCTCGTAGGCGCGGAAGTCGTAGTCCCGGCCGAGGAAGTCCTTCACCAACACGACAGCATCCTTCGATCCGCCGGGCTCCAGGATGGCCCGGCGGTAGGCCTGCGCGGGCTCGGGGTTCAGCAGCCCCTTGTCCTGGAACACCGTGAAGAGGTCCTTCGCGATGACCAGGGACCACATGTACGTGTAGTAGATGGCCGAGTACCCATCCAGGTGCCCGAAGGAGAGGTGGAAGTACGTGCCCTCCACGTACGGGAACGGCGTGTACTTGCCCTGCAGCTCGCGCACGAGCGTGAGCGGATCCAGGCCCGTGGGATCGCGCTGGTACAGCGTCAGGCTGAGCGCCGCGTAGAACATCTGCTGACGCACCCAGAGCCCCTTGCCGAAGTCATCCGCCTTCTTCATGCGCTGGATGATGTCCGCGGGCAGCGGCTCGTTCGTCTGGTAGTGCTTGGCGAAGCTCTGCAGCGCGCCCACGTCCCGCGCCCACTCCTCCAACATCTGCGAGGGCGCCTCGACGAAGTCCCACTCGGTGCGGACGCCCGACAGGCCGGCCCACGGCGTGTGCCCACCGAAGAGGTGGTGCAGCAGGTGGCCGAACTCGTGGAAGAAGGTCTCCACGTCGCCGTGCTGCATCAGCGCGGGCTCGGCGCCGGGCTTGGGGAAGTTGCACATCAGCACCGCCTCCGGGAGCCGGCGCTCCTGCTTCCCCGTGGCGAGCGTGAACTGGGCCGCGTGCTTGTACTTGTCCGGGCGCGGGTGCATGTCCAGGTAGAAGCGCCCCACCTGCTCCTGGCCCTGGAACACGTCATAGGCCTCCACGTCCGGGTGCCACACGGGCGCGTCCGCCGCGCGGCGGTAGCTCACCCCGAAGATGCGCGAGGTGATGTCCAGCACGCCCTGCTTCACGCGCGTGTACTCGAAGAAGGGGCGCACCGCCTGCGAGTCGTAGCTGTACTGCTCCGCCTTCACCCGGTCCTCCAGGTACCCCTGATCCCACGGGTCGACCCGCGTGGCGCCCGGGCTGTCCTTGCGCTTGCGCTCCAGCAGCACCTGGTAGTCACGGCGGCTGCGCTCGGCGGAGGCGGTGGCGATCTTCTCGATGAAGTCCCCCGCGTTCCGCTCGCTGCGGATCATCTTGTCCTCGGTGGCGTAGGCCGCCCAGTTGGCATAGCCGAGCAGCGTGGCCAGCTCGTGGCGGCGTCCCAGGAGCCGCTGCAGCACCTCGACGTTCTTGGGGTAGGCCCGGCTGCGGTTGGCCCGCCAGAGCTTCTCTCGCGCCGCGGAGTCCTTCACGTACGTCATGAAGGGCACGAGGTCCGGGTAGTCCGTGGTGATGCGCACCTTGCCGTCCGGCCCAGGCGGGTGGTTGCGCACGTAGTCCGCGGGCAGGCCCTCCAGGGCCGAGGGTGGCAGTTCCACGGTGCGCACGTCCTCGCGGATGTTGCGGTCGAACTCCTGGCCGATGCGGACCAGCTCCTCCTGCAGCTCCTTCACCCGGGCGCGGGTGGCATCGTCCCGGTCCACGCCTGCGCGCCGGAAGTCACGCAGCAGCTTCTCCACCCACTTCCGGGTCGGCGCATCCTCCCGGGAGATGTCCAGCGAGGCGATCACCTCATAGACGCCACGGTCCAGGGAGATCTCCGTGGAGAGCTTCTCCGCCTCCTGCTCGGCGGTCTCGGCGGCCTGGCGCATGGGCTCGTCCGGGTGGCTGTGGCGCACGACGCTGGCACGAGCGCTGGCGTCGGAGAGGGCGGCCGTGGCCTCGTCGAAGATCTCCAGGGCCTCGCGGGAGTTGCGCGGGGCCGCCAGGGACTTGAGGTGCTCGATGCCGGAGCGTGCGGTGGCGAGGGCCGCTTCACTGGCGCGGCGGAATTCGTCCGGCGGGCAGGTGACGAGGCGAGCGGCGTCGGGAGTGGCAGGCACGGTTGTGCTCCTGAAGAGATGGTCGCGCCGCAACCTAATGCGGGGAGCGCCCGGGAGCAGCAGCTTCGAACGCAGGGTGCCGGACACTGAACGCCCCGGCCCCCCTCCACGGGTGCCCATGTCCAGACACGGACCCACGCGCTGGGGAACACAGGTCGCGGGCCCCTCGGCTCGGTGCGGGTCCCCCCGTCAGCTGACGGGTCCTCCCGCACCGGCCGTCCCGCTCTCCCTCGCCTCACGGCCTGCCGGGGTTGGCCCGATTCGAGGCCCTCCCGGCGGCGCCTTCTGGCCGAACCAGTCTGGTTGTGAGCCTGTCGAAAAAGGGGGGGTAGGACGCGGAGGGTAGGGAGCAAAAGGATCGACTTGATGGGTATGGCGTGGTTGTAAGGGAGGGGTGAAAGCGAGCAGCGAGAAGAAGCGGCGA
>Ga0255338_1005636_pt1 | contig 11320 bp, 7 predicted proteins | sample MeOH1_35cm_T4_19_FD_203715 | JGI IMG/M metagenome (GOLD analysis project Ga0255338, IMG submission 203715) | Sandy soil microbial communities from University of British Columbia, Vancouver, Canada - MeOH1_35cm_T4_195 | ecosystem: Engineered > Artificial ecosystem > Sand microcosm > Unclassified ... | reverse complement strand
CAGATCGGCGTGCTGCTGCAGAGCAAGCCCGAAGCGGACAGCCCCGGACCCGACGACATGCACTGGGTCGGCACGAGCGCGGCCGTGCTGCGTTATGTCACGGGTCCCGACGGCACGCATCACGTGATCTGCCAGGGCGACCGCCGCTTCCGCGTCCTGCAGTTCCTCGAGGGCTATCCCTACACCGTGGCGCGCGTGGAGTTCATCGGTCAGCCCGAGAAAGTCGATCCGGAGATCGAGGCCCGCGCGTTGAACCTGAAGCAGCGCGCGATCGAGATTCTGCGTCTGCTCCCGCAGGCGCCGGAAGAGATGGTCGCGGCCGTGCAGGGCATAGAAGCGCCCGGCCGCCTCGCCGATCTCGTCGCCGGTCTCATGGAAGCGACGCCGGAGGAAAAGCAGACGCTGCTCGAGACGTTCGATCTCAGGACGCGTCTCGACCGGCTGCTCGAGCTGCTTGGGCATCGAATCGAAGTCCTGCGTCTGTCGCGCGAGATCGACGAGCGCACCAAGGAGTCGATAGACGAGCAGGGCCGTCAGCACATCCTGCGCGAGCAGTTGCGCACCATACAGAAGGAGCTCGGCGAAGGCGACGAGCAGACGGCGGAGATCGCGGACCTCGAGAAGGCGATCACCGAAGCGCACATGCCGGAAGAAGTCGATAAGCAGGCGCGCAAGGAGCTGAAGCGCCTGGAGCGCATGCCGGAAGCCGCGGGCGAGTACTCGATGGTGCGCACGTACCTGGAATGGCTCATCGAGTTGCCATGGCAGCGCGAGGAGCAGCCGCCCATCGACATCGCGGAGGCGCGCCGCATCCTCGACGAGGACCATTACGGGCTGGAAAAGGTCAAGCGCCGCATCCTCGAGTACCTCGCGGTGAAGAAGCTCAACCCGGGCGGCAAGAGCCCGATCCTGTGCTTTGTCGGCCCGCCCGGCGTGGGCAAGACCTCGCTCGGCCAGAGCATCGCCAAGGCGACGAAGCGCAAGTTCGTGCGCATCAGCCTGGGCGGCGTGCACGACGAAGCGGAGATCCGCGGCCACCGGCGCACGTACATCGGCGCACTGCCGGGCAACATCATCCAGAGCATGCGCAAGGCAAGCACGCACAACGCCGTGATGATGCTCGACGAAGTGGACAAGCTCGGCGGCGGCGCCTTCCACGGCGATCCCTCTTCGGCGCTGCTCGAAGTGCTCGATCCCGAGCAGAACGCGACGTTCCGCGACAACTACCTCGCGGTGCCCTACGACCTCTCGCGCGTGGTGTTCATCTGCACCGCGAACGTGCTCGATACGATACCGGGGCCGCTGCGCGACCGGATGGAAATCATCCAGCTCACGGGCTACACGGACCAGGAGAAGCTGCAGATCGCGCGCCGCTATCTCGTGCGCCGGCAGCTCGAGGCGAGCGGGTTGAACGAAGAGCAATGCCGCATCACCGACGAAGCTCTGCTCGCGATCATTCACGACTACACGCGCGAGGCGGGCGTGCGCAATCTCGAGCGCGAGGTCGGCGGCGTCTTCCGCTGGGTCGCGGTGCGCATCGCCGAAGGGCGGGAGACGAATGTCACCATCGATGCGCCGCAGCTCCACGCGATACTCGGTCCCAAGCGCTTCGAGGCGGAGACCGCGATGCGCGCGGGTCAGCCGGGGGTAGCCACGGGGCTCGCATGGACGCCGGTGGGCGGAGACATCCTGTTCATCGAGGCGACGCGCATGCCGGGCAACGGGCGGTTGATACTCACCGGACAGCTCGGCGAAGTGATGAAGGAAAGTGCGCAGGCGGCGCTGTCGCTCGTGAAGGCGCGCTCGCGCAGCCTCGGCATCGAGCCCGAAGTGCTGGAGAAATCCGACATTCACGTGCACGTGCCGGCGGGCGCGATCCCGAAGGACGGTCCGAGCGCGGGCGTGGCGATGTTCATCTCGCTCGCGTCGCTGCTCACGGATCGTGCGGTGCGCAGCGACACGGCGATGACGGGCGAGATCAGCCTGCGCGGGCTCGTGCTGCCGGTGGGCGGCATCAAGGAGAAAGTGCTCGCGGCGCTGGCGGCAGGGATCAAGCGCGTCATGTTGCCGGCACGCAACCGCAAGGAGTTCGAGGAGATTCCGGCGGAAGCGCGTGAGAAGATGGAATTCATCTGGCTCGAGAAGGTGGACGACGCGATGGCGGCTGCGCTGCTCGAAGGGTCGGAGGAAGCTGCGGTTTAAGCCGGCCGGGCGCAAAAAAAGCCGATGGACTTATCGTCCATCGGCTTTTGTTTTATGCGCGTTCGCTTTTAGCGAACCACGGCGTTGCCCATCGCGCTGCCCAGCACCGTGCCGATCGCTATCGCAGCGGCTCTGCCGCCGCCTTGACCGATGGTGCTGCCGATCGCCGCGCCGGCGATGGCGCCGCCGACGGTGCCGATCACCGAGCCGGGCACGCCGTAGACCGGGGCCGGCGCGGGCGCGGGGTACGCGACGCGCGGCCGTTCCACATAAACAGGGCGCTCCACGTACATCGGACGCTCCACGTACACGGGGCGCTCGACCACACGCTCGACGTAGACCGGCCGCTCGACGTAGCGGCGTTCGATCACCATCCGGCGGCCGTGGTCATCGTCGTGGTAGTAGCGCACATGCTCCTTGTGACGATGGCCGTAAGCGGGGGCCCAGTAGGGCGGGTCCGCGAGTGCGGGCGTGGCCGTGGCGACGACGGCGAAAGCAGCGGCGGCAAGACTTAGATTTTTCTTCACTGACATGGCGGCACTCCTTTCTGATGAACCATGATCACTACAACGCCGATGCTATAGACATCGGTGACGGCCGTGTTGGGCTAAAGTGCAACAGTCTTTTAAGTCTGTAACAAAGTGTTACGGTGATGGTCGCGCTGCGGTGATGACGCTGCGCTGGTGATGTGCAGTCGTTCACGGTTTCCGTCTAAGGCCGTTCGATTGTCGCTTCGAATTTCGGACTTCCGACTCTCGATGCCTGATCCCGATGCGGTTGACCCACCTCACTTCCGTCCTTACCATGCGCGAGTCGCGTCCGCCGGGCGCACATCGCAAACTAGCCGCCCAGGCATGCGGCCATGAGAGGAGAAGAAATGATACGGAAGCTGAGAACCGAACGGGACAATCAACAATGGATGCTCGACCTCGCGCTCAACATGCGCGGTCGCGTGCAGAACTTCGAGCGCGACGACCTCGAAGTCCCGGCGGGCAAGCGCGCGCGCAATTACCGGATGCTGCCCAAGGTGTGGCGCGAGGCGGCAGAGCGGCATGAGCTGCTTGCCAAGCGCGCGGCCGCGCGCGGCTCGAATTCGACGGCGACCTATCATTACGATCATGCGATCGAAGCCTATCGCATGGCGCAGCACCCTATCTACTTCGACAACCACCCGGTGAAGAAGCAGCTCTACAGGAAGCTCTCCGAAATGGTGGATCGCCGCTCGGAAGTCGCCGACTATCCCATCGAGCGCGTCGAGGTGCCGTTCGACGACGGCAAGACGATCTCGTGCCTTTTCCACCTGTTGCCCGATCGCCGCAAGGCGCCGGTCGTGATCTACGTGCCCGGCATGGACCAGACCAAGGAAGTCTTTCCGAAGGCGTACCACAACATCGCGCTGTCTCGCGGCTTTCATGTCATAGCCATCGACGGCCCGGGGCAGGGCAACTCGAACATGCAGAAAATCCGCTCGGTGGGCGACAACTACGAGCGCGCCGGCGCGGCGGTGATCAGCTATCTCATGAAGCGCCCGGAAGTGGACAAGAAGAAGATCGCGGTCTACGGCATCAGCATGGGCAGCTACTGGTGCCTGCGCCTGTCGAGCTACGATCATCGCGCGGCGGCGGTGGTGAGCTCGGTGGCGTGCTTCAATCCCAACAACACGATATTCACGCAGTCCTCGCCCCGCTTCAAGCAGATGTTCATGTACATGGCGGGCTACGAGGACGAGCTCAAGTTCGACGAGGAAGTCGCGAAGGGCATGACGGTGCGCGGCTACATGGACAAGATCACCTGCCCGACGCTGCTCGTCACCGGGGAGTTCGATCCGCTGTGCCCGCTCGAGGATGCGGTGGAGGCGTTCGAGGACCTCAAAGTGCCGAAGGAGATGTGGGTTGTGGAGAACCAGTACCACCCGCTGTGGGGGCTGCCCAACTTCGGCGGCATGGACTGCCACGATTACGTGTTCGACTGGTTGAAGCAGTTCTTTGACGGCAAGCTGCAGCCGAAGAAGAAAGGCCGCATCAGCTACATCCGCGAGAACGGCGACGGTCCGTGGGGCGATTGCGAGTGGACGCCGCCGGTCCGGCGCGGCCAGGCCTACTTCTGATCGTGGAGTCCCGCCGCGGCGCGTCGCGCGCCGCGGCCTGTCTCACTTCAGCCTGAGCCCTTTGCTCTTGGCGAGTGCAGCGCAACAGGACAGCAGTAGGGAGACCGACGCCATGGCGGCGCCGGCGCGGCTGAGTACGCGATGCATGTATCCTCCTCGTCCGGGTCGTTGCAGTTTCGAGTCGCGCAGGCAGCGACTGCACTGCATGATCCAGCCCACACCGGGGGAGCCGGGTACAGGCGTAGCGCTTGCATGACAGGCACGGACACTGGAGAAGCGTATGCGGTGGGAAGACGAGCGGCGCAGCGAGAACATCGAAGACCGGCGCGGGATGAGCTTCGGCGGGCCCGGCATACAATTGGGCGGCCTCGGGCTCGTGGTGGTGCTCGTGGTATCGCTCTTCACCGGCATCGATCCGAGTGCGCTGCTCGGCATGCTGGAAGGCAATGCGCCGACGCAGCAGGTGCAGCAGCAGGCGCCCACGGGCGCCCCCTCCGCCAACGACAAGCAGGGCGATTTCGTGGCTGCGGTGCTTGGCTCCACGGAGGACACCTGGGGACGCATCTTCGCCGCGCACGGCGGCCGCTATCAGCCGCCGCGCCTCGTGCTGTTCGACAATGCCACGCCATCCGCGTGCGGCATGGGCCAGGCGGCGATGGGGCCGTTCTACTGCCCCGGCGACCGCAAGGTGTACATCGATCTGCATTTCTTCCGCGAGCTCGATCAGCGCTTCGGCGCGCCGGGCGATTTCGCGCGTGCTTATGTCGTGGCACACGAAGTCGGCCACCACGTGCAGAACCTCACGGGCACGGCGGAGAAAGTCGATCGCGCCATGGCGCGCGGACCGCGCGGCGGCGCGAGTTCACTGCAGGTGCGCATGGAGCTGCAGGCCGACTGCTACGCCGGCGTGTGGGCGCGCAACGCCGACCAGCAACGCAAGCTGCTGGAACCCGGCGACGTGGAGGAGGGGCTGCGCGCGGCGGCGGCGATCGGCGACGACACGCTGCAGCGGCAGGCGCTAGGCCGTGTCGCGCCGGAAAGCTGGACCCACGGCTCGTCGGCGCAGCGCGTGCGCTGGTTCAGGACGGGCTACGAATCGGGGCGGATGGAAAGCTGCAATACGTTCAGCGCGGCGCAGTTGTGAGCGCGTTGCGCGGTGACGACGCTACGCTGGTGACGAGCTTCGCGGTGACGACGCTCCGCTGGTGACGACGCTCCGCTGGTGACGGCGCTCCGCTGGTGACGGCGCTCCGCGGTGACGAGCTACGCGGTGACGACGCGTAGTGACGCCTTGCTCTTCACACCTCACTCGTGACTCCTCGCAGCGCAGTGCGCCGCTCCTCTCGCGTTACGGGGCAGCGCCCATTATCATTACGCCTCCAAAAAAATCCGGCGCGCGAGCAAGCAGGACTTCCGCGCGGCGCTGCGTCCACTCTCTGAAGAAAGCTACGCATGTCCCGCTTCGATGTCGTACGTGAGCTGCAGGTCGAGGGCGCATCTTTCCGTTATTACAGCCTGGCAGCGGCAGCAGCGCTCGAAGGTTGCGCGGGCATACTCGAGCTGCCGTTCGCGCTGCGCGTGCTCGCGGAGAATCTGCTGCGGCGATCGTCCGAAGCGGGCGGCATGCAGATGCTCGCGGCGCTCGCCCGCGGCGAGCGCGGCTTCGAGATTCCGTTCTATCCCGCGCGCGTGCTCCTGCAGGACATGCTGGGGGTGCCGCTCATGGTGGATTTCGCCGCGCTGCGCGAGTCGATTGCCCAAGCCGGCGGCGATCCGCTGACCGTCAATCCGCACATTCCGGTCGATTTCGTCGTCGATCATTCGGTGATCGCGGACGTAGCGGGCAGCGCCGACGCCGCGCGTCGCAATCGGGAGCTGGAATACGCACGCAACCGCGAGCGCTTCGAATTTCTCGCGTGGTGCCAGGGCGCGTTCCGCAACTTCCGCGTGGTGCCGCCCGACAGCGGCATCGTGCACCAGATCAACGTCGAGTGGCTTGCGCGCGTCGTGTGGTCTGACGGGCAGGACGGTGCCGCAACCGCGTATCCCGACACGATGATCTGCAACGACAGCCACTCGCCCATGGTGAGCGGCATCGGCGTTCTCGGGTGGGGCGTCGGCGGCATCGAAGCGGAAGCGGCGATGCTGGGCAAGGCGCTCTCGATGCGCGTGCCGGAAGTGCTGGGCGTGAAAATGACGGGCGAGCTGCCGGCCGGCGCGACCGCGACGGATCTCGTGCTCACCATCACCGAAGCGCTGCGCCGCTACGGCGTCGTCGGCAAGTTCGTCGAGTTCTACGGTCCGGGCCTCGATACGCTGCCGGTTGCGGACCGCACGACGATCGCCAACATGGCGCCGGAGTATGGCGCGACGTGCGTGTATTTTCCGGTGGACCGCAAGTGCGTCGATTATCTGGCATTCACCGGGCGCGATGCGGCGACGATCCGGCTCACCGAAAGTTACTGCAGGGCCCAGCGGCTGTGGCGCGATGCCGGGACGCCGGTGCCGCGCTTCGACGCCGTGCTGGAGATCGATCTTTCCAGCGTCGTGCGCTGCATCGCCGGCCCGCGGCGGCCGCAGGAGCGCGTGCCGCTCGATGAAGTCGCCGCAAGATTCTCTGCGGAGCTGCCCTCGCTCGCGCGCGACGGCCGCCGCGAAACGCGCAGCGTGCCGGTGGCTGGACGCGATCACGCGCTGGGCGACGGCGACGTGGTCATCGCCGCCATCACGAGCTGCACGAATACGTCCAATCCTTCCAACATCATCGCGGCCGGGCTGCTTGCACGCAATGCCGCCGCGCGCGGTCTGCGCGCGCAGCCTTGGGTCAAGACGTCGTTCGCGCCGGGCTCCAAGGTCGTGACGGAGTATCTGCGTCGCGCGAATCTGCAGGCGCCGCTCGACGCGCTGGGCTTCCACCTGGTCGGCTACGGCTGCACGACGTGCAACGGCAACTCGGGGCCGCTGGCCGCGGAGATCGAGACGGCGATCAAGGACGGCGAGCTGGTGGGTGTCGCCGTGCTGTCCGGCAATCGCAACTTCGAGGGACGCGTGCATGCGATGGCACGCGCCGCGTATCTCGCGTCGCCGCCGCTCGTCGTCGCTTATGCGCTCGCCGGCAACATGGGCTGCGACCTCGTGAACGAGCCGCTGGGCAAGGGGGCCGACGGCAAGCCGGTTTATCTGCATGAAGTGTGGCCCACGCCGGACGAAGTCGCGCAGGTGCTCGCGGCGAGCCTCACGCCCGAGCTCTACCGCGCGAGCTACGAGACGCTCTTCCGCGGCGCACCCGAATGGGAGGCGATGCGCGGCGACGACACGCCGCTTTATCCGTGGCGCAACGCGAGCACTTTTCTGCGGCGGCCGATTTATTTCGACGACGTGCCGCCCCAGCCTGCGGCGAGCGGCGACATCGTCGGCATGCGTCCGCTCGCCATCCTCGGCGACATGGTGACGACGGATCATCTCGCGCCGGCGGGCAACATCGCCGCGAACAGTCCTGCCGGCCGCTACCTCGAGGCGCGCGGCATCGCGCAGTCGGATTTCCAGAATTACGGCTTCCGGCGCGGCAACCACGAAGTGGCGATGCGCGCGGCATTAGGCTCGGGGCGGTTGAAGAACGCGATGGTGCCGGGAACGGAGGGCGGCTGCACGAAGCTGCAACCCGAGGGCAAGGTGATGGCGATCTTCGACGCGGCGGAAGCGTACCGCAGTCGCGGCGTGCCGCTCGTCGTCGTCGCCGGACGCGAGTACGGCGCCGGCTCGTCACGCGACTGGGCCGCCAAAGGCCCGGCGCTGCTCGGCGTGCGCGCCGTCGTGGCCGAGACGTTCGAGCGCATCCACCGCTCGAATCTCGTCGGCATGGGCGTGCTGCCGCTGGAGCTCGCCGGAGCGCGCACGGCCGATCTGAAGCTCGACGGCACCGAGGTCTACGATGTCGTCGGCATCGATGCCGGGCTCGAGCCCGGGGCGCGGCTCACTTTGCGCATACGCCGCGCGAACGGCAGCACGTCGGAGGTCGGCGTCACGGCCCGCATCGATACCGCCGAGGAGCTCGAGTACTACCGCCACGGCGGCATACTGCCGCAGGTCTATCGCGAGCTCGTGCAGCGCATACCGGCGCGAGGGAGCCCGCAGGCCTGACGTCGCGGCGAGGTCGAGCCCCGGATCACGGAGGCGACGAGGAAGCACGACGGGCACGAGCAGGAAGCGGCTTATGCCAGGTGCATCGTGGCCGCACGGAGGCCGGCAAGCCGCACGCCTGTGAGGCGGTTTGCTTTGCAGACAGCACGCCGCTACGATGGACAGACGTCGCCACCCATGGAGGAGCGTCATGCGCCGGTTCACGAAACATGCGATCGCCGTTGCGTTGTGTGCCGTGTTCGGAATTGCCGGGAGCGCGCGGGCAGCGGATCCATCGTCGGTTTATCCCAACAAGCCGGTCCGGCTCGTCATCGCCAACACCACCGGCACTTCGGTCGATACGCTCGCCCGCGTCCTGAGCGTCAAGATGGGTGAGCTCCTCGGGCAGCAGGTGGTGTCGGACAACCGCGGCGGCGCCGGCGGTATCATCGGCGGGGAAATCGCGGCCCACGCCGCGCCCGACGGCTACACGCTGCTCATCAGCTCGACGGGCATGCAGGTCATCTCGCCGCAGCTCTACAAGAAGCTGCCCTACGACCCGATCAAATCCTTTGCGCCGATCTCGATGTTCGCGCTCACGCAAAACGTGCTCGTGACGAATCCGGGCGTACCGGTGCTAAGCGTCAAGGATCTGATCGGCTATGCGAAGACGAATCCCGGCAAGCTCAACATGTCGAACGCCGGCACCGGCTTCCAGAGCCACCTCGCCGGTGTCATGTTCACGCACATGACGGGCATAGACGTGCGCCACGTGCCGTACAAGGGCGGCGCCTCGCTGATCGCCGTGATGGGCAACGAATCGCAGTTCACCATCGCGCCGGCGCCGTCGCTCATGGGCCACGTGCGCGCGGCTCGGCTGCGCGCCCTCGGCACCGGCGGCGAGAAGCGCTCGCCGCTCATGCCCGACATCCCGGCCATCAACGAGACCGTGCCCGGATTCGTCTCGACGGGTTGGTCCGGGCTCATGGCGACGAAAGGCACGCCCAAGCCCATCCTCGACAAGCTGCATGCGACGCTCGCCCAGGTGCTGAGCGACCCCGGTGCGCGCGAGATGCTCGAGCGCCAGGGCGGCGAGCCGTGGATCACCACGCCGGCCGAGATGGTCAGGTTCATCCAGGAGGAGTATCAGCGCTTCGGGCAGGCGATCAGGATCGCGGACGTCAAGCCGCAGTAGCGGTGGCGACCGCCGGGAACGGGGCGATCACGCGAGCAGCGAACGAACCAGTCCCGCCAGCGAGAGGATTTCATCGGGACGCGTGGTCTCGTTCAGAACCCCTTCCAGCCGCGAGCGGGCGAACGCGCTGGTCCTCGCCTTGTGCGCCACGTAATTGCAGAACCGGGCGTTTGCGAGCCAGGTCTGCGCCCGGGTATACGCGATGAAGCGCTGCTGCAGCTCATCGCGGATGCGTCGCTCGTACGTGGCCTCGACCGCGCCGCTCGCTTCGCGCCCGCGCTTCAAGCATGAGCTCACGATGTCGGCCGCCATGATGCCGCTTTCCATTGCCTTGCCGATGCCTTCTCCGGTGAGGGCATACGTCATGCCGGCCGCTTCTCCGATGGTGAGCAGGCCCGGGCGGCTCAAGCGTGCGCCGCAAAGTCCCGTGCGCAGCGGCGCGCCTTCCAGCGCGCATGTCGCCCTGCCGCGCGCCGTCACTTCCCCCGCGAGCGGAAAATTTTCGGTGAAAGCACGCCACAAATGGCGCGCGTTGATCTTCGCCGGCGGACGCCGCGCGTCGTAGAAACAGCCGATCCCCAGGTTGACGGTGTTGTCCGGCATCGGGAACACCCAGCCGTACCCGGGTCGTATGCGCTCTTCGAGAGAAATGCACAGGAAATCCATCTGTCCGGAGAGCTCCGCCGGAATCTCGACGTAGCACCGGACCGCCACCCCGCTGGGCGCCCTGCGTTCGCATATTCCGAACATCTCCAGCGGAGAGGACGCCGCGCCCGTCGCGAGCAGCGTGTATCTCGCTTCGATCCGCACCCCTACACGCGTCTTACGGTCGGTGAAGAAAGCGCCGCCGATCCGGTCGCCCGCTACGACCGCGCGGCCGAGGCACAGCGGGGCCATGAACCGGGCACCAGCCTGTACCGCGGCCTCCTTCAGGATATGGTCGAACGTGCGCCGCGCGATGCAGGCAAAGTCGGCGCTGAGATCGACGCACGTGGAATCCGCCGAGTAGACCTTCAGCTTGGCTACCGGCCGCGCATGGCGAAGGACCGGTTGCTCGAGCCCGAGGCGAGCGAGCGCCTTCATTGCGTCCGGCATGAGCGCGTCCCCGCACGTCTTGTCTCTGGGGAATGTGCGTTGGTCGACGAGTATCGCGGACACGCCATGACGGGCAAGCACAAGTGCAGCCGCGGCGCCCGCGGGCCCGGCGCCTATGACGAGGACCTCGGTTTTCAGCGTGCGGTCGTTCACGGCGACCAAGCTTCCCTAACGCTCCGCGACTTTGCCGATGTCGAGGAAGAGAAAGATCTTGCCGACGAGGTCCCCCGGCCGGCGCATTCTGGAACGCCGGATGCTCTTCGGCAGACCTTTGCGAACGATTGCGATAACGTCACGTTGCCATGTATGGAACCGCCTCGCAGCGACCCGGTGCGCGTGCGGCGCAATGCCCGCCATGCAGTCGGACGATACCACGACGCGATAGCTGCTCGGGCAGGGACCAGCGGTATCGGTGATGTCACCGAGCGCGGAGTGATTTTTCACGAGTCACGCTCTTCGATGGTACGACGGGCAAGAGCACGAAGCTCTCACGGTCGGGCCCCAGATGCAGCGTGGTCTGTCCGCCGAACACGGCGCGCGGACGGTCCCGCGGATCGTCGTGCAGGAACGGCCCGCAGCCGCGCAGCTCGTTCTTGAAGTTG
>Ga0255338_1005635_pt1 | contig 11323 bp, 8 predicted proteins | sample MeOH1_35cm_T4_19_FD_203715 | JGI IMG/M metagenome (GOLD analysis project Ga0255338, IMG submission 203715) | Sandy soil microbial communities from University of British Columbia, Vancouver, Canada - MeOH1_35cm_T4_195 | ecosystem: Engineered > Artificial ecosystem > Sand microcosm > Unclassified ... | reverse complement strand
CCCGTTCAGCACTGATTTTCTTAACACGGCGTCTTCGCCCACGAGGTGCGCCTGACCCACATAAGTGTCCAGCGACTTGGGCCGCATACGTTCTGCCAGTGGAGGAAACTGATTTTCCATTGTATCTTTTTGATATTCTGACCCTTCGACAGGCCGGTGTTGAGCATTTCGGCTCCGCTCCATATCAACTTCGTCGAAGTGCTCAGGGCAAGCTCAATTATGACAAAGATAAGGCGCCGAACCTGTTGCGGGCACGAGTCATCCCGGGCCCTTAGACAAGTTCAGGACAGGCTCACTGAGGGTGGTCTGATTATTGCATCTTATTTCTCAAATGGGAACCAAAACCCTATTTTTGGTCAACTCAACAGCTGATAGCAATGAAAAATACCGGGAATCTTATTTTAATGGCGTTCGTTTTCTTTCTGACCTGTTCTTTCGTCCTTGTTGGCGGAGATACTACTGCGCTCGAAGGAAAAACGTATAAAGTAACTATGACCCTGAATAAAAAGGGTGGAAAAAGCGGTCCTCCGGAGCAGGAAGAAGTCGCTTTTAAGAACGGAAAATTTCAGTGCAAACTCATTGAAAAGGAAATGGGCGCGAAGGCAATTCCTATTGAATTTACAACCGATAGTTCATTCACTGATAACGACGAAGAGCTTCCTTACATCGAGTTCGAGGGTGAATACGTGAATAAGCTCGATGAAACTGTGAAAGTAACCGGCACCGTTGATGGTTACGGCATCGAAGGAAATGTGAGTCTCTCCAAGAAGGACAAGGAGAAAAAGAATTACAGTTATGTGGGGTCGCTAAAAGAGAAGAAGAAAAAATAAGATTTAAAAATTCAAATATTCAATATTGGATTGCGGGTTATACGCAAAGGAGCTCTTCGGAAAACGAAGAGCTCCTTTGCATTACCGGGTCTTGAATTTTTGAATCTTCGAATTACTGCACGGAATTAATTTTCTCCGCCACCATATCCTTCGGCACCACACCTTCATTTCTCCACTGAACTTCACCTTTCTTATACAGGATGAGCGTCGGCATCGCCTGAATATTCATGAAATCAGCAACCGGGCGATCACGATCTACGTCGACATTCAGAAGAATAAATTTTCCTGCGAGTTCTGTTTTCAGTTCCTCCAGCGATGGAGCGAGGATTTTGCACGGACCACACCATGTAGCGCTGAAGTCAACCAGCACAACGTCATTATCGGCGATCGTTTTATTGTATGCATCCAGAGTTACCTGTCCCGGAATCGTTTTCTCCGCTGCAGTAATTGCTTGTCCTGCTGCTTCCCATCCGGCCAGACCTCCTTCGAGTTCATACACCTGGGTGAATCCATGATTACGGAGGTATTCAGCGGCGCTCGCGCTTCTTCCTCCCGAACGGCAATAAACGAGTACAGGTTTTGTTGGATCGAGCTCATTCACTTTTCTCACGAGTGTCGAATCGGTCCAATTGTAATTTACCGCTTCTCCGATGTGTCCGGAGGCGTATTCTTCCGGGGTGCGGACATCGACTAACTGTTCATTATCGAATACACGCATCAGCGAATCGAAATAGATGACATTTTCGTCAACAACTGGAGATTCCTTTTTCTGTTCCCCGCACGAAGCGAGAAAAGACGCAGCGATAAGAACAGAGTATATAGTAATAGATTTCATACTGCAAATGTACGAATTCGCCCTCCATAACAGTTCCCCGTCAGTTGGTTTACTGTTGGCCGTTTCCCAATGAACTGTAAACAGTGAACAATTTAACAGAGTACTGCGGTCGTTACATTTTGAAGACCTTCTTCCACACCGCAAACGCCATGAACTTGAAGATTCTTCCGTTCTCCGCTTTGCCTTTGATATCGAAGAATGCATCGTAATCTTTCATCAGCCGGTCCTTGCGTATAATGCCTTTGAAATCCTGCTCGAAGTAAGGACGGAACTGATCTTTCAGTTCGGTGATCCAGAGATTGTTCGGGGTAACGTAGCCCATCTTATCACGGCGTTTACGGATTTCTTCCGGCATAAATGGAGCCGCAGCCTGGCGAAGAATGTATTTGGAGACTCCGCCACGGATTTTCATCGTACCGGGAATGCTGAATACATGCTCGATCAGTTTATGATCATCTGCAAATGGTGTACGTGATTCAACAGAATGCCACATCGAGCAACGGTCTTCACATTTGAGATATCCCTTCAATCGTGTGTTCACAAATTCCCGGTGGAGCATTTCGTTTAAAGTTCCGGGCGCGTGAATTGAAGTGTATCCGGACTTGTACTGCGAAATGAGATCGGGCGAGAGATACGCCAGGTCAGGGAAATATTTTTTCTGCAGGTACATCTGCATGTTCACGGGCAATGACGGAACAAGGTATTGTTTCAGCGTTTCTTTCCGGTGATGTGTCACTACTTCCGATCCCCATGCATGCATTTCCGCTTTGCGGCGAAGCGGTTGACCGTTTCTCTTCAGCTCCTTCCAGAACGGAATGTAGTAGGGCATGTAACCTGCAAACAATTCATCACCGCCTTGTCCGTCGAGCAATACACGGATTCCGTTCTGAGATGCCAGTTTCATTACGCGATGCTGTGCATAAGTACTGGTGCTCCAGATCGGAACATCCTGCGAGTAAATCATTTCTTCGATGTCGCGCATCAGTTCATCCGGCTGCGGAGAAACTTTCAGCCATTCAGCCTGCGTTGCATCGGCTACTAATTTTGCCCAGGGACTTTCGTCGAGGGTTTTATCCGAAAATGTTGCGGTGAATAATTTCAGCCGGTCACCGATGTTAATTGACGGATCTTTCTTAACGAGATGCGCGATAATTCCACTGATTGCCGAACTATCAATTCCCCCGCTCAGGCAGGCGCCCACCGGTACATCCGAACGTAAACGGATACGGATTGCTTCCACCAGTTCTTCGCGAACCTGTTCAATTTCTTTTTCCAGGCGATTGCCGGTAAATTCTCCCGGGCCATCATTGAAAGTCAATGTGTACCACTGGCGCAATTCAACTTTTCCGGAATCGAGATGCACGATCAGATTTGTTCCCGGAAAAAGCTCAAGAATGTTGTTGAAGAATCCTGTCGGCTCGTACTCAATTTCTCCGTCGACAAAATAATCTGCAACAGCCTGGTGATTGAGTGATGTGTGCACCACCGGACAAACGGCCAGTGCTTTCAGCTCTGAAGCAAACGCAAAATAATTTCTGTCCCGGTAATAGTAAAATGGTTTTACACCGAAGCGGTCGCGGGAACAGAAAAGTGTGTGTGTGATGCGGTCCCAGATCACGAACGACCACATGCCGTTGAAATGCCGTGTACAGCTTTGTCCCCATTGCTTGTACGCAGCAAGAATCACTTCGTTATCGGTCTGCGTTCTGAACACATGGCCTTTTGCTTCGAGTTCAGCGCGGAGTTCAATGTAATTGTAAATTTCTCCGTTGTAGGTGAGCCACAATTCTCCATTGGAATAATTCAGGGGCTGATGTCCGGTTGCTGCAAGATCGATGATGGCCAGGCGACGGTGACCGAAAGCGAGTTGAGCATAGCTCTGGAACTGCCGTGTTGAGGTATGCGGTGCCCAGCTCAGATCTGAATCAATAATTTCCGATGGAGTATCAATCGTAAACAATGGCACAGGGGCATCGTGTCCGTTCCACGCCAGAAATCCTTCTCCATCCGGTCCGCGGTGACGGATTTTGGAATTCATCAGTACAGCACAAGGCACTACCAGATCGGTTGGTCCTTTCAATGAAGCTATGCCGCTGATTCCGCACATGGTTACTTCGTGGTTTTTTCTTCCTTGATAAAAATCTGCTTAAGCGAAGCAATATCAGATCGCCTTGGGATGAGCTCCCTGAATTCGGCCCTGGCATTTCTTCCGGTGAGCATGAACATGGTAAAGATAAAGACCGAAAGTCCGCCGTAAGCAATTGACGCAGACCAACCCGCTCCGAGAATTCCGTATTTGGTGACCATGTAGTCTGCGGTGATCAGTGAAAGAATCAGTGCGAAAGTTCCGCTCATGAAGTTCATATATGGCTTGCCGGATCCGGAGAAGAAATGTCCGAAGACGGTTCCGAAGCTCACCATCAGAATGCCGGGAGTAACACTCAGAAATGAATCCCGTACTCCGCCGAACGAATCACCCAGTAACCATTTGTAAAATGCTTCCGGCATGAGTGCAAACAGCAGGACTGCAGGTACAGTAATTCCGAGACTCAGTTTACTCAGTTGCAATGTGTGCTTACGCGAAACTTCGGCCAATCGCTCATTGGAAATTCTGGATGCAAGCACTGCAGCAACGCTGGCCGCGAACAGAAGTATGGCTTCACCCAGTGAAACGGCGGTGGAATAGATTCCGACAGAGGCACGCTTATCGCCGATGTGCTGATCGAGTACGTAATAATTGTAACGTATGCTCAATTGGAATGCCAACGTTGCGAGCTGAGTGAAAATTCCGGTGGTGAACAACACACGCAGGACATTTCGTTTATCGGTGAGTCCGGGAACGTGATCGTGTTTCAGTACCAGGTACAAACCGATGAATGCACATCCTCCATACGCTACATATGTTGCATCGAGGTAAGGTGTTGCCTGCGTATGATGCAGAAGAAAAATACTGGCTGCCATTGTTCCAAGCATGAAGAAGCCCTGGAGATACAAAAGGATATTGTATTCTTTCAGCCGTTCTTGTCCCAAAAGTATATTCATGCTGATTGAACTCAACGAAAGCAAAAACGCTGAAACAAGGACAGGAATTTCGTAACCATCGGGAATTGCGTTTCTCCATACAAGAAGTCCCCAGGTAATTCCGCTCGAACCGATAGCCCACAACCATCCTGTGGCCAGCAGTGTTCTCAGTCTGGCGCGCGGTGCCATATACACCAGTGCCGGACCACCTACAATATCGCTTACCAGGTGAATGAGGTTGATTGCAATCTGAATCAGGCTGATCTCTCCACGGATTTCACTTCCCAGAAAATGTGTGGTAAGCAGGAGAGTGCAGAAGTACAGTACCTGCATCGCCAAACGTGCGGAGAAATTAATGAAGATGCTTCTGATCATCTGCCGGCGATCCTTCCTGTTTTTCTTTTCAATTGCGCCCTGAAATTAGCAAAATTAAAACGGAAGGATTTCGCGTCGATCAACGTCTTGTTTCCGTGAGCGGAAATAGTGTGAATGCCTTTGTTGTAATCCCAATGTTCATTCGGCTCTACCCGCTTCACAGCTTTTTCAGAATAGGAGGTTGGCGTAAGTTCGAGAATCTCATTAAACACAATGGCATTGCCATAGGTTTCCGCAGAGTCCTGGGCTGGACGAATCAGCTTACCGTCCAGATTAATGATGGCGCCGGCCGGTCGGGAATTCCGTATGTCGGTCTTGACAGGATTCAATGCGTGCGCAGTAAAGCCATTCAACGGATTATCGGAGTGATAGACAAACAGTGCACTGTTGTTTTGATCGTCTGAACGGTGTGCAAATAACCACCACCGCTCATTGTGATGTAACAGAACAGGATCTACAAGCGGGGCGTCCAGGCAGGTGAACGATTCGGTCGAACCATTTAATCTGAAAAACTTACTCGTGCCCGACGCAGACATTTCAGGAAGGAGGTAGTGTGTTCCGTCGATTTCAACCGGCAGGGGAAATGAAAGGTGGTAGTCACGTTCAAGAAGGATTTCTTCGTTCTCTGCATTTACAATATATCCTTTCTGTTTTTCACCGGAGTAGTATTCTGCAATGATTACTGACTTCCCGTTCATTTGAATGCTGAACGGATCCGCGAGATATGAATCATTTCTTTTCGCACGAAGCCACCTGATGTCTTTCAGTATTCCGTCACTGATCACCTGACCGACAGGCTGATCAATAATTCCGATTTGCCACGTTTCGGGACAAAACAAATTTCTCCAGTGAAAAGCAATCTTGTTTCCAAACAGAATGAACCAGAATTGTATCATCCGGAAATTGCCGGGATAGGAATAGACTTTTGCTGAAGATTTCTTTCCCGGATTCTGCGGCTTTACTTCGCCGTGATGATGAATTTCAGTAAGAGCATTCGCCATCCATCCTGAAGAATAATTCAGAAGGTTATCCAGATTCTCACGGAAAGAATGTTTAACGACCGGCCAGTAGCCCTTGCGCAGAATAATTCCGTCGTCGAGCTTTTCTGTCAGCCGCTGCAGAACTGCGCCGGTGATGTTGTGACCGAGAATGTATTCCCAGAATCCTGCAGGACCACCACGAATTGCTTCGTGATCGGCATGGTGATACGACCACACACCGTGTTTTGCAACAGTCAGGATTTCACCACGAAGAATGTTGAAACCGAAGCGAAGAATTACATCAGGTTTGTGCCACCGGATGATCTCAAGGTCATTGTCACTGAAATGCTGCGAATATTTTCCTTTCAGCTCGGGAATCATCGTGTGGCACGGAACGTTGTCGAATATTTTCGGCGGAGGATTATTTCCGAAGTGATCAAACTTTCTGGTTGCATCGACTTTTCCGTACTTTCTGAACCATCTATTCCAAAACAGCCGTGACCATTTGTACGAAATAATTTTTCCTGCAAATCCAGTTCGGGATGAGTTGTCAGACCGGGCGGATGAAGAAGATCCATCTCTGATCTCCATTACAATTTCCGCAAACGGTAAATCTTTGACTGCCTTCAGCGCATTCACTTCCCACGATTCCATCGAATCGCCGCGGGTCATTACCGCAACACGGATTTTTGCTGGTTCGCTCACCGTTATGAAATCACTTTCTGGTAAATGGAATTGAGTTGATCGGCAACTGCGCGATAACTGTAACGCTTGTGTGCCTGCTCACTGATCGACCTTCTTAATCCGTCGATATCCTTTTCTTCAGCAAAGCTTTTCTTCATGAGGAGCATTGACCTGCTCAGTTGCTCCACTTCACCGGGATTGACCATGATATCCTTCGGATTGGTCAGCATTTCACGGATAGCACCGGTATTCGTTGCAAGAACGGATAATCCGCAGCATTGCGCTTCAATGATTGTAACCGGCATTCCTTCGTAGTTGCTGAACATCAGCAAGGCGTCATGATCGTTCATGATTGAAGCAATTTCTTCCGGAGTTTTCAATCCCAGAAAATCCACACGTTCTGCAATGTTCAGCTTACGCGCAGTTTCTTCGTGCAGCTTCCTTTCCGGACCATCGCCCACGATTGTCAGCCGGAAATCAGCGTGTTTACAGGCTTCCGCAAACGCGTTGAGCATACCCGTGATATTTTTTTCCCGTTCAACGAGCATCGACACATGAAGAAACCGGAAAGTTTCACTCTGATGTACCTGTGATCTGTACGCGAACAAGCCGGTGTCCGCAACGTTCGGCAGGTGATAAAACTCTGCATTCAGTCCATGCTGATGCATAGCGGCTTTCATTCTCGCAGAAACAACGGTAACGGCTTTCGCCTTCTCCACGAGGCTACGCGTATAATGTTTGAGAAAAAAGCCGTTGTAGTTGCCGTCCTCAGGAAGGTATCCCGACCAATGCTCGGTGAGCACTATCGGTTTGCCTAACTCTTTTGCCATCGGCAGCACCACCAATGCAGCCGGCCATGCAACGTGAACGTGAATAATATCGGGCGGGCCGTGTTTCTTTATGCTGCGTTCGATGAGATCTTTCATTGCGCGACGATACGCTTTCACTTTGCGCACGTTGCTCAACACGCGATCACCCTCTTTCAGTTTCGGGTAGTGCGCAACAAACTCAGAAAGATTCCCTTCGTGTTTTTCATCCACGCAGGAATGTTCTGCCGAAGAAAACGCAGCGACCACGCTCACATCATGCTGCATAGCAACAGCCTGTGCATGACGTTGAATAAAATTGCCCAAAACGGGTTGGTTGCGGTTCGGATACCAGCTGGCGACGAAGAGGATATGTAGTTTTTTGCCGCTCATGAACCGGTTCGCGTTGCGTAGATTTCCACCATGGCATCGAACCCGTTTTCTGATACCGCATTCACAAACGGCGCCGTGCCTGAATTATTGTTCAGTCGGTAGCGAAATCCGGACTTTGTCAGCAAATCGAGGATTACATTTAATTCCTGCCGGGAGTTCTCCGGACTGTGCCATTCTACAAACAGCATATCCACTTTTGAAAGCTGATCCGCGCAATCAGGCAGCACAACATTCTCTGCACCTTCAATGTCCATGATGAGTACATCAATGTGCTGCTCTTCCGCTAGAATGTCCCGCAGACGTTTTGCTTCAACTACCAGAGGGCCGGATCCAATTTTTCCACCGAGTTTTCCATCGGGCTGAAAGGAAAGTTTTCCGTTGCTGTTGCTGAGTGCGATGTTGAATGCTTCTGCCCGTGATTCGTTCCGTTCAATATTGCTTTTCAGCACGGCGAACAGCTGCGGGTCGGGCTCGTACGCTTTAATACGTGCGCCCGGATGCAGCCGTTCAAGATGCAGCACCTCGAGTCCGATGTTTGCGCCGCAACAATAGATCACCGGCGATTCATTCTTCGCCTTGAAATCGAACGAACGCCGCTGAACAATTTCCTCGTATTGGTGGAGCAGGGCAGGACCATCATTACCTTCCACTACATAACCGTCCAGCCAAATGGTCACATGTTTTCCGCTCTTGTGCCTGCAATGTTTCTGCACACGCAGATATGCTCTGTACTCCGGCTCACGCAGGTATCTGTACAATGGTTTCAGCATCTGCCGTATCAGTCCCACTTCATTTGAGTTTTTTCGTGCGTAGTAACAACGAATTTCCGATAACGAATACATCAGAAAACGACATGGCCAGTGCAGCGATCATTGGTGTAAGCAATCCGGCAGAAGCTACAGGAATCGCAACAATGTTGTAAGCAAATGCCCAGAAAAGATTCTGCCTGATCGTCCTGAGGCTCTTGTCGCCGATTTCAATCGCCGTCTTCACGAGCAGGAGGTTATTTTCGCCCGGAACAATTACCTGGGCAGAATTCATTGCGGCTTTTGATGCATCGGATAACGAGATACCGACATTTGCGCGGGCAAGGGAAGGAGCATCGTTGATTCCGTCACCCACCATTACCGTTTTCCCTTTAGCGGCATATCCTGCAATGCGCTCCAGTTTTTCCTGGGGAAGTTGCTCTGCAAGTACCGTCGTGATTCCCAGTGCTGCTGCAACCACCTCACACTTCTCCTTACGGTCGCCACTCAGCAACACAACCTCAATATTTCTTGACAGCAGGTAATCCACTGTTTCTTTAGCACCGGTTTTTATTTCATCCTGAAGATCTGCCGAGGCAACCACACTTCCGTTTTTAATTATGAAGAGGTCGTGCTTTTCGGTTTCTTCCGGAGCAACGCGCCACGATCCGATTCTCCACTCGTTGTTTTGCGGATCAATACCGAAAATTCCGATACCCATTTCTTCACGCACCTGCGACATGACGACGGTTTGCTGTTCCTGCATCAATGAAATGATGGACGATGCGATCGGATGCGAGGATTGTTTCTCCAGCGACCAGGCAATTCTTTGAATTTCATTCCGATCGGTTCCGTCACGAAAACCGAAATCAAGACGAATGAAATTTCCTGTTGTAAGTGTTCCTGTTTTGTCAAACACAACCGTACGGACCTGTCCGAGTTCTTCCAGTGCTTTTCCGCTGCGAATCAGGATTCCCTTTTTCGCCGCTCTTCCGATTCCGACCATTACCGCAGTGGGTGTGGCCAGTCCCATTGCACACGGACAGGAAATTACCAGCACAGCAATTGCGTTCATGATGGCATTCTTCAGTTCAAAACTCAGCGCGAAATATTCAACGAAAAATGTTCCTGCCGAAATAACCAGGACAATCGGCACAAACCACGCGCTGATTTTGTCGGCGAGTTTCTGCACCGGAGGTTTTTCACGCTGGGCAGATTTCACCATCTCGATGATCTGCGCCAATGTACTCTGCTGACCGGTGCCGGTGACACGAAACCGTATGGGGCCATCCAGGAGTATGGATCCGCCAATCACTTTCGCACCGTTCGGTTTACCAACCGGTGTGCTTTCACCGCTGATCATCGATTCGTTCACATTGCCGGCCCCTGAAACAACCACGCCATCAGCAGGGAAACTCTCCCCGGCGTTCACCTGGACAATATCTTCTTTGTGCAGTAACTCGGGTGAAATCATTTCTTCACGCTCCGAATTTCCTATTGTTACAATGCGCCTTGCCTTCTCCGGCAATAAGGCCGCGAGTTCTCCGATGGCCGAACTGGTTCTTTTCACCGAGCGCTGTTCGAACAGATTGCCCAGCAAAACAAGCGTGGTAATGCTTCCGGTTGTTTCGAAGAACAGGTACTCTTCCAGTTGCGGAGAACCGTTGTACATGATCAGTCCGGCAACACTGTAAATAAAAGAAGCCAGGATTCCCGTAATGATGAGCACGTCCATGTTCGGTACTCCTGACCGCAATGAATTCCAGGCACTCTTTCCGAAATGCCAGCCTCCGATAATGAAGACGGGCGTTGTTAATGCCAGCTGGAAAAATCCGTTATGAAAGAGGTGCGGTAAGCCGGGGATAATATGTTCCAGGAACAGCGGCAAAGTAAAGAAGAGGCAGATAAAAAATTTAGTCGTGAGGGAAATTCCGCCGGAGTGACTGTGCCCGTGTATATCAACAACTTTATAGCCAAGTGATTCAATATCCGCTATTGCGTCGGTTTCCTTGCGGTGCTCTGCAAGGAATAGACTCGCTTCCCCGGTCGTAAAATCAACATGCACGTCGTGATCGCCGCTGCGTACAAGTCGTCGCGTAATTCCTAAGGCGCAGTTGGCACAATCCATGCCTTCTACCTTCAGGTTTAATCGCTGAGAACCTTCGGTGCCCATATTCACTATAAAGTTACGCCTTTCGGTTGACCCTTGTTAATTGAACATGGAGCGTAGACACTTTAGAGATGGCAACCGGGGTAAGGTGTCAATTTTCAACGTACAATGGTCATGTGGCAAGGGAAAGGAATGGGATTGACGACGTTAATCCACAAGGGTGCCGACACCAACACATTTGCTGCTCCGCGCTTACGTGCTACCGTCATTTTTATTTAGCGACATCACTCAAGAAAGCTTGCCTCACAGACTGATGGGATTAGTTGCGCTGATCCACAGGGACGCCGACTCCAACATTATTGCCGCTCCGCGCTTACGCGCTACCGTCATTTTTATTTGTAAGAAACTTCAAACAAGCCTGAGTTTCTTACAAATAAAAATGCCGCCCTGCGGGGGCGGCAATAATGTTGGGTGACTGATGGGATTCGAACCCACGACCCTCGGTACCACAAACCGATGCTCTAACCAGCTGAACTACAGTCA
>Ga0255338_1005634_pt1 | contig 11323 bp, 6 predicted proteins | sample MeOH1_35cm_T4_19_FD_203715 | JGI IMG/M metagenome (GOLD analysis project Ga0255338, IMG submission 203715) | Sandy soil microbial communities from University of British Columbia, Vancouver, Canada - MeOH1_35cm_T4_195 | ecosystem: Engineered > Artificial ecosystem > Sand microcosm > Unclassified ... | reverse complement strand
ATCTCCAGGATTACGCGGGTGACGGCATCGTGGCGATCGACATTGCGGGCGACGCGCTGACGGCCTCGCTCGCCCAGGTCGAGGCGATGATCGAGGCGGGCATCGCCTTCACGGCGGCCGACACGGTGACGCTCGAAGGCACCGCCGCAAACCTCGCCGACGCGAGCGGCGACTTCCTCGCCTTCCGGCAGGCCGGCGTCGACGCGATCGACGTGACGTCGGGGACGCTCGACGTGCTCTTGCGCGGCGGCGTCCTCGACGCCATCCGGGCGGGACTCACCTTCGCCGACCCGACCACCGTCCACGACGACGACGACTATTTCCGCGCCCTGGATCCGGCGGACTTCCAACTGCTGGCCGACGCCGGCGTCGCGGTCCTGCGCTCGACCGACTCCGATATGTGGGTCGGCTTCGACGTCGCCACGGCGATCGCCGCGGCCGGACTCCAGGTGAGCTCGCTCAATAGCAATGTGATCACCGCGGCGGCGAGCGATATCGCCGACGCCGACCTCGCCGACCTCCAGGCGTTGAGCGACGCCGGCTTCAGCGCCTTCGACATCACGGGCCATTTGCGGCTTCCCGCCGGGCTGGCGATGGCGCTGATCACGGATTTCCACACCTGGAGCGCCGGTTATGTGTGGACCGTCGAGGTCGACCAGGCCTCGATGGACGGCCTCTCCGCCGCGTAGATCACGGCGCTCTTCGACGCCGGCTTCCGCACCTTCGCGGTGGACGGGGCGGCGGTGATCGACGTCGACCTCGACCAGGCCGTGGCCCTGACCGCGTTCAGCTTCGCCGCCGGGTTCGCGGTCGAGATCCAGTCGGGTGGGCCGCTCTCCCTCGCCCTCGACGACACGGCGCGGGCGATCCTCGACCATGGCGGCATGACCTTCGCCGACGACTTCGTCGCGACGCTCACCGCCAACGCCAGCACCTTGGCCGCGTCGATCGCCACCTACTACGACGAGATCGCCGGCTCCGGCATCGACGTCATCGCGTGCACCAGCGACACGGCGGTGCTCTCGCTCACCCAGGCCGACACCCTCACCGACGCCGGAATCACCTTCGACGGCACGTTCCAGCTCGTCGTCGACGCGGCCGAATACGGCCAGGCGTCCGCCTCGTTCGCAGACCTCGCCGCGGCGGGCGTCGACGAGGTCGGCTTCAGCGGCGGTGCCGCCGGCCTGACGCTCGCGCAGGTGCAGGCGGTGATCGACGCCGGCCTCGTCTTCACCGACGGCGACACGATGACCGTCGCCGACACGGCGGCGAACATCGCGGCGCTCTCCGCCGCCGCCATCGCCGCCCTCGCCGCGGCGGACGTCGACGGCATCGACGCCAGCGACGACGCGGTCTCCTTCGACCTCGATCAGGTCGAGGCGCTGCGCACGGCCGGGCTCGGCCTGACGGCGGGCGACACCGTCACCCTGGTGCTGTCGCAGTCGAACCTCTATGGCCCCTCGGCGTCGGGCTTCGCCGCCTATGCGGCGATCGGCGTCGATCTCGTCGGCTCCGTCGAGGGCCTCCAAATCTCGATCGAGCGCGTCGACACGATCATCGACGCCGGCCTCGCCTTCGCCGACGAGTCCACGATCTCGGTGTGGGACGCTGGCGACGCGATCGGGGCGCTCTCCGTCTCCGACGTCGCCGCCCTCGCCGCCGCCGGCGTCGACGGGCTCGGCACGACCGAGGCGTTGACGCTGTCGGCGGCGCAGTTCGCCGCCGCCGTCGACGCCGGCATGAGTTTCTCCGTCGGCGGCCAATTCCGACTCACCGATGACGGCGCGACGATCGCCGCCCTGACGGCGGGCGACCTCGCCGACCTCGCCGCGCAGGGCGTCGACGTCCTCCACACCACCTCGGACGGCATCGCGCTGACGGCGGCCGAGGCGCTGGTCTTCGCCGACGCCGGCATCCCGTTCCTCGCCGGCGACGTGATGACTGTCGCCGACACGGCGGCGAACATCCTGGCGCTGTCGACGAACGACCTCGCCGCCCTCGGCGAAGTGAACTTCGACGTGCTGAACGCCGGCGGCGCCACCGACGTCGGCCTGTCGGTGACGGCCGCCTTCGCCCAGGCGGCCGTCGGCGCCGGCCTCACCTTCACTGGCGGCGACACGGTCACCCTCGTCGACACGTCCGAGAACATCGCCGCCCTGTCCGGCGCCGACATCGCCGCGCTCGCGGCGACGGGGGTCGACGACATCGAGCCGGCGCAGGCGGCGACGCTGGAGCTGACGATCGCCCAGGCGCGCGCGATCGTCGATGCCGGCTTCGTCTTCGGCGGCGGGAACACCGTCACGGTCAGCGGCGACGCGGCCGGCATCCGCGACCTTATCGACAATGGCGATCTCGCCGCGCTCAGGGCGGCCGGCGTCGACTTCGTCGGCGTCGTCGAAGATGGCGAGCCCGGCGCGCCGACCATCACCCTGGCGGACTTCAACGCGGTGGTCGGCGAGGGCCTGCAATTCGCCGCCGACATGACGATGACGTTCGACGACGCGGCGAACGCCGCGGCCTTCCTGTACGAGCCCCAGCACTTCGCCAACTTCGGCGTCGACGTGTTCGTGACGGACGTCCCCGTCGTCAGCGAGGCATACGCCGTCAGGAACAGCATCGCTCTCGGGCTGACCTTCGAGGGTGAGGTCTACGTCGTCGACTCCCACTCGTCCTTCGCGACGTTCACCGCGGCGGATTGGACGGCGCTCGGCGAGGCCGGCATCGACGGCCTCGATGTCGGCCACGGCGGCGATCTCGAGCTCGGCGCGGCGGCGGTGGCGGCGCTGGCGCAGGCGGGCCTCGTGCTGCGCTACGCCGACTCGAGCCTGACGCTCGCCGACACCGGCGCCAATATCGCGGCGCTCACCGTGGCCGAGATCGCGGCGATCGGCGGCGTCGGGACGGTGCACGCCGATGCGACGGACGACGCGGTGACGCTGACACTCGCCGAGGCGGTGGCCTTCCTGGACGCGGGAATGTCGTTCGATGCGTCCGACACGGTCACGGCGACGGCGGCGGCGGCCGACATGGTGGCTCTCTCCGCGGCCGACATCGCCGATCTCGCGGCGACCGGCATCGACGGGCTCGACGTGACCGGCGAGGGCGCCGTGACGATCGACGTCGACCAGGCGGTGGTGCTGCTTGCCGACGGCGTGAGCTTCGACGCGGGCGACAGCGTCACCCTCGCCGGCACAGCGGCGGAAATCGCCGCGCTCAGCGCCGCTCAGCTCGGCGCCCTCGCCGATGCCGGCATCGGCGTCCTGGACGTGGTGCCGCAGGCGGAGCTGCGCCTCGGGGTCGCCCAGGTCGAGGCGCTGCTCGGGAGCGGCGTCACCCTCGGCAGCGGCGGCGACCTCGTCGTCGCCGACGACGGCGTCGCCATCCGGAGCCTCACGCCGCAGCAGATCGAGGCCTTCGCCGACGCCGGCATCACCGAAATCGACGCCGACGGCTCGGTGACGCTGAGCGCCGCGCAAGCGCACGCCTTCGTCGATGCCGGCTTCGCCTTCGCCGCGGACGACACGATCTCGATCGACGACAGCCCGGCGAACGTCCAGGCGCTGACGGCGGCGGACTTCACCGCCCTCGGGGCGCTCGGCGTCACCGTCATCGACCCCGGCGGGGCGGCCTTCGGCCTGACGGCGGCGCAGGCCGGGACGCTGGCGGCCGCCGGCATCGACTTCGAGGCGATCGCGCAGGTGAGCGTCGCCGACACCGGCGCCAACCTCTCCGCCCTGACGGTCGCCGCGATCACCGCCATCGGCGGGACGTCCATCCTCGGCCTGGACGCGGACGGGGCGGTCACCTGGACCAAGGCGCAGCTCGACGCGGCGCTCGCCACCGATCTCGACCCCGGCATGCCGGACGGCCTCGTGCTCGCGGCCAGCAAGGCGGTCGTCACGGCGCTGGCGGCGTTGCAGCTCGACGCCTATGCCGACGCCGGCGTGACGACCGTCGACATCGACGGCAGCGCCGTGGTGATGACGATCGACGAGGTCTCGCCCCTCCTCAATGCCGGGATCGACCTCGCCGCCGCCGACGCGGTCGCGCTGACGCTGACGGTCGCCGACGTGCTCGGGTTGCAGCCCGGCGGGCTCGACGGCTACCGGGCCGCCGGAATCGACACGATCACCGTCGCCGGCACGGGCGCGGCGATCGCCGCGCTCTCGTCCGCGGAGATCGCGCAGATCGCCAGCCGGGGCGTCGACGCGCTCGACGCGACGAACAACGCGGCGTCGTTCGCCGCCGCCGAGCTCGACGCACTTCTCGAGCAGGGGATCCTGCTGACGGCCGGCGACACGATCACGCTCGTCGACAGGGCGTCGGCGATCAGCGCGCTGCGGCCGGCGGAGATCGAGGGCCTCGCGGACCTCGGCGTCGATCGGGTCGATGTCGTCGGCGACGCCGTCACCCTGAACCTCGCCCGTTACGAGGCCTTCGACGGCGTCCGCTTCGCGGCGGCCGACACGCTCACGGTCACCGGCAGCGCCAAGGCGGACGTGATCGCGTCACGCGGCGGCGACATGGTGTTCGACGGCAATGGCGGCAGCGACCGGCTGACGGGCGGCGCGGGCGACGACATCTTCCGCTTCGACGCCGCACTCGGTGCCAACAATGTCGACGTCGTCACGTCGTCCAACGTCCGCATGGACGCGTTCGCCCTCGACAATGCGGTGTTCAAGGCGTTGAAGGGCGCCGCCCTGTCGGCGAAAGCGTTCGTCGTCGGCAAGGCCGTGGAAGACGGGACGGACCGGATCATCTGCGACAACAAGACCGGCGCGCTGCTCTACGACAAGGATGGCGACGGCGACGTCGCGGCGGTGCAGTTCGCGACGGTCGAGAGGGGGCTCGCGCTTCACCACGACGACTTCTTCATCGTCTGACCGACGGCCTCCCCCGCCTTCCGGCGAGGGCGGCCCGGCGGCGGTCGCCGCCGAACGGATAGTCCCTCTCGCCCAACGGCAACCGCCATGCCCTGGCAGGGCCTGGCCCCCTGGCGGGACATGGCCCCCTGGCGGGGCGGCCTGGCGCCCTGGCAGGGCCTGGCGCTCTGGCGGAGGAGGGACGCGAGCGTCCCACCCCGCCGTCACCCCTCGGCGACGAGGCGCTTCAGCTTCGCCACCGCCTCGTCCTGGGGCGCCTGGTAGTCGACGGTGCCGACGAAGTCGCCCTTGCCGTCGAACATCAGCACCGCCGCCGAGTGGTCCATGGTGTAGCCGCCACCCTCGAGCTCCACCTTGCGCGCGTAGACGCGGTAGTTCCTGACGATCTCGGCGACCTGCTCGGGCGTGCCGGTGAGGCCGACGATGCGCGGGTCGAAGGAGGAGAGGTAGAGCTTCATCGCCTCCGGCGTGTCGCGCTCCGGGTCGACGGAGACGAAGATGACGTTGAGCTTGTCGGCGTCGGGGCCGAGCGCCTTCAGCCACTGCCCGGCCTCGAGCAGCGTCGTTGGGCAGATGTCCGGGCAGTTGGTGAAGCCGAAGAACATCGCCCTCGGCTTGCCGGCGAAGTCGGCCTGGGTGACCGGCTCGTCGCTGGCGTCGACGAGCGAGAACGGCCCGCCGATCGTCACGACGTTGACGCCCGGCGGCAGGTCGGCCGAGCGGAACCACCCGGCCGACAGGCCCACGGCGACCACGGCGAAGCCGATGGCGATGGCCCACAGGCCGTAGCGGACGAACGAGGCGGACTTCATCGCAAGCTCCTCAGCGCAGCTGCCGACCCACGCCGAACGGCGGAAAGCAGTGCAGCTCCCGTTCCTTGGCAGATAACACGCAGAAACAAGTCGAGGATGATGGCATGGCGCCGCGGTCTGATCACGTGCAGCGGTCCGGTCCGTCGTGCGCGCCGTGATCCGGCATCCGCACGAGGGGATGGGCGGCGTCGACCCGCTCGGGGGTGATGACGGCGCCCATCGGCGACGTCGAGGCGAGGTCGAAGCCGGTCTTGTCGGCCTTCGCCGTCGACGCCTGCACGGTGATCCGCCACAGCACGAAGGCGGCGAGGGTGACCTGCGTCATCGCGGTGAACAAGAACAGCGCGCTCGGCCCGATGCGGGCGATGAACACCGCCGCGACGGTCGGGCCGATGACGGCGCCGACGCCGTTGACGAGCAGGATGCCGGCGGCGGTCTCGACGTAGCCGCCCGCCTTGGTCCTGTCGTAGGCATGCGCGGCGGCGAGCGAGTAGCCCGGCAGCGTCAGCGCCCCGAACAGGAAACTCAGCACGAGCAGCGTCTCGGTGCCGGGCCGGACGAGCCACAGCCCCAGGCTCGCCGCCGCCGCGGCGACGAGCAGCACGGCGAGGATGATGCGGCGGTCGAGCCGGTCGGAGAGGCGCCCGACCGGCCACTGGCTGAGCGCGCCGGCGGCGACCGCGACGCTCATGAACACTGCCGTGTCGCCGACCGAGAGGCCGCTGCCAGTGCCGTACACCGGTCCGAGCGCCCAGAACGCGCCGTTCGACATGCCGACCATGAAGACGCCGGCGACGCCGACCGGCGCGGCGCGCCAGAGCTCGCGCGGGCGGAAGCGGACGAGGGTGATCGGGGTCGGTTGGGCCGAGCGCGTCAGCGCCACCGGGATCGCCGCCAGCGAGACGAGGATCGAGGCGAGCGCGAAGGAGGCGTAGCTCGTCACCGGGTAGAGCGTCACCATCAGCTGGCCGACGACCACGGTCGCGAAGTTGACGATGATGTAGGCCGACATGATGAACCCGCGGTTCTCGTTGGTGGCGCGGTCGTTCAGCCAGCTCTCGATGATCAGGTAGAGGCTCGCCAGACAGAAGCCGGTGATGGCGCGCAGCACGCCCCAGGCGATCGGGTCGATGAGGAGCGGGTGGACGAGGGCGACGGCCGAGGCGAGCGACACCATGGCGGCGAAGCTGCGGATGTGGCCGGAGCGCTTGATCATGTAGGGCCCGAGCAGGCAGCCGAGCACGAAGCCGACATAATAGGCCGAGCCGAGCGCGCCGAGCCACATCGGCGAGAAGCCGGACGCCTCGCCGGCGAGCGGCATCAGCGTCAGCTGCAGCCCGTTGCCGGCGAGCAGGAAGGCGATGCCGAGAAGCAGGGAGGCGACAGGTCTGAGGGTGTTCGCCATCGAGCGGCCGGGAGGAGGGGGAAGCGGGAGTGTCCACCGCGGTGGCTAAGGCGGCGACGTGGCGAAAGCGTGTCGGCGCGCCTTGATCGGCCGCCGCGCGCCGGGATTCGCGCCTTGCCGCGCCGCAGCCCCGAATCAGGCCCGCCGCGCCTGGTCTCCCGCCGACCCCATCGCCCGGCGCACCGTGGCGACGATGGCCGCCGCGTCGAGGCCGGCGCTTGCGTACATCGCCTCCGGCCGGCCGTGCTCGAGATAGACGTCGGGCAAGGTCATCGTGCGCACCTTTAGGCCGCCGTCGAGGCGGCCCTCGGCGGCGAGGAGATGCAGGACGTGGGCGCCGAAGCCGCCTGCCGCCCCCTCCTCGATGGTGACGAGCGCCGTGTGCTCGCCGGCGAGGCGCAGGACGAGATCGCGGTCGAGCGGCTTGGCGAAGCGGGCGTCGGCGACGGTCGTCGAGAGCCCGAGGCCGTCGAGCTCGGCGGCCGCCTTGAGGCACTCGGCGAGCCGCGTGCCGAGGGAGAGGAGGGCGACGGACGTGCCCTGCCTGAGGACGCGGCCGCGGCCGACGGCGAGCGGCACGCCTTCGGCCGGCAGCTCGACGCCGACGCCCTCGCCGCGCGGATAGCGGAAGGCGATGGGACCGTCGTCGTAGGCGGCGGCGGTCGCCACCATGTGGACGAGCTCGGCCTCGTCGGCCGCCGCCATCACCACCATCCCCGGCACGCAAGAGAGGAAGGCGACGTCGAAGGCGCCGGCGTGGGTCGGCCCGTCGGCGCCGACGAGCCCGGCGCGGTCGATGGCGAAGCGGACCGGCAGGCCCTGCACCGCGACGTCGTGGACGATCTGGTCGTAGCCGCGCTGCAGGAAGGTCGAGTAGATGGCGCAGAACGGCCGCATGCCCTCGGCGGCGAGGCCGGCGGCGAAGGTCACCGCGTGCTGCTCGGCGATGCCGACGTCGAAGGTGCGCTTCGGGAAGGCCTGGCCGAACAGGTCGAGGCCGGTGCCCGACGGCATCGCCGCCGTCACCGCGACGATGCGGTCGTCCTTCTCCGCCGCGCGGATCAGCGCGCCGGCGAAGACGCGGGTGTAGGCCGGGGCGTTCGGCCGCGCCGCGACCTGCTTGCCGGTGAGGACGTCGAAGCGATTGACGCCGTGGTACTTGTCGGCGGCGGCCTCGGCCGGCGGGTAGCCCTTGCCCTTGCGGGTAACGACATGGACGAGGACCGGCCCCGGCGGCGCGTCGCGGACGTTGCGCAGCACCGGCAGGAGCTGCTCGAGGCTGTGGCCGTCGACCGGCCCGACATAGGTGAGGCCGAGCTCCTCGAACAGCGTGCCGCCGCCGAGCACGAGGCCGCGCGCCACCTCCTCGGCGCGGGCGGCGCCACGCTCGACGAACTTCGGCAGGTGGCGGACGAGCCCCTTCGCCGCCTCCTTCAGGGTGAAGTAGGTGCGGCCGGAGGCGAGGCGGGCGAGATAGCCGCTCATCGCGCCGACCGGCGGGGCGATCGACATGTCGTTGTCGTTGAGCACGACGACGAGGCGGGAGCCGAGGGCGCCGGCATTGTTCATCGCCTCGTAGGCCATGCCGGCCGACATCGCGCCGTCGCCGATGACGCAGACGACGTGGCGTCGCTCGCCCTTCAGGTCGCGCGCCACCGCCATGCCGAGGCCGGCCGAGATCGACGTCGAGGAATGGCCGGCGCCGAACGGGTCGTAGGGCGATTCGGCCCGCCGCGTGAATCCGGACAGGCCACCGCCCTGCCGCAGCGTGCGGATGCGGTCGCGCCGGCCGGTGAGGATCTTGTGCGGGTAGGCCTGGTGGCCGACGTCCCAGATCAGCCGGTCGTGCGGCGTGTCGAAGACGTGGTGCAGGGCGACGGTGAGCTCGACGACGCCGAGGCCGGCGCCGAGGTGGCCGCCGGTCTCGGAGACCGCGGCGATCGTCTCGGCGCGCAGTTCGTCGGCGAGCTGCGGCAGCGCCACGTCGGGCAGGGCGCGCAGGTCCGCGGGGCAGGCGATGGTGTCGAGAAGGGGCGTCGCGGGAGGCTGCGTCACGGGCTCGGTCCGGCTGATCTTCGGCAGTAGGGCCCGCGGCCGGAAAAGTCCACCTGATCAATTGTTTGGCCGATGAACCGGATGTCCAGTGCGCGGCCGTCGCGAACGTGACGCACACCTCGTCTCCTTCGTCATGGCCGGCCTTGTGCCGGCCATCCACGTCGTGAGCACGACGGACGCAGGAAAGGCGTGGATGGCCGGGACGAGCCCGGCCATGACGTCCATGGAACAGGGAGAGGCCGCACCGGCACCGACAACGGCCGCCTACGCCGGCGGATTTACCGCGACGGCAGCGGCACGAAGCCGGTCTCGCCCGGGACGGCCGGAAAGCGGCCGGCCTTCCAGTCGCCCTTTGCCGCCTCGATGCGCTCCTTCGAGGAGGAGACGAAGTTCCACCAGACGTTGCGGTGGCCGTCGAGCGCGGCGCCGCCGAGGAGGATCGCCCGGGCGTCGGTCTCGGCGGTGAGCGCCAGCGCGTCGCCGGACCTGAGCACCAGCAGGCGGCCGGCCTCGAAGCGGTCTCCGGCGATCGTCACCGTGCCGGAGACGAGGTAGACGGCCCGCTCCTCGGCGACGGCGTCGAGCGGCACCGTTGCGCCGGCGGCCACCGCGAGATCGACGAACAGCGTGTCGGAGAGGGTGGCGACCGGCGAGGCGAGGCCGAAGGCGCGGCCGACGACGACGCGGGCGCTGACGCCGTTCGCGGCGACGACGGGCAGGTCGACGGCGGCGTGGGAGGCGAAGAACGGCGCGTCGTCCTCGTGCGCCCGCGGCAGCGCCACCCACAGCTGCAATCCGGCGAGCCGGCGGCCGGCGCCGCGGCGCTCGGCGGCGCCGCTGCGCTCGGAGTGGGCGATGCCGCGGCCGGCGCTCATCCAGTTGACGGCGCCGGGCGTGATCGTCTTCAGGCTGCCGAGGCTGTCGCGGTGCTCGATGGCGCCTTCGAGGAGATAGGTGACGGTGGCGAGGCCGATGTGCGGGTGCGGGTCGACGTCGAGCCCCTCGCCGATGCCGAAGGCGGCCGGGCCGAACTCGTCGAGGAAGACGAACGGGCCGACGGTGCGGCGCCCGGCGGCGGGCAGGGTGCGGCGGACGAGGAAGTTGCCGATGTCGCTCGTGCGGGGCACCACCACCGTCTCGACGCCGTGGGGCGCCGCGGGGCCGGTCGCGGCCGGTTCGTCGCTGTTGTCGAGGCGGCTCATGGCGTCTCCTCCGGCCGCGGCGTCACTCGGCGTCGAGCGGCTCGGTGCCGACCGGCGCGCCGTCACCGGCGAGGCGGATCTTCTCGACGCGCATCTCGGCGCGCTTCAGGAGCGACTCGCACTGCGCCCGCAGCGCTTGGCCACGCCCATAGATCTCGATCGACGTCTCGAGCGGCACCTGGCCGCGCTCCAGTTCGTCGACGATCTTTTCGAGTTCCGCGAGCGCCGTCTCGAAGCTCATCGCGGCGACGTCGGCGTTGGCGGCGGCGGGCTCGGTCGTCATGGCGCGGCGGTCTCCGTGGGCGATGCTCGGCTGGCGCCCGATGTGGCGCCCGCCGCGGCCGCGGTCAAGCGCGATGCCGTCGCCGCTCAGCCCTCCATCAGCGTCATGACGTGGGCGGCGGCCGAGTGGGCGAGGCCTTCCAGGTCGTAACCGCCCTCGAGCACCGACACCACCCGCCCGCCGCAGCGGCGCGCGGCGATGTCGAGGAGCCGCCGGGTGATCCAGGCGAAATCGACTTCCGTCAGGCGCAATTCCGCCAGCGGATCGCGGACGTGGGCGTCGAAGCCGGCGGAGACGACGACGAGGTCGGGGTGGAAGGCCTCGAGCCGCGGCAGGACGACCGTGTCCATCGCCTCCATGAACGCCTCGCCGTCGTCGCCGGCCCTGAGCGGCGCGTTGACGATGTTGCCGACACCGGTCTCAGAGACCGCGCCGGTGCCCGGATAGAGCGGCATCTGGTGGGTCGAGGCGTAGAGCACCGACGGGTCCGACCAGAAGATGTCCTGGGTGCCGTTGCCGTGGTGGACGTCGAAATCGACGATGGCGACGCGCTCGGCGCCGTGGCGGGCCTGGGCGTGGCGGGCGGCGATCGCGGCGGTGTTGAACAGGCAGAAGCCCATCGCCCGGTTCGCCTCGGCATGGTGGCCGGGCGGCCGCACGGCACAGAAGGCGTTCGACACCTT
>Ga0255338_1005633_pt1 | contig 11323 bp, 10 predicted proteins | sample MeOH1_35cm_T4_19_FD_203715 | JGI IMG/M metagenome (GOLD analysis project Ga0255338, IMG submission 203715) | Sandy soil microbial communities from University of British Columbia, Vancouver, Canada - MeOH1_35cm_T4_195 | ecosystem: Engineered > Artificial ecosystem > Sand microcosm > Unclassified ... | reverse complement strand
GAGGACCGCATTCTGCTCGTGCACGCAGGTCGGGATGCCGCGCAGCAGCGCGCCCGCGACCGGGGGCAGCGTCGGGTAGCCGCCAAAGCCGATGACGACCGAAGGCTCGACGCGACCGAGAATGCCGAAGGCCTGGCTGATACCGGAGACGATCGCAGGCGCGGCGCGGAAAAGACCAGCAATGCCGCGATTGGTCGGCGTGGCCGACGGCACCGAGAAGATGTCGGCGCCCGGAAAGAGCCTGTCGAAATGTTGAACGCGCTCGTCCGTCATCAGCACGATCTTGCGGCCGCGGCGACGCAATTCCTGCGCAAGCGCTTGGCCGGGGAACAGATGCCCACCCGTACCGCCGGCTGCAATGACGATCGGACCTTCCGGGCGAAGCTTCATGCGTGCGCCCTCTTGCCGTTGGGCGGCGTCACATGGCTCCCCGCGCGGCGACGCGTAAGGGCAAGCAGCATGCCCATCGTGTAGCCGAGCGCGATCATCGACGAGCCGCCATAGGAGATGAAGGGCAGCGTCATCCCCTTCGCCGGGATGAGATTCACATTCACCGACATATTGATGAGCGCTTGCAAGCCGAATAGAGCGATGAGGCCGCAGGCACCGAACTGCACGAAAAGATCCTGCTCCTCCATGGCGCGCGAGAGTGTGCGCATCACCACAAAGCCGAAGATGCTGATGATGATGAGGCCTGCGACGACGCCATATTCTTCCGCCGCGACGGCGAAAATGAAGTCGGTATGGGCGTCGGGCAGGATGCGCTTCACTTCGCCCTCGCCCGGGCCGCGGCCAAAGAAGCCACCGGTGTGGAAAGCGTCGAGCGCGCGGTCGATCTGATAGGTATCGCCGGAATCCGGATTGAGGAAACGGTCGACGCGGCTCGCGACGTGAGGCATCAGCGTATAGGCGGCAAGCGCACCGATGATCGCGACTGTGCCGAGCGAGGCAATCCAGCGCCAGGAAAGCCCGGCCATGAAGAAGATTGCGCCGAAAACCATCGTCACCAGCATCAGCTGGCCGAAGTCTGGCTGCATGGCGAGAACGCCGACGACCATGCCGTAAAGCGAGAGCGCTATGATCGTGCCGGGGAAGCCCGGCGTGCGCTGCGCTTCCGCGAACATCCACGAGGCGAGCACGATGAAGGACGGCTTCACGAATTCCGACGGCTGAATCGCGAGCGGGCCGATCTGGAGCCAGCGATGCGCGCCCTTCACCTCCGGCCCGATCACGAGCGTCAGCAGCATCAGCGCAAAGGCGATGAGGAAGCCGACGGCGGCGAGGCGGCGCACCTGCCGCACATTGAGCAGCGAGACGCCGATCATCACCGCAATGGTGGGCACGAAGAAGAAGAGCTGCCGATAGACGAAATGGAAGGGCGGCAGGTGAATGCGCATGGCAACCGCCGGGCTCGCGGCAAGCGCCAGCACGCCACCGATGAGCATCAGGCAGAAGAGCGCGAACAGCGTCCACTTGTCGACGGTCCACCACCATTCGGCGATCTGGCTGCGATTGGTGCGGGCGAGGCGGATCATGCGGATGCCCTTTCCGAGAGATGCTTCAGCACGAGGTCGCGGAACACATCGCCTCGCACCTCGAAATTCGGATACTGGTCGAAGGAGGCGCAGGCCGGCGACAGCAACACGACGCGAAGATCGCCCTCGGCCGCTTCGGCGTCATTGGCCGCGCTTTCGACGGCACGGTCGAGCGTCTGCGAACGCGTGTAGCCGACCTTGCCTTCGAGCGTATGGGCAAACTCGTCGCTCGCCGCGCCGATGAGATAGGCGTGGCGGATGCGCGGAAAGAATTCGGTCAACGTCTCGATGCCACCCTCTTTCGACTTGCCGCCGAGAATCCAGTAGATGTCGCGGTATGTCGCAAGCGCCTTCGAGGTCGCATCCGCGTTGGTCGCCTTGCTGTCGTTCACATAACGCACACCGTCGCGCTCGGCGACGATTTCCATGCGATGAGCAAGACCGGGGAAACTTTCGAAGGAGGCGAGGATTTTTTCACGCGGAAAGCCCAGCGCCCTGCCCGCCGCGTAAGCCGCTGCCGCATTCTGCCAGTTATGCGCGCCGGCCAGCGTACGCAGATCGCGGAAATCGCCCGCCTTCTGGGTCTGGGTGCCGGTGCTGTCATAAAGCTGGCCGTCGAGCACGTAGATGCCGCGGCCCAGCGTCTTGCCGATCGAAACCGGCACAACTTTCTGCACCCGCGCAGCAGAAACCGCCGTGCAGATATCCGATGAATAGCTGTCATCGACGCCGATGATCGCCGTTTCGTCGCCCGACTGGTTCGCGAAGATGCGCGCCTTGACGGCGGCATAGCCCTCGATCGAACCATGGCGGTCGATATGGTCCGGCGTGATATTGAGCAGGATCGCGACATTGGGCGCGAAGCCCGGCGCGAGGTCGATCTGATAGGAGGACGCCTCGACCACATAGACGCTGTTCGGCTTGGGCGGATCGAGCTCCAGAACCGGCGTTCCGATATTGCCGCCCACCTGCGCATTCGCGCCGCAGCGCTTCACCATATGACCGATGAGCGCAGTGGTGGTCGATTTGCCGTTGGTGCCGGTGATAGCGACGACGCGCGCGCCCGTGCCGCTCGCGCGGACGGTGCGGTCGAAAAGCTCCACGTCGCCGATGATCTCGACGCCCGCCGCCCTGGCGCGCTTCACCGACCAATGGGGTTCGGGATGCGTCAGCGGCACGCCGGGGCTCAGCACCAGCGCGGCAATGTCGCTCCAGTCGCGTGTCGAAAGGTCTGCGAGCGCAACGCCCGCTTCCGTCGCTTCCTTGCGCTTCGCTTCCGTGTCGTCCCAGGCAATGACCTTCGCGCCGCCCGCCTGAAGCGCGCGCACGGTCGAGAGCCCGGACTTCCCGAGCCCGAACACTGCGACGACGCGACCGGCGAAACCGGCGACAGGGATCATTTACTCACCTCAACTTCAGCGTTGCGAGGCCGACCATGGCGAGCACGACGGCGATGATCCAGAAGCGGATGACGACGGTCGGCTCCGCCCAGCCCTTCTGTTCGAAATGGTGATGCAGCGGCGCCATGCGGAAGACGCGCTTGCCGGTGAGCTTGAAAGACGCGACCTGCACGATGACGGAAACGGCTTCGAGCACGAAGAGGCCGCCGATGATCGCAAACACAAGCTCATGCTTCGCCGCGACCGAGATCGCACCGAGCGCGCCGCCAAGGGCAAGCGAGCCAGTGTCGCCCATGAAGACCATGGCGGGCGGCGCGTTGTACCAGAGGAAGCCGAGCCCCGCGCCGATGAGCGCACCGCAGAAAACGGCAAGCTCGCCCGTGCCGGGCACGAAATGGATTTGCAGGTAGTCGGCGAAGACCGCATTGCCGACGAGATAGACGATGAGGCCGAGGCTCGCCGATGCGATCATCACCGGCACGATGGCGAGACCATCGAGACCGTCGGTGAGGTTCACGGCATTCGACGAGCCGACAATGACGAGCGCGCCAAAGGCGAAGAAGAACGGCCCGAGATGAAAGAGCAGGCCCTTGAAGAAGGGAACGGTGAGCGCGGTCGCCAGCGGCTCCTTCGCCACCGAGACCAGCGCATACATGGCGAGGGCTGCGATGATGAATTCGAAAAAGAGCTTCACGCGGCCCGGCACACCCTTGGGCGAAATCTTCGAGACCTTGAGATAGTCGTCGGCAAAGCCCACTGCGCCGAAGCCCAGTGTGACGAGCAGCACGATCCAGACGTAAGGGTTGGAAAGATCGGCCCAGATAAGCACCGAGGGAACGAGGCCGAACAGAATGAGGAAGCCGCCCATGGTGGGCGTGCCCTGCTTCTGGATCACATGCGTCTGCGGCCCATCCTCGCGGATCGGCTGACCGCGGCGCTGACGCACCTTGAGCATCGCGATGACGCGCGGGCCGAAGAGAAAACTGATAAGCAGCGCCGTCAGCGTCGCGCCGCCGGTGCGGAAGGTGATGTAGCGAAAGACATTGAGCGCCGCCCAGTCCTTCGACAAGCCTGCCAGGAAATCATAAAGCATCAGGCTTCTCCCCTGTTACGCCGGATGCTCTCGCTATCATCCTCGCCCAGCGCCAGCAGCGCATCGACGACCGGCCTCATCCGCGACCCGTTGGAACCTTTGACCATCACCACATCGCCGCTCTGGATCGCTTCGAGAAGCGGTCCGATGAGGGCGTCCGATGTCTCCGCATAAGCGCCCTGACGATCGGCCGGCAACGCGTCGTAAAGTCCGCGCATCAGCGGGCCGCAGGCAAAGACAAGATCGATGTCCGCTCGTGCCAGAGGCACCGCCACCTCGCGATGAAGCGCCGCCGCCTCCGGCCCGAGTTCCAGCATGTCGCCGAGAACGGCAATGCGGCGCGCGCGGGCTTCGGGTTCGGCCTGCCCAAGCGCCTCGATGGAAGCGCGCATGGAAGCCGGATTGGCGTTGTAGCTTTCGTCAATCACCGTGAAGGGTCGGCCGGGCGCGTCGACGAGATGACGCTCGCCACGGCCCCGCGGAGCCTGAAGCTGCGCCAGCGCAAGGGCCGCCAGCGCGAGGTCGGCGTCGAGCGCATCGATGCAGGCAAGCATGGCAAGGCTGTTCATGACGATGTGACGGCCCGGCACGCCAAGCTTGTAGGTCACAGGCCGTCCGCAGATCGTCGCCGAAACGCAGGAGCAGGTTTCCTTGAGCACCAGCTTTTCGAGATGGGCGTCGGCCTCCGGATGCTCGCCGAAGGAAATGATGCGACCTGCGCCCGCCGCCTTCGCGCGGGCTTCGAGGCGGGCATAATGCGGATTGTCGCGGTTGAGGATCGCGACGCCACCCCTCTGGAGCCCGTCGAAAATCTCGGCTTTCGCGTCGGCGATTTCCTCGACCGAGTCGAAATAGGCCATGTGCACGGCTTCGACTGTCGTGATGAGCGCGACAAAGGGCTCGACCAGCTTCGAAAGCGGCGTGATCTCGCCCGAATGGTTCATGCCGATTTCGAAAATGCCGAAACGGGTATTCGCAGGCATGCGTGCGAGCGAGAGCGGCACGCCCCAGAGATTGTTGTAGGACGCGGCAGACGCGTGCGTCGGTCCCTGCTCCGACAGGATCATGCGGAGCGCTTCTTTCGTGCCCGTCTTTCCGACACTGCCGGTAACAGCCACAACCTTCGCGCCAGCACGACGGCGCGCGGCGCGGCCGAGCGCGTTCAGCGCTTCAAGCGCATCGGGCACGACGACGAGCGGACCGGCGACACGCATCGCGGGCGTCACATCGGAAACGATGGCAGCGGCGGCGCCGTTTCGAAAAGCGGCGTCGACATAGGCGTGGCCGTCGCTGTTCTCACCCTTGATGGCGACGAAGAGGTCGCCCTTCTCAAGCGAGCGGCTGTCGATGGAAACGCCATTGGCGGTCCAGTCGGCGCCTTCAGCCGAGCCATCGGTTGCAGCGAGAACTTCAGCGCGGGTCCAGAGCGGCTTCATGCCCGACCTCCGAGGACGCGAGCGGCGGCTTCGACCGCTTCGTGATCCGAGAAATGGATGGTGCGACCGCCGATAATCTGGCCGGTCTCGTGACCCTTGCCCGCGACGACGAGCACATCACCGGCCTTCAACCCGCGCATGGCCGTCTCGATGGCCTCGCCGCGATCCGCAATCTCGATCGCGCCATTGGCGGCGGCAAGGATCGCGGCACGGATGACGGCGGGGTCTTCGCTGCGCGGATTGTCGTCGGTCACATAAACGAGGTCGGCAAGCTTCGCCGCCGCCGCGCCCATCTGCGGGCGCTTGCCGGGGTCGCGGTCGCCGCCGCAGCCAAACACCACAACGAGATGCTTCTTCGTGTGCGGCCGCAGAGCTTCAAGCAGGTTTTCCAGCGCGTCGGGCGTATGTGCATAGTCGATATAGACCGATGCACCATTCGGCAGATGAGCGACCTCTTCCAGGCGGCCCTTGGCGCCCTTGAGGTTTTCGAGTGCGGCAAAAACCTTGGCGGGCTCGCCGCCGCTGCCGATGACGAGACCAGCTGCGACCAGCGCGTTCGACGCCTGGAAGGCGCCGACCAGCGGCAGGTTCACAGTGTGGTTGCGGCCTTCATGGACGAGATCGAGCACCTGACCGCGCGCGGTCGCCTTCGCTGCGACGAGGCAGATGCTCCGCCCCTTGCGGCCGACGGAAATGATGCGATGACCGCGCGCCCAGCAGACGGCCTCAAATTCGGCATAGAAGTCCGCGTCCGCGTTGAGAACGGCGATGCCGCCCGGGGCCATGACTTCACCGAAAAGGCGGAGCTTTGCATAGGCGTAGTCGTCGAAGGTCTCGTGATAGTCGAGATGATCGCGCGTGAGATTGGTGAAGGCAGCGGCAGTGAGCTTCACGCCGTCGAGGCGATATTGCGCGAGGCCATGGCTCGACGCTTCCATGGCCAGATGCGTCACGCCTTCGTCGGCGAGATCCGCGAGCGCGGCCTGAAGCGTGACCGGATCGGGCGTGGTGTGACCAAGGTCGCGCTCGCCCCGCGGCCCGACGATGCCCACCGTGCCGACGCTCGCGGCTTCAAAGCCGAGCGCCGTCCAGATCTGGCGGACGAAAGTGACGATGGAGGTCTTGCCATTTGTGCCGGTAACGGCGACCACGGTTTCCGGCTGCGCGCCGAAAAAGCGCGCCGCCATGAGCGCGAGGCGGCGACGCGGATTGCGGTCGGCAATGACCGGCACATCGCCGGAGACATCAGACGAGACTTCAGCCAGTGCGTCGACGAGCAGCGCTGCCGCGCCCTGCGCCAGCGCCTGGGGGATGAAGCGTGTGCCGTCGACTTTGGTTCCAGGCAATGCAGCGAAGAGGAAACCGGGCTTCACCTCGCGACTATCCGCCGTCAGGCCGAGGATCTCCGTCCTTCCCCCTTCGGGAAGGTCGGGGTGATCTGGTCCGATGAGCGTCGCGAGCTGCATGTCAGCCAGCATTCCTAATCGTGTCCATTTCCAGTTTCCGGCTCGAAGGTCACGAGCTTTGCTTGTTGAAGCATGTTGTCGTTGTGGGGCTGCTCGATCGGCTGAAGACCTAGCAGCGGCGCGACGCGCGAGACGACGCGGGCCGTTACCGGCGCCGCATTCCAGCCCGCCGTCGCAAAGCCGTAGGTCGCCTTCGATCCCTGCGGCTCGTCGAACATGACGATCATGGTGTAGCGCGGGTCGTTCGCCGGGAAGGCGCTGAGGAAGGACGAGATCAGCCTGTGCTTGGCATAGCCGCCGCCAACCGCCTTTTCCGCCGTGCCGGTCTTGCCCATGACCGGATAACCCGGCACGTCGGCTTTCTTGCCGGTGCCGTCGGTCACGACGAGGCGAAGCAGGCCGCGCATCTGGGCGCTCGCCTCTTCCGAGATGAGGCGTTCGCCTGCCGGCGTATTTTCGTGGTGCAGAAGCGTCGGCTTGACCTTGATCCCGCCGTTGACGATGCCCGCCAGCGCCGCCACGACCTGCATCGGCGTTACCGCGATGCCCTGACCAAAGGAGACGGTCATGGTCGAAAGCTCGCTCCAATGCGGAGGCAGCAGCGGGTCGCCCGCTTCCGGCAGCTCGATTTCGGCCTTCGAAAGCAGGCCAAAGCGGCGCAGATATTCGCGATAGGCAGGGGTGCCGAGTTCGAGAGCGATTTTCGCGGTGCCGATATTGGAGGAGTACATGAAGACTTCGGGCACCGAGAGCCAGCGGTTCTCGGCGTGGTAATCGTGGATGGTGAAACGTGCATAATGGATCGGCTGAGTCGCGTCGAGCCGTGTATCGATATGCACCTTGCCCGAATCGAGCGCCGAGGCCAGCGTCACCGCCTTGAACACCGACCCGAGCTCGTAAACGCCCAGCGTGGCGCGGTTGAAGCGCGCGTCGTCGGACACGACCATCGGGTCATTCGGATCGAAATCGGGCAGCGAGCTCATGGCCACGACCTCGCCCGTATGGACATCCATGATGATGCCGACGGCGGCCTTGGCGGCGAATTCCTTCTGGGCCTTCTCAAGCTCGTCGCGCAGCGCGAACTGAACGCGCATATCGATCGACAGCATGACCGGCTGGGCGCGCGGCCCGCCTTCGTCGCCCTTGCCGAGGCGGAGCGACTTGTCGATATAGCGCTCCATTCCGGCCGTGCCCCGATTGTCGAGGTCGACCGTGCCGAGGACATGCGACGAGGTATGGCCGTTGGGATAGATGCGCTTCTGCTCGCGGCGGAAGCCGAGACCCGGCAGGCCGAGATAGTGAACCGCATATTGCTGCTTCGGCGTCAGGTCGCGCTTCAGCCAGATGAACGCCCTGCCCGTTTCAAGCTTCGCCGCCACTTCCTCCGGATTGATGTCAGGCAGAACGGTCGCGAGCTGGCGGGCGGTATCCTGCGGATCGACAATGGCCCGGCCGTCGGCATAGAGCGAGGCCGTCACGATATCGGTCGCCATAACCTCGCCATTGCGGTCGACGATGTCGGGGCGGTGGATCGGATCCGGTTCGCCCGCTGCGGCAAGGCGGGGACCGCGGTCGCCGCCGACAATGGCGAGTTCGACGAGACGCGCGCCGACCAGCGAGAAGCAGACGGCGAAAAGCGCAAGCGCAAGAAAGATGCGGCGCTCGGACGGCGTGCGGATTTCTTCTTCCTGCCCGACTTCATGCGGCATGCGCGGCTTGGCGATCGCGTCATAACCCGCGAGAACGCCCCGGCGGCGCGGCGAAGGCTGGTTGCGGCGACCGATCATTGGATTGCCCTTTCGCCCGCGCCGATATCTCCGGGCGCGATGCCGGCATAGCCTGCCGGCGGGCGGCGCGTGATCGGCGCATAGAATTCGTCCGTCTTGTGCGGCACGGGCACATCCTGGAAGGACCCGATCTGCGCAGCCTTCAGCGCTTCAAGCGTGGTGTAGCGCTGCGCGAGCTGCTGAAGCCGCTCGGGCTGGTTGAGATAGCTCCATTCGGCGCGCAGGACGCGGATGCCCTCCTGCTCGCTCGCAATGTCGCGTTCAATCTGCTCGGCGCGCCTGTCTGCAGCCTCGGCCCGATACTTGATGTCGTAAAGCCCGGCGGAAAGAACGATCACCGCGAGGATGAGAATGATGTTGAGCGTGCGGATCATGCCTGGCCCTCCAGAATGGACGGCATGCGGGCGATCCCGAGATCGGTGAGATCGAGCGGCAGCGCGGACGCGGAGGTACGTTCGGCGGCGCGGAGCTTCGCGGAACGCGCGCGCGGGTTGATGTCCGCCTCGGCTTCCGACGCCTTGCGGGCCTTGTGTTCGATTTCACGGAAGGACGGCGGCACTTCGTCAATTTCCGGCATGAAGCGATTGGCGCGGGCGGCGCGGCCCGTGCGCGCGGTCAGAAAACGCTTCACCACGCGATCTTCGAGCGAGTGGAATGTGACGGCAGCAAGGCGGCCCCCTTCGCGCAGAAGCCCCTCGGCGCCCGAAAGGCCGCGCGCAAGTTCGCCCAGCTCGTCATTCACATAGATGCGCAGCGCCTGAAACGTGCGAGTCGCCGGATGGATACGGTCCTGCGGGCGGCGGCCGATGACGCGGGCCACCGTGTCCGCGAGCGCCAGCGTACGCTCGAAGAGTTCCGCCTCGCGCGCCTTGACGATGGCGCGCGCAACGGCGCGGGCGCGCTTCTCTTCGCCATAAACCGCGATGATGCGTGCGAGGTCACCCTCGTCGAAGGTGTTGACCACGTCGGCGGCGGAGACGCCCTGCCCGCTCATGCGCATGTCGAGGGGCCCGTCCTTCTGGAAGGAGAAGCCGCGCTCAGCCTCGTCGAGCTGCATGGAGGAGACGCCGAGATCGAGCACGACGCCATCGACCGCCTCATGGCCGAGTTCGCGCACGAGGCGCGCCATGTCGCCGAAGCAGCCTTCGATCAGCGTCAGTCGACCGGCAAATTTCGATTGCAACTCGCGGCCGCGCAGAATGGCGCTCGGATCGCGGTCGATCGCCAGCACGGCGCAATCGGCGCTGCCGAGAATGGCCCTGGTGTAGCCGCCCGCACCGAAAGTGCCGTCGACATAGATGCCGCCATCCTTCGGCTGAAGCACTTCCAGCACATCGGCAAGCATCACGGGGATATGGGGAACGCGCTCGCTCATTGCGCACCTCCCGCCGGCGGCAGCGCGGAAGGCGACTTCAGCAGATCGCCATAGGCGCGCGCCTTTTCCAGCGCTTCGGCGCGGAAAGCCTCGTAAGCCTTCGGCTCCCAGATCTGGAACTTCTCGCCAAGGCCCACAAAGGTCGCCTCATCGGCGATACCGGCATGCGCGCGCAGATCCTCGGGGAGAAGGATGCGGCCATCGCTGTCGAACATCAGCTCGGCGCTGTCGCCGAGGAGCACGGAGGCAAGCATGTCGCGCTCAGGTGAAAACGGATCGAGGCGTTCCAGCATCTGCATGACGGAGTCCGCGAAGCGCGGGCCGCTGCCCTCGATGAAGGAGCCACGGAACGAGGGGAAGCAGACGACACCGCTCATGCCCTGCGAGGTCGCAACAGAACGAAACTTGGCCGGCAGCGAGACGCGGCCTTTCGCATCGATCTTGTTGGTGAAGCGCCCCCGGAACGACTCCATTGGCCGTACTCATCCCCTGTTCGAGGCGCCCCGGTCCCTTCGGGTCCGCCCCATTCCCCGTCCAAAACGCGGGCATCGGCTGGGCCGACGTAACAAGCATCCGGGACATCATGGGATAACATGGGAAAACGTGGAAGGTCAATGGGAAAGCCTAGTATTTCTGCGGATTTGAGCGGAATCAACACTTGCCCACACAGGTCAAAACGACACGAATATTTGAGAACATAAATAGAACACGACTGGACTGTCCCATGATGGTCCACGGGATGCCAGACGGTCATGGCGAGAGAATGGCGGGAGCGAAAAAATGTCAGATGGCCTGTAAGCCGGGTTCTGTACCCTTGCGGGCGATGGCCATTCATCTGGGACGCCCGTTGCCGGACGCCTCGTGCAACCAACCCGGGCGGCGACCCGGAAACGGACCTGCCGGCGAACCGGCTATGCCGCCCCTATTTGGTTTTGCTCCCGGTGGGGTTTGCCGTGCCGCTTCCGTTACCGGTCGCGCGGTGCGCTCTTACCGCACCGTTTCACCCTTACCCGGAAGGCCGAAGCCTCGGCCGGGCGGTCTGTTCTCTGTGGCACTTTCCCTGGGGTCGCCCCCGCCGGCCGTTAGCCGGCACCGTGATTCCGTGGAGCCCGGACTTTCCTCTGCCCCGAAGGACAGCGGCCATCCGGCCATCTGACCCCTTGCAGATAGGGGGCTTTCACACCGATAGCAAGCCCGGTCCCACCTTGCAGTCGGCGCACCGAGCCACAAC
>Ga0255338_1005632_pt1 | contig 11323 bp, 13 predicted proteins | sample MeOH1_35cm_T4_19_FD_203715 | JGI IMG/M metagenome (GOLD analysis project Ga0255338, IMG submission 203715) | Sandy soil microbial communities from University of British Columbia, Vancouver, Canada - MeOH1_35cm_T4_195 | ecosystem: Engineered > Artificial ecosystem > Sand microcosm > Unclassified ... | reverse complement strand
CCGGAGCGGCGGAGGCGCCGGCGACGGGAACGCCCTTGTTGAGGGCCAGGGCGGCGAGCAGGACGCTGACGAGCGCCAGCAGGCCGAGGCCTTCGATCATGGCGGCCGGGATGATCATCATCGTCTGAAGCGCGCCGGCCGACTCAGGCTGGCGAGCGGCTCCCTCGAGGGCCGCGCCCGCGAGCTTGGAGATGCCGTACGCGCCGCCGATGAGGCAGAGGCCCGCGCCGACGAAAACGCCGATGTAAGAGAGTCCGAGGTATTCCATTCTAAGTCTCCTGATGCGTCATGATCCCGGTCCGCCTAAAGGCGTCCGGGGCGCGACCTCCGCGGTTTAGTGCGGGTGAACGGCGCCGCCCACGAACAGGGCGGTCAAGAACGTGAAGATGTACGCCTGGAGGAACGACACCAGGACGTCCATCGTGTAGATGAAAAGAGCCAATCCCACCGACGGGATGATCATGCCGGTGCCGATCGCCTTGCTCATCTCCGCGAAGATGAAGATCATGCAGAGGAACGCGAGCGAGACGACGTGGCCGGCGAGCATGTTCGCGAACAACCGGATGCACAGCGAGATGCACTTGGCGAACATGCCGAACACCTCGATGACGAACAGCAGGGGCCACAGGATCAGAGGCACGCCCCCCGGCACGATGTGCACGACATAAGAGACCAGGCCCTGTTCTTTGACTCCCGCGTACTGGATCAGGCCGAAGGTGCAGATCGCCATCCCCGCCGTGACCCACGGGTTGGCCGTCACGCCCTTCATGTGCGGCACGAGGCCGAGCAGATTACACGTCAGAAGGAAAAAGAACAAAGTGAGGAAGTAGGGCAGGTAGTGGCCGGCGTGGTGGCCGAAGATCGGCTCGAGGATCTCGTCGCGCACGAACAGGGCGAGGGGCTCGAACATCGAGCGCATCACGCGCGCCAGGCTCGACTCGGAGCGGGCGGCGAAGGTCAGAGCGACGATGGCGATCCCGCAGGCGATCCACATCGTGCGGATCAGAGGGGAGAGGCCCATGTCGACGGGAAGCCCGGCGACGGTGGCGATGACCTTGTGGGAAGTCTTGTGATCGACGAGGTGATGCGCGAGAATGCTTTCGAAATTCATTTGATCCTGAGGTGCCTCATCTCCAAAGTCATCAACAGAGCCAGCAACGCGAAAACATACGATAAGAGCAAAGCTTCGAACGACACCGACGCCCGTCCATAGCCCCACGCCGCCAGGGCCGCCAGCACTCCGGCTCTCAACACCATCCCGCCGCCGAAGGCCCACCAGAAGGTCTTCATCGCGCGTCCCCTCGCCCACAGCAGCCAGGCGACGCTCACCGACGACGCCGCCCACGCGGCGGCGACGCCGATGGTCAGGCTCCTCCGATCCGCTTCCGACGACCAGACGAGCCCGGCCGAGGACGCGCCGATCGCCGATACGACGGCGCCCTCAATGGCGGCCCGCGCCGCCGTTTTTAGGAATGCTGAACGTTCGGATGAGGCGATAGAGTCCAATCACGATTCCAAAGAGCGCGCCCACGAGCGTCCCCCACGGCGAGGATTGGAAACGCTTGTCGAGCCAATATCCCAGACCGACGCCGAGCACGCTGAAGGACGCGAGCTCCCAGCCGACGCTCAACGCGAGAGCCAAGGCGTTTTTCTGGCCTTCCTTAGATGGCTCGGGTTGTGTCGGCATTTTCGGCGACGACGGGCCATCATACGATTTGTCGGCGTTCCCTGTCAATTTTCGGGAAAATGGGCTATCCTTGCGGAATGAACGGACCCGCCCTCGAGCGCGGCCCCGCGACCATCCTGATCGCCGACGACCTGCCCGACCTGCTCCAGGCCCTCAAGGAGACCCTGGAGCGGGAGGGCTTCGTCGTGACCGCCGTCGGAGACGGCCAGTCGGCCCTCGAGGCCATCCGGTCCAACCCCCCCGACATCGCCGTGCTCGACCTCAAGATGCCGCGCCTGACCGGCTTCCAGGTCTGCGAGGCCCTGCGGCAGGACCCCCTGCTCGAGAACCTCCCGGTCATCATCCTCTCGGCGTCGGGCACCCGCGACAGCAAGGTCGCCGGCCTCGACCTCGGCGCCGACGACTTCATCACCAAGCCCGTCGACGTGCGCGAGCTCCTGGCGCGCATCCGCATGATCCTCAAGCGCAGCCGCCAAGGCATCGACGCGAATCCGCTCACGCGGCTTCCCGGGAATCTCGCCATCGAGACGCGCATCGAGCGCGCGGCCGCCGACGGGCGGCCGTTCGCCGTGCTCTACATCGACCTCAACCAGTTCAAGGCGTACAACGACGCGTACGGCTACGACGAGGGAGACCGCGTGCTCAAGGCCACGGCGCGCGTCCTCGTCGACCAGCTGCGCGCCGGCGCCGGGGCGGACTTCGTCGGCCACATCGGCGGCGACGACTTCATCGTTCTCTCCACGCCGGACAAGATGGAGGCCCTCGCGCAGCGCATCTGCGACTCCTTCGACGCGGTCGCGCCTTCCTTCTATAGCGAGGAGGACCGCAAGCGCGGCGCGATCGTCGCGCGCGACCGCCAGGGGAACCTGCGGGAGTTCCCCCTCCTCTCGGTCGCCATCGGCATCTGCCACAACCGCGACCGCAAGCTCGCCGGCTTCGCGCAGGTCGCGCACCTCGGCGCCGAGCTCAAGAAGGTCGCGAAGGGCAAGCCGGGCTCGGCGTTCGTCGTCGACCGCCGCAAGGACTGACTGTTTCCGGAAACGGTCCTCAGGCCTGAGGGCGCCGGCCGGCGGGCGGAGGCGGACGGCGGCAAGGCGGATCGCTCTCGCCAGGGAAGCAGTAGCAGACGGAGGACTTCTCCCCGGCCTTCTCCACGGTCCGCCCGTCGCGGAAGCGCGTGGACGCGGAGCTCACGGCGAGCGCCCCGGCCGGCGGCGCGTCCGGGCGCACGAGGTCGGCGATCATCGCGATGAACGACGGGTGGTCCCCCACCGTCTCGGAGCGGTGCAGGCGCACGCCGGCGGCGTCGGCCGCGGCCTTCGCCTCGACGTCGAGGTCGTAGAGCACCTCGACGTGGTCGGCGACGAAGCCGATGGGGACCAGGACCATGTCGCGCACGCCGAGGGCGGAGGCGTCGGCGATCACCCGGGAGACGTCCGGCTCGAGCCACGCCGAGCGCGGGTCGCCGCTGCGGCTGGTGTACGCCAGGCGCCAGGACTTCAGCCCCAGCTTCGCGGCGACGAGCGAGGCCGTCTCGCGCAGCTCCGCGACGTACGCGGATTCCTTGGCCATGGCGCACGGGATCGAGTGCGCGGTGAACACCCACTCCGCGCCGGCGGGGAACTCCTTCTCGTGGACCCGGGCGGCGATCGCGTCGATGAAGGACGGGTGGTCGAACCAGGGCCCGACGAACTCGATGTCGGGCGCGCCGGCTCCGACCTTGGCGCGCGCGGCCTCGACGGCCGCGACGTAGCGCTCCAGGCTCGCCTCGGAGCGGTAGGCCGCGGTGACGAAGCCCGTCGCGCGGCGCACGCCGTCGTCGCGCATCCTCGCGAGGGTCTCCTCGAGGAACGGATGCCAGTTGCGCTGGCCGAGGTACACCGGCCGGCGGTCGCCCGCCTCCGCGAGGACGCCGCGCAGGGCCTCGGCCTGTCGGCGGGTGATCTCGTTGATCGGCGACCGGCCGCCGATGTGCGCGTAGTGCTCGGCCACGCCGGCCAGGCGCTCGCGCGGTATGCCGCGCCCGCGGGTCACGATCTCGAGGAAGGGCACGATGTCCTCGGGCTTGTCGGGGCCGCCGAAGGAGACGAAGAGGATCGCCTCGGCGGCGCTCATCTCCCCCTCCGGGGCGCGGACACGATCCGGTACATCCCGCCGCGCGCGATCTCGATGTCGCCGGACCACGCCGAGAGCGCCTTCTTGAGGGCCGAGAGGCGGCGCGCCACGGTCCCGGCCTCGAACTCGCGGCCGGCCGCCGCGGCGAGGGAGTCGCCCAGCTCCTCGCGGGAGACGGGCACGCCCTCGCGCTCGAGCAGGCGCCACAGCAGGGCGAAGCCGCCCGCGTCGAGGACGAGCTCCTTCCACCGCCCCCGCGCCTTGACGTGGACGCGGTGCGCGCGGCGCTCCGCCTTGAGGGCGCCGTCGGCGCTGAGCCGCGTCCGGGAGAACAAGGAGCGGTCGCGCAGGGCCGCCAGCCGCGAGGACAGCTTCTCGTCGGGCCAGGTCTTCCCGACCACCTCGTCGGCCCCGCAGGACACGGCGGCCGTCACCGCGTCGTGGTCCATCTCGCTCGCGCCGAAGGACAGTACGATCGCGATGCCCGGATAGAGCCCGCGCAGGGCCGAGACGGCCTTGTCGAGGGACTTGCCCGCGAGGGCCCGGTCGAGGACGGCCAGCGCGCGCTCCGGCGGCGGCGTGCGGCCCGGAGCGGGCAGCGCGGCGCGCGCCTCGAAGGGCCAGCCTCCGCTCTGGGCGAGCCGCTCGAGGCGGTAAAGCCACGCCCCGTCGCGCGACAGCACGAGCATGGGCCTAGACCGCTTCCCAGGCCGTCGCGAGACCCTGGCCGACGCCGATGCACAGGGATGAAACACCTCGCTTGGCGCCACGGCGGCGCATCTCATGAAGCAAGGTGACGACGATGCGGCAGCCGGAGGAGCCGAGAGGGTGCCCGAGAGCGATCCCTCCTCCGTTGACGTTCAATTTAACGCTGTCGATCGAGAGCTCTCTCTGACACGCGAGAGCCTGCGCGGCGAAGGCCTCGTTGATCTCGAAAAGATCCACCTCTCCTGTTTTCCAGCCGATCCGTTTCGTCAATTTATTGATCGCCGCCACCGGTCCGATGCCCATGTACGACGGCTCCACGCCCGCGGACGCGGAGCCCGCCCAGCGCGCGAACGGCTTGAGGCCGAGGGCGTCGGCCTTCTTTCTTTCCATCAACAATATCGCGGAAGCCCCGTCGTTGAGCGTGGAGCTGTTTCCCGCGGTCACGGACCCGTCTTTCTTGAAGACCGGCTTGAGCATGGCCAATTTGTCCAGAGTCGTGTCCGGGCGGACGGTCTCGTCGAGGGCGTAGTCGAGGTGCGGCCCTTTCTTCTGGGGCACGGGGATGGGGACGATCTCGTCGAAGAACACGGAGTCGCGGGCCTTGGCGGCGCGCCTGTGGCTCTCGAGGGCGTACGCGTCCTGATCGCCGCGCGAGATCTTGTATTTCACCGCCACGTTGTCCGCCGTCTCGCCCATGCTCTCGAGCGGGAACAGCTCGGCCAGGCGCTTGTTCGGGTAGCGCCAGCCGAGCGCCGTGTCGTAGGCGGTCAGGTTGCCGAACGCGAAGCCGGCCTCGGCCTTGGGCAAGGAGTAGGGCGCGCGGCTCATGCTCTCCACGCCGCCGGCGACGTAGACGTCGCCCTCGCCGGCGAGTATGCAGCGGGCGGCGGAGTTGATCGCCTCGAGGCCCGAGGCGCACAGGCGGTTGACCGTGGCGCCCGGGACCGAGAAGGGCAGGCCGGACAGGAGCGCCGCCATGCGCGCGACGTTGCGGTTGTCCTCGCCGGCCTGGTTGGCGCAGCCGAGGTAGACGTCGGCGATCTCCGCCGCATCCAGGCCCGGGGCCTTCTTGAGGAGGGCGGCGATGACGTGTCCCGCCAGGTCGTCGGGGCGGACGGAGGAGAGGCCCCCTCCGAGGCGGCCGACGGCGGAGCGGACGGCGGCGACGGCGACGACTTCACGAGATCCCATCGAAATCCTCCATCTTCTTGCGCCACTCGTCGCTGACGCGGACGGGGCGGTTCAGGGCGTAATCGAACGACACGGCCACCGACTTCGCGTTCGCGACGAGACGGCCCGTCGCCTTGTCCTCGAGCCGGTACTCCATCGTGATGCTCGCCCCGCCGATCTCCGAGACCCGGCAGCCGACGAGGACCTTCTCGTGGTGGAGGACGGGGCTCTTGTAGTCGATCTCGATGCGGGCGATGATGATGCCGAAGTCCTCGATCCTCACGAGGCCGAGGACCTTGTGAAGGTAGTCGACGCGCGCGACCTCGAGGTAGCTGAGGTAGTTCGCGTTGTTGACGTGGCCGAGGCCGTCCGTGTCGGAGAAGCGCACGGGGACCTCGCTGACGAGCCGGTAGCCGTCCATCAGCGCGCCTCCTGGATGAGCTTGGCGAAGCGGGCGCGGCTCATGACCACCTGGAGCACCGAGCCTTCGCCGATCTTGCGGCCGCGGCTGTGGACCTCGGTGCGGGCGAAGACGCGCGGCCCCTTGATCTTGACCAGCCTGGCGAAGACGTGCAGCGGCGCCCCGATGCGGGCGGGGCGCAGGTGCTTGACGAGCACCGCGCCGCCCACGGCCTCCTCGTCGGCGTCGAGGTAGGGGGCCAGCAGCATGCGGGCCGCCGTCTCCATGTGGTAGACCATCGCCCAGGTCGCGTACAGCGGGTGGCGCACGAGCCCTTCGAGGTGCGGCTTCATGTGCCGCTCGACGCGGGCGGGCAGGTCCACCGTGATGCCGACGCGCAGGCCGGGCTTCATTTGATCAGCCCCAGGGCGGCCAGGCGCACGGCGTCGGCCGCGGCGGAGAACGGCATCGCCGACGCGGCCTCGCGGGCGTTCTCCCCCATCCGCTTGAGCTTGGCGCGGTCGGCCATCATCTCCACGAGCGCGGCGGCCAGCAACGGCGGCGCCTTCTTCGGGGTCGGGTAGTGGACGAGGCGCCCGGCGTCGGGCGGGAGCGTGTCGCGCACGCCGTAATGGTCGCTGGCAAGCACTGGTAATCCTGCGTGCATGGCCTCGACGACATTCAATCCGTAGCTTTCGTGAATGGACGGGGACACGAACAGGTTCCCGAGCTGGAAATAAGCTCTCTTCGCCGCGGCGTCGAGATATCCCGGGAAGATCACCTTGACCTGCTTGAGCTTGGCGGCGGCGGCCCGCACCTTGCGCCCGTACGCCTGCCCCATCATGAAGGCGGGCTCCCCGCAGATGAACAGCCGGATGTCTTTACCCGCTATTTTGCCGTTCACTTCCAGAAGCCGCAACGCTTCCAGCAGGAGATGCACGCCTTTCTCCGGCGAGATGCGCGACAAGGTCATCAGCACCGTCGTCTCGTCGTTTATCTCGTGATACTCGCGCAGCTCGGCGGCGCGGTTCTCGTCGGCGGGACCCGGCGCGTCGGCCCACACGCCCCAAGGCACGACGACGATGCGGCGCGACAGCTCCTCGTAGCCCACGAGGTCGCCGTAGCAGCGCATCAAGGTGTCCGCCATCGCGCGCGAGGGCACGATCATCCTCTGCGAGTGATAGACGGTCTCCCGCTGCTTCTCGAAGACGAGGTTGAGGACGTCCGGCAGGATCCAGTCGAAGCCGAGCGAGCGCATGCGCTCGTGCAGGCGCGTCAGCCTCTCCGGCGCCACGATGCGGCGCAGGTAGAGCTTGTTGAAGTAATCCACCACGTCGACGTGCCAGATCGACAGGATCGGGTAGCCCGCCTCGGCCAGCTTCGCGAGCGCGGGCCCCTCGGACACGTCGTTGACGACGATGACGGTGTCCTGCGGCCGGTACTGCCCGGCCCGCTCCAGGATCCACTCCGTCGTCTCCGTCTCGAAGTCGCGGCAGAAGCGGGCGTAGTCCATCTCGCCCAGGTCCACGAGCCCCTCGGGGCGCTCGGCCAGGCGGTGGTAGTCGCAGCCGCCGACGGGCGTCTGCGGCCCGGAGCCGAGCACGGTCAGCGACCAGGACGGGTCCGCCTTCCAGTGCTTGACGAGCTGAAGGCCGACCATGGCGCCGCCGCCCAGGGGGGTGCGGTCCATGGGATAGCCGACATGGCTGGCGACGAAGACGAGCCGCTTCACGGGCGTTATTATATGATGTTCCGGAGCACTCACTTTTGACGGAGGACACCATCATGAACGCCAAATCCGAGACCATCGTCGTCGCCGGCGGGGCCCGCACGGCGATCGGCCACATCTCCCGTTCCCTTGCGGGCATCAAGCCCGAGGACCTCATGGTCGACGCGATCGCCGCGACCTTGGCCAAGTCCCGGCTCAAGAAGGAGAACGTCGACGGCGTCATCGTCGGCTGGGTCGGCCAGGCCTTCTCCGCCCCCAACATCGCCCGCGTCGCCGCGCTCAACGCCGGCCTGCCCGAGCGGGTCCAGGCCGTGACCGTCCAGAACAACTGCGTATCCTCCATCGAGGCGATCGCCTCGGCCGCCCGCTTCATCATGGCCGGCGAGGGCGAGGTGTACCTGGCCGGCGGCGTCGAGGTGATGTCGCGGATGCCGTATTCCATCGACGGTTCACGCGCCGCCAAGCCTTTGCGCTCCCTGTCCGTGGTCAAGGAGAAGTGGGCCGAGCTGCTGGCCTCCCCCGACGTGCAGGTCTGCGACGCGATGGAGCAGGGGCTGACCGATCCCGTCAAGCACATCAATATGGCCGCGACCGCGGAAGTCTGCGCTCAGATCTACGGCGTCGGCCGCGCCGAGCAGGACGAGTACGCCCGCGAGAGCTTCCGCCGCACCATCGCCGGCTGGAACGCCGGCTTCTTCGCCTCGAGCGTGGTCCCCGTCGTGCGCGACGGCGCGACCATCCTCGAGAAGGACGAGTACCCCTTCCTGCGCGAGGACCTGATCGGCAAGCCCCAGATGTTCGCCAAGGCCCCCGCCGCGTTCGACAACTCCGCCTACACGATGCAGAAGTTCTACGAGGACAACGCCGCCTTCCTCGAGGGCAAGAAATACCAGGAAGGCACCAAGGGCACGGTCACCTTGTTCAACTCCTGCGGCCGCTCCGACGGCGCCGCCGCCGTGGTCGTCACGACCGCTAAAAAGGCGAAGGAGCTCGGCCTCGAGATACTCGCCGAGATCAAGGGCTGGGGCTTCGAGGGCAACAACCCCGCCCACATGGGCGTCTCCCCCGCCTTGGCCGCCCCGACGGCGCTCAAGCGCGCCGGCGTCAAGTTCGAGGAGCTCGACCAGATCGAGCTGCACGAGCCCTTCGCCGCGACCGTCCTCTCCATCTTCAAGCTCGGCAAGGACAAGTTCGGCCACGACTGGGAGGCCAAGAACAAGTCCGGCGCGCTCAACCCCAACGGCGGCTCGCTGGCGGTGGGCCATCCTCTGGGTGCTACCGGCGCGCGCCTTATGCTCAACCTCGTCCACGCGCTCAAGAACAACCCGAAGGGCAGGCACGGCATGCTCGCGGCGTGCGCGGGCGGCGGGATGGGCGGCGCGATGGTCGTGTCCAAGCTCAGCTAGCCCGCGACGCTGATGTTGGCCGCGTTATTCCACCGGTGGAAAATCGTTGATAACTTCGCGTCGAAACAGCCCCGGGCCGCCTCGAACTACTGCGAGGCGTTCTTCTGGCAGGAGGGCTTCAACTCCTGGAAGTACCGGTTGCCGGCGCTGGCGCCGCCGCCGCGCTTCTCGGCCACCCAGGCCATCAACGGGTCCTGCTCCATCAGGAAGTAGCGCTTGTAGGGGAGCTTGCCCTTCTCCTTGGGCTTCATGCGCACCACGTTGAGGGAGAACTCGCACATCAGCTGCTCCTCGGTGCAGTTGCCCTTGAGCTCGAGGTACTCCTCCTCCTCGCCGGCGATCTCGACGTTGCCGATGATGTAGTTCATGGTGCGGATGCCCTCGGGCCCGTCGTAATACTTGAGCTCGCAGGCCGCGGGGAAGCGGAACGGGCCCTTCTTCTTTCCGTTGTGGATCTTGACGACCGCGTCGATCTCCATCTGCTTGCCGCGGACCTTGTCGCGCAGCTTCTTGGGCAGGGACGCGGGGTCGAGCTTCATGAAGCCGGAGACCAAGGTCGGGTCCGCCTCGTTCATCGGCGTCTTGAGCACGTACTCGGCGATCTTGATGCGCGTCGCCTCGTCGGGGCCGGCGTCGGCGGCGAGGACGGGAGCGGCGAGCAGGAGGAGGAGGGCCAGGGCCTTCATGCGCATAGTGTAGCCTACGAATCGCTTATCCGCGAGGGTGATGCTTCGCGTGGGCGGCCTTGAGGGCCGAGGCGTCGAGGTGGGTGTAGATCTGCGTCGTGGCCAGGTCGGCGTGGCCGAGCATCTCCTGCACCGAGCGCAGGTCGGCGCCCCCCTGCAGGAGGTGCGTCGCGAAGGTGTGGCGCAGGAGGTGAGGATGCAGGTGCTGCTTGATGCCGGCGCGCGTGCCGAGCTCGCTCAGGCGCCGCCAGAACTGGACCCTCGACAATCTTTTCCCGGTCCTTCCCAGGAAGAGCTCGGCCGCGGGGTTCTTGAAGCGCCGCTCGCGCTCGGCGATGTAGACCTTGATCGCCGCCAGCGCCCGGGCGTGCACCGGCACCATCCGCTCCTTGTTCCCCTTGCCGAGGACGCGGACCCAGCCGTCCTGGAGGTTGGCCGACTCCAGCTTCAGCGACACGAGCTCCGTCACGCGCAGGCCCGAGGCGTACAGCAGCTCGAGCATGGCGCGGTCGCGGACGTCCTCGTACTCCTCCGTGTTCGGGGCGGCGAGCAGGCGGGCCGCCTCCTCCTTGGTGAGGTACTTGGGCAGGCGCGCGGGGACGCGGGGCGTGCGCAAGGTCTCGGCGGGGCTCTCCGGGAGGCCCTCCTCGAGCATCTCGAAGCCGAAGTAGGACTTGAGCGACTCGACCTTGCGGAACAAGGAGGTGGGCTTGAGCCCCTTCTCGCGCTGGGCCCACAGGAAGTCGTCGAGGTCCGGGCGGCCGGCCTTGGTCGGGTCGATCCCCTTCTCCGCCGCCCAGGCGTAGAAGGCGCCGATGTCGGAGCGGTACGCCGACACCGTGCGCGGGGACAGGCCGCGCTCCAAGGTCAGGTAGCGGGCGTACTCCTCGAGACGCGCGGCGGCGTCCTTGTCCTTCCCGGTCATCGGTCTATTCTACTTTACGGCGCCGTCCGGCGACTGTTTCCGGAAACAGCCGAAAAAAAAGCGCCGGCCCCGCGAGGGACCGGCGCCTTTTTCGAGTCGTTGTTAAGCTTTCGACTTGCCCGCCGTCTTGGGCTCCGCCTTCGGGGCCGGGGCTTCCGCCTCGGCCTCCGCCGCCGGCTTGGCGTCGGCCGGCACGACGAGGTACTTGGCGCGCAGCGCCTTCTCGAGCTTCTCGGCGACGGCCGTGTGGTGCTTGAGGTAGGCCTTCGCGTTCTCGCGTCCCTGGCCGAGGCGCTCGCCGTCGTACAGGTACCAGGAGCCGGACTTCTCGAGGATCGCGCCCTCGACGCCGAGGTCGATGAGGCAGCCCTCGCGGGACACGCCGAAGCCGTGGATCATCTCGAACTCCGCCGTGCGGTAGGGCGGGGCGACCTTGTTCTTGACGACCTTGACCCGGGCGCGCGCGCCGACGACGACGTCGCCTTCCTTGATGTTCT